>FWPV01012122.1_pt1 | contig 13437 bp, 10 predicted proteins | sample 2228371 | NCBI WGS metagenome assembly FWPV01 (sample SAMEA103939776, study PRJEB20133) | metagenome | reverse complement strand
CGTCTTATTTGGCACTTTGTTGATTGACTACGACCGCCTCAAGTCGCTCAGCATATGGATATATCTATTGGCTTTGCTGTTGTTGGTTGCCGTGTTGTTGGTTGGCAAAGAGGTCAATGGATCAAAGCGATGGCTTGATTTCGGGGGTTTTCAACTGCAGCCCTCTGAATTCATGAAAGGGGTCATCGTGATTCAGTTGGCGAGCTATTTTTCCTCGCAGGACATAGCGCCATTTCCCAGCTTTGGTAAGCTGATTATTCCTGCCCTTTTGACGGGTGCTCCTATCGTCTTGATCCTGCTTGAGCCCGATTTGGGGACTGCCATCTGTGTGATCACCATATCCGCCACTCTGATCTTTTTCATGGGAATTCGCTGGCGCTACATATTGATCAGTGCCCTGGGCTTCGTGCCGCTCATCTGGCCCATCTGGCATCATGTTCTGAAGCCTTATCAGAAGACGCGAATTCTCATCCTGCTCCGCCCGGATCTGGATCCTCTTGGAGCCGGATATCACATCCGGCAATCAAAGATTGCCATAGGATCTGGAATGACCTGGGGTAAAGGCTTCCTCAACGGAACCCAGAACAAACTGCATTTCTTGCCCGAAAAGCACACCGACTTCATTTTTTCCGTGTGGGCTGAAGAATGGGGTTTCGTTGGGTGCTTTGTACTGTTGCTATTGTTTGCCCTGCTGGTGTTCCTGGCCCTGCGGGTAGCGCGCAGGTCCAAAGACCGATTCGGCTCCTTGCTGGTGGTGGGTATGACCGCGCTCATCATGTGGCAGGTGTTGATCAATATCGGTATGGTGATAGGAGTGCTTCCCGTCGTGGGCATCCCCCTCCCCTTTGTGAGCTATGGCGGTTCGTCGCTGGTAACCTTATGCTTCGCTATCGGGATCATAGAAAACGTGAGCATGCGGCGCTATGTGTTCCAATCTCAATGATTTGCGGGGTGATTCGGCGCGCCATTTCAATTTGTGATTTTTTTTACTTTTCCCTTGCGAACCCATTCAACTTGTGCTAAGAGGTCGATGCTAAACGTCTTTATTGCCGTCACCGCGGCGACCCTGCTGAACGGGGAGTCCAACGGCTGTGGGAGGGCGGCAAATCAATACCTGGGCCCGGGCTGTTATCTTACCGCCTTAGTAGAACGATTTGGGAGCGAGGAAGAGTAAAATGATCAACATTGATGCTACGCTTTTCGTCCAGATGGTGAATTTTTTCATCCTACTTTTTGCCATGAACATTATTTTGTATCGCCCGATTCGTCGGCTCGTTGCTCAGAGAAACGAGCACATCAGCGAACAGGAACAACAAATTTCCCAAGCGGACGCGGAAGCCGTGGCTGCCGGCCAGGAGTTCGAGGACCGAATTCAGGCGGCCCGCGATCTCGGACGAAGAAAAGTTCAGGATCTGAAGGATGCTGCTTACCAGTATGAAAAGGATCTGTTGCAGAAGGCTGGGGAGCAGGCTGGTGAAAAAGTGCAGGAAATGCGCAGCAAAGTTCAAGCGGAGATAGGTGCTGCACGGGAACAATTGAGGTCGCAAGTCCAGGCCTTTGCGATGGATTTGGCCCAGAAGATCTTGGGAAGGAGTATTTGATGGACAAAGAGGACGTAAGGGTGAGCAAAATGAAGAGGGGCTATTTGTCTACTGTGCTCATTGCCGGGTTGCTCCTCGGTCTGCAGGGGTTAGCGCTTGCGGCTGAGGCGGGAGGTCACGGTCACGAACTGAATTGGAAAGATTTTCTTTTCCGCGTGATGAATTTTGCGATCATGGCCGCGATCCTGATCAAGCTACTAAAGAAGCCAATGGCGAAATACTTTGCTTCAAGGCGTGAAGATATCCAGAAGATGCTGGCGGACTTAGAGCTGAAAAAGCAGGAGGCCGAGCAGAAGTGTGCTGAATATAAAGCCAAGTTGGCCGCCTTGGAGGAGGAAACCCAGAAGATTGTTTCCGAATATGTTCAAGAAGGCGAGATGGAACGAGCAAAGATATTGGAGGCGGCCGAACGGCAAGCCGCCTATATCAAGGAGCAAGCAGATCTGTCAATCCAGCAGGAAATAAAGGCTGCCAAGGACAGTCTGCAGAAAGAGGTTGGCGAGCTCTCTGTGACTGCAGCGGAAGAGATATTGCGCAAGAATATGCAGTCTGACGATCAAGAGCGTTTAGTCCGGGACTTCATGACAAAGGTGGTGGAGGCGAAGTGAGAAACTTAGTAATAGCCAAACGTTATGCCAAAGCTCTGTTCAATCTGGCGCTGGAGGATGGGCAGGTCGAACAGTATGGGCGAGAGCTGAATGATCTTGTGCGGCTTTTGGGGGAGCTTCCAGAGCTGGCGGATGCCGTTCAAAACCCTTTGTATCCGGAGGCTGTCAGGAAGAGTATTTTTCACACGGTAGCAGATAAGGCTCAAATGGCTCAGGTCATGCGCAGCTTTATCAATCTGCTGGTGGAGAAGAAGCGCGTCCAGCACTTGAGCGACATAAGCGAATATTATCACAAGCTCATAGATGAACACGCCAACATAGCTCGCGCAAAGATCAAGGCCGCAACACCTCTGGACGACCATGCAATTCAGGAAATTGCGTCCAGTCTTGAAAGCATGACAGGAAAAAAGATCGCCGTCGAGTTCGAGCAGGACCCCGAATTGATCAGGTGCGTGCTCGCACAGATTGGCGATTTAGTCTTAGATGGGAGCGTGCGGAGACAGTTATCAAACATCAAGGAATCTTTGAAAAGGGGTGAGTTAGGTTAATGGAAATCAGAGCAGAAGAAATCAGTCAAATCATTAAAGAGCAGATCAAGGATTACGAGAAGAAGGTTGAGCTCAGCGAAACCGGGCGCGTGCTTTCTGTTGGTGACGGTATTGCTCGCGTTTATGGCGTGGAAAAATGCATGTCGATGGAATTGCTGGAGTTCCCTACCGAGCATGGAATCATCTACGGGCTGGCCCTGAACCTGGAAGAGGACAATGTGGGTGTTGCCATCATGGGTGAGGATGTCCACATCAAGGAAGGCGGCGAAGTCAGACGCACCGGCCGCATTGCAGAGGTACCGGTGGGTGACGAAGTGCTGGGCCGCGTAGTGGACCCCGTTGGCAACCCGCTCGATGGCAAAGAGCCTATTCAAGCCAAAGAGACCTCTCGTCTTGAAGTGATCGCGCCCGGCGTAATTGCGCGGCAATCGGTTAACGAGCCCATGTATACGGGCCTGAAGGCAATCGATGCGATGACCCCCATCGGCCGCGGACAGCGCGAGCTGATCATTGGTGACCGCCAAATTGGGAAGACTGCTATCGGCGTTGACGCGATCATCAATCAGAAGGATAGCGGCATTATCTGCATCTATGTCGCGGTTGGGCAAAAGAAGTCCACTGTAGCGCAGGTCGTTGAGACCCTGCGAAAACATGGTGCAATGGAATACACCATTGTCGTTGCGGCGTGTGCCAGCGACCCCGCACCTCTGCAATACATCGCCCCTTATGCGGGTACCGCAATGGGCGAATATTACCGTGACCGCGGCAAGCACGCGTTGATCATCTACGATGACCTTTCTAAGCAAGCGGTTGCCTACCGCCAGGTGTCACTGCTGCTGCGCCGGCCTCCGGCTCGCGAAGCTTATCCTGGTGACATCTTTTACAACCATTCGCGGCTTCTGGAACGTTCCGCCAAGCTCAACGACGAGTTGGGCGCCGGTTCTCTGACGGCTCTCCCCATCATTGAAACACAAGCCGGCGATGTGTCGGCTTACATTCCCACCAACGTTATTTCGATCACCGACGGTCAGATCTACCTCGAGCCCAGTTTGTTCTTCGCAGGCGTACGCCCCGCCATTAACGTCGGCTTATCCGTTTCGCGCGTGGGTGGTGCCGCTCAGACCAAGGCCATGAAGCAGGTTGCCGGCCGATTGCGTCTGGATCTTGCCCAGTATCGGGAGCTGGAAGCATTTGCCAAATTCGGCAGTGACCTGGACAAGTCCACTCAAGCCCAGTTGAATCGTGGTATGCGCCTGGTAGAGCTGCTGAAACAGCCCCAATACCAGCCGATGTCGGCCGAAAACGAGGTCATGTCCCTGTACGCCGCGACCAGAGGATTCATTGACTCGGTGCCGGTTGAACGGGTCGGTGAATACGAAACCCAGATGCTGGCGTTTATCGAGCGCAAGTATCCCGAGATTCTTACTGAGCTCAAGGAAGAAAAAGTCATTGGCGACAGCCTTGATGAAAAGATGAAGAAGGCACTCCAAGAGTTTGCTGAGGTGTTTGCGGGTTAGGCGTCAAAAAGTGACTCATAGGGAAAGAGAGATTGCATTATGGCAACCTTAAGAGATATCAAGCGAAAGATCGACGCCGTCAAGAAGACCTCACAAATCACCAAGGCCATGAATATGGTGGCCGCAGCAAAATTGCGTGGAGCCCAGCAGAATATGGAGAAGTTTAATCCATATGCGGGCAAGTTCCGGGAAGTGATTCAACGCGTCGCAGGCGGTGTTGAAGAACGTGCTTCCTACGAACTGCTGAATGCGCGCGAGGAAGTCAAGAAGATCGAGCTGGTCCTTGTGACGGCGGATAGAGGTCTTTGCGGCAGCTTTAACAACGGCCTGATTGTCAAGGCAGAAAGGTTTATTCAGGAGAAGCTCGCTGAGGGGCTCGAAGTCTCCTTGACCGCTGGCGGGAGAAAAGGAGCCGATTATTTCAGACGGCGCAAATACGCAGTGCGCAGTCGGCTCACCGGACTGTTGAATAAGCCCAGCTACGACGATGCCTTCAGTCTTGGGCAGGAGCTGATAGGACTTTTCGAAAATCGTGACTGCGATGAGGTTTATGTCATCTATAGTCATTTCGTGAGCATGGTCAGACAGCAGCCGACCTTGATCAAACTATTGCCGGTTGAATCCAGCCAGATTGAGGAGGGTCCGGAGGAGGCGGTTGAATATCTGTTTGAACCCTCGCATGAGGCGTTGTTGACCGACCTGCTTCCCAACTATGTTTACATCCAGATTCTTGAAGCGCTCTACCAGACGGCGGTTAGTGAGCACGCTGCCCGTATGGCCGCAATGGAGAACGCTACAAACAACTGCAAGGAACTGGTTAAGGATTTGACCTTGACATACAACAAGGCGCGGCAGGCAGGAATTACGAAAGAGCTCATGGACATTGTTGGTGGTGCCGAGGCACTCAAAAAGTAGGTGCCACCCGAGTTTCTCAAGGAGGTAATTAGCCCATGAATATGGGGAAAATCGTACAGGTAATCGGTAACGTTGTGGACGTCGAGTTTGAGGAAGGGAAGCTTCCCGCCTTGTTGACGGCGCTCCTGGTGAGCAACCCCGGTTTGAGCGATGCGGAGGACAATTTGGTGCTCGAGGTCGCTCAGCATTTAGGCGACAATGTTGTCCGCACTATCGGAATGGATCTGACCGATGGCTTGGTTCGTGGAATGCTGGTCAAGGATACCGGGAAGCCCATTCAGATGCCCGTCGGCAAGCCCGTTTTGGGGCGCGTCTTGAACGTTGTGGGTAGAACCGTGGATGGTTTGGGACCAGTCGACGCTGAAACCTACATGCCTATCCACCGTGGTGCTCCCGCGTTTACGGAGCAGGATACGTCGGTCAATGTACTGGAGACCGGAGTCAAGGTTATAGACCTGCTGGTACCGTTTCCGCGCGGCGGCAAAATGGGCATGTTTGGCGGTGCCGGCGTTGGCAAGACGGTCGTTATGATGGAGATGATTCACAATATCGCTATGGAGCACGGTGGTATATCAGTGTTTGCCGGCGTTGGTGAGAGGACTCGTGAAGGGAACGATCTGTATCATGAAATGAAGGATTCCGGTGTTCTTCCGCGTGCCGGTCTGGTTTACGGACAGATGACCGAGCCGCCGGGAGCGCGGGCCAGAGTGGCCCTGTCGGCTCTCACCGTGGCCGAATATTTCCGTGATGTTGAAGGGCAGGACGTTCTGCTGTTCATTGATAATATTTTCCGCTTCACTCAGGCCGGTGCAGAGGTGTCTGCGTTGCTTGGACGTATGCCTTCGGCGGTCGGATATCAACCTACCCTCGGTACGGACCTTGGTGAGTTGCAGGAGCGCATCACATCGACGACCAAAGGATCGATCACGTCGGTCCAGTGTGTCTACGTTCCCGCGGATGACTTGACCGACCCCGCCCCTGCGACGACTTTTGCTCACCTTGACGGTACCGTGGTTTTGTCACGGCAAATCGCCGAATTAGGAATTTATCCTGCGGTTGACCCGCTGGACTCGACGTCCCGCATCCTCGACCCCAATGTGCTCGGGGAAGAGCACTATGGTACCGCTCGGGAAGTTCAACAGATACTGCAAAAGTATAAGGATCTGCAGGACATCATTGCCATCCTTGGAATGGATGAACTGTCCGATGAAGATAAACTGACCGTTGCCCGGGCTCGCAAGATACAGCGTTTTCTGTCGCAGCCCTTCCATGTGGCGGAGACGTTTACCGGTGTTGCTGGCAAATACGTCAAGATGGAAGACACCATCAGGGGTTTCAAAGAAATTTGCGAGGGCAAACACGACGAGATCCCCGAGCAAGCCTTTTACATGGTTGGCGGGATAGAGGAAGCAGTTGAGAAGGCCAAGCAAATGTCTGGCGAATAGAGAATGGTGAGCATATGGCGGAGAAAATCTTACTAGAAGTGGTTACACCTGAAAAGAAGGTTTTGAGCGAACAGGTTGATATTGTTGTCGCTCCCGGAGAAGAGGGGGAATTTGGCGTGTTGCCGAATCACATCCCGTTTCTCACAAAAATCAAAGTAGGAGAGCTGCGCTTTCGGGTTGGCGGTGCCGCGCGTTATGTTTCCATCATGGGGGGCTATGCTGAAGTCTTGCCCGATCGGGTGACGATTCTTGCGACTGCTGCGGAAGAAGCTACCGAAATCGATGTCATTCGGGCTAAGGCCGCAAGAGAAAGGGCAGAGCGCAGGTTGGCCGAAGCAAAGGACCGGTTGGAGTTTGTGCGCGCTCAGGCGGCGTTGCAGAGGGCCTTGGCACGGCTGAGGGTGGCCGAACGACGCTAAGCTTTGACTTGATTCAGCCGACATGAGATAAAAAAACCCTTCCGGATGGAAGGGTTTTTTTATTGTGCCGGATTGGCAGTGCTATGGTGACTGGTACGGAGTGGCACTATTGTATCGCTTTTTGACCGGGTGGAGCGCAGCTGTAAAGGAGTGGAAGAATGTGCGGCATTGTTGGGTTTGTGGGGGCAAGAGACGGTGTAAGCATTCTGCTCGAGGGGCTCAAAAGACTTGAGTACCGTGGGTATGACAGTGCCGGGATTGCCGTTGTGGGTGAGCAGCAAGAACTTCAGGTGGTGCGCTGTCAGGGCAAGATTGCTGCGCTTGAAGAGCGCTTGCAGAGGCATCCTCTGGCCGGCGCCACGGGCATCGCCCACACCCGTTGGGCTACCCATGGCAAGCCCTCGGACGACAACGCTCATCCGCATCGTTCCGGGCCCTTTGTGGTGGTTCATAACGGGATTATCGAAAACTATGCGGACCTCAAGAGTGCTTTGGAGCAGGAGGGTTGTGCGTTTTCATCGGAGACGGATACGGAGGTCATAGTCAAGCTGGTCGAGCGGGAGTGGAACCTGGGAAAAGACTACCTGCAATGCGTTGTGGACACTTTGCGTCAGTTGCGCGGGAGTTATGCCGTGGTTTTTCTCAACGAGAAACGCCCCCATGAGTTGATTGCTGCGCGCAAGGAGAGCCCGTTGATTCTGGGGTTGGGAAGAGGCGAATATTTTCTGGCTTCCGATGTTCCCGCAATTTTGCCCTACACCCGGGAGGTAGTCTACCTTGATGATGGTGATATTGTGTGCGCTTCCAGAGAGGGATTTGTCATTGAGAGTCTGGACAGAGGGCGGCGGGAACCAAACATACACCAGATCGACTGGAATCCGGTGATGGCCGAAAAGGCCGGTTATAAGCACTTTATGCTCAAGGAGATCTATGAGCAGCCGCGAGCGGTTATCGATACCTTCAGGAGTGCCCTGGACTTCGACAAGGTGCAGGTTTGCCTGCCGGACCTGCGGTTGTCCAAGGGACAGATTGCCGATATTGAGAAGGTGTTTCTCATTGCTTGTGGGACCTCATATCATGCCGGCCTGACGGCCAAATACATGATCGAGAATATGTGCAAGATACCAGTGGAAGTGGATTTGGCGTCGGAGTTTCGCTATCGCGCACCTTTGATGACGGACAGAACGTTGCTGATAGTTATTAGTCAGTCAGGTGAAACGGCAGACACCAGGGCTGCGCTTCAGGAGGGGCTTGACAAGGGAGCGTTGTGCCGAGCCATTGTGAATGTAGTGGGCAGCACACTTGCGCGCATGTCTTCAGGAGTGATTTACACCCACGCTGGCCCAGAGATCGGCGTAGCCTCCACCAAAGCTTTTACTACCCAATTGGTTGCCTTGTACCTACTGAGTCTCCAGCTGGCGTATTCCCTTGGAAGAATGCCGCAGGAGGAGCTTTCAATACATATTCGGGAGCTTCTTGAAATACCGGGCAAGATGGAAGCGGTCCTGAGCGGGTGTGCTAAGGTAGAAGACTGGGCGCGGCAATACATGCATGCAAAAGACTTCCTGTACCTGGCGCGAGGCATTTTATATCCGATTGCTCTCGAGGGGGCACTGAAACTCAAGGAAATTTCCTATATTCATGCGGAGGGATACGCCGCAGGGGAAATGAAGCACGGCCCCATTGCGCTGATCGATGAGGACATGCCTGTTGTTGTGTTGATGCAGCGCGGAGCGCTGTACGAGAAGATTCTGAGCAACGTGCAAGAGGTGAGAGCTAGAGGCGGGCAGATAATTGCTTTGATCGAAAGGGAATCAGACGCGAAAGTCGGGGGGGAGGACGATCAGCTGGTCCTCCCCGAGGCTTCTCCGTGGCTAAGTCCCCTGCTTTTCACGTTACCCCTGCAATTGCTCGCATATCACATTGCTGCGTTGCGCGGAACTGATGTGGATCAGCCGCGAAATCTGGCCAAAAGTGTTACCGTGGAGTAGCATGGGACGATTCAGAGATTCACCTTGACTTATGTCATTTTTTCTGAGTAAAATGCTCTCGTTAGTGGATTTTGATGTGATTTTAGGTGCTTGTCGATTGAATAGTGTTGATCAAGCTGCGCGCCGGGCTCTTATAGAAGGTGCAAAACCGGCAAACAAAAGAACCGTTGCGGCTTTGAAAATATCGCACGGAAAAGCTCAGTGTAGCTGATATAGTCGTGCTCTATGACTGTGGCGTGGGTTGGACTCTGGATAAACTGTTACGTTTCGTGGCCTCCGTAGACAAAATGTTAATTCCTGTTGTCAGTATTGCGTATGGCTTTATAATGTATTTGATGCTAGTTGATCCCTGCCCTTGTTGAAGGTTTTGTTACTATCAAAAGGGCAAAGAGTTCTTTAAGAAGGCAGTTTATCCGGTGTTCTTAGTCAAGTGCCGTTTTCGCCCCTGCGGTGTTCGTGATTGGTGGAAAGTGCCTGATCCAACAGCAACTAAACGGGGAGCTCTCTCTTGCGCCGGTGTGCAAGTCAGAATCATGAATTGCCTAAAGGCGTAACGGAGCACCCACTTTTTATTATTCGGTTCAAGACCGACCACCGACACGGCACAAAGCGGGGGCTTTGAAAGCGAATACTGGTCTAGCCCATGCATTTACCTTCCATGCGAGCTTTTCCTTGAAGTTCAATCACCTATCGTATTGTCAAGCCATCTAATTTCATCCATCAAAAGCCAATACCGGAAACCTGCTCGGGGCTTGCGGCTCGATGCTGAGTCCGCGGGATAGCTGGGAAGGTCTGTGTGTCAGCCTTGCGAGCCGGATCAAAGTGGTAATACCGGGGGTGGGATCGCACATTTTGGGGATTCCCGTCATCGTGGGCAGTCGGTTTTTCTGTGCATGAAGAGAAGACAGACGGATTTGCTGAACTCGTTTGAACAAATCGTTCGAGTCGGCATGGTGTTCTGAAAGAAAGGAATAGATGGTGATGGGCTATGTTTCTGGTGCCGTAGTTTTTTTGGTCGGTTTATTGGGAGGGGTTGGCCTGGGAATTGCCTGCCGGCAGTACTGGGTGGAAAAAAGAAATAGACAAACACGGGAGCAGGCCGCCAGTGTAATCGCCGAGGCGCGCAAAGAAGCCGAAACCATCAAAAAGGAAGCAATCCTGCAAGCCAAGGATACCCTTTTCCAGATGAAGGCCGAGTTCGAGCGCGAAAGCAAAGAGAGTAGAAAAGAATTTCAAAATCTGGAAAAGAGGCTGCTGCAGAAGGAAGAAAACCTCGATAAGAAATCCGAAGCGTTGGATAAGCGAGAGACGACCATCGGCAAAAGAGAGAAGCTCATTTTGCAGCAGGAAAAGGAGATTGGCGATAAGGAAAAAGAGCTCGATGCGATTATGGATGAGCAGAGGAGGCGTTTGGAAAATCTCTCGGGAATTTCTTCACAGGAGGCGAAGGAAATGCTCATTCGAATGGTCGAAAACGAAGCACGGCATGAAGCTGCACTGATGGTCAAAAAGATTGAGACGGAGGCGCGTGAGACATCGGATAAGAAGGCAAAGAACATCATAGCGTTGGCTATCCAAAGATATGCCGGGGATTACGTTGCTGAAAAAACCGTCTCAGTGGTGAACCTGCCAAATGAGGAAATGAAGGGCAGGATTATTGGGCGTGAAGGTAGGAACATTCGGGCAATAGAGGCGTCGACCGGCATCGATCTGATCATTGACGATACTCCGGAGGCGGTGATTCTGTCGGGGTACAATCCAATTCGGCGTGAAGTCGCGCGGGTGTCCTTGGAGCGACTCATATCCGATGGTCGTATTCATCCGGCACGGATTGAGGAAATCGTTGAAAAGGTCAATTTGGAAGTGGAAAATTCAATCCGGGAAGCCGGCGAACAAGCCGCTTTTGATGTGGGGGTCCACGGAATTCATCCCGAGATCATAAAGCTTCTGGGGAAACTGAAGTACCGCACCAGCTATGCCCAAAATGTTCTCCAGCATTCCCGGGAAGTGGCGTTTCTTTGCGGAATAATGGCCGCGGAATTGGGCCTTAATGAAAAACACGCCAAGCGTGCAGGGCTGCTGCATGACATAGGCAAGGCGATAGATCACGAAATGGAAGGCCCGCATGCCATCATAGGAGCTGACCTGGCCAAAAGGTACGGCGAGTCCCATGTGATTGTGCATTCAATCGCTGCGCATCATGAAGATGTGCCGGCAGAAGACATCTTGGCAATTCTTGTTCAGGCGGCTGACGCCCTTTCGGGTGCAAGGCCCGGCGCCCGCAAGGAGCTCCTGGAGACTTACGTCCGGCGCCTTGAGGATCTGGAAAGGATTGCCTCTTCTTTCTCCGGCATCAACAAAGCGTACGCCATCCAAGCTGGAAGAGAGCTGCGAATCATTGTTGAAAGTGACATGGTCAGTGACTCCGAGGTTGTCCTTTTGAGTCGCGATATTGCCAAGAAGATAGAGAGTGAGTTGAGCTATCCCGGGCAAATAAAGGTTACGGTTATCCGCGAGACCAGAGCTGTTGAATACGCAAGATAGGGATGGATCTGGTCCAGGTGCTGAAGGTACGGAAGGAGGAGAGTCTTGCCTGAACTGGCTAACGTATATGAGGTGTTGGATTCGAGAGGCTTTGTGGCCCAATCGACGGATCCCGAAGCAATCAAAGAGCACTTGGAGCAACCGAGAACATGCTATATTGGATTTGACCCCACCGCTGACAGCCTCCACATAGGAAGTCTGGTGCCGATACTCGCCCTTGTGCACATGCAGCGCCATGGACATCGCCCCATTGTACTGGTCGGAGGAGGTACGGGTTTGGTCGGAGATCCCAGTGGCAAAACCGAGATGAGGAAGCTGCTCGATATCAAGCAAATTGAGGGCAATGTGGCAGCCCTCAAAAAACAGCTCTCGCAGTTCCTGGATTTTTCCGCTGGAAGAGCACTGCTGGTGAATAATGCAGAGTGGCTGCTATCCCTTGGATATATAGAGTTTTTGAGGGATATCGGTAAGCATTTCAGTGTGAATCGCATGCTGGCGGCGGAAAGTTATAAGCTGCGTCTTGAAACCGGGCTCAACTTTATAGAATTCAATTACATGCTCCTCCAGGCTTATGATTTCTATTACCTGGCCAAGCATTATGATTGCTTTGTGCAGATGGGCGGCAACGATCAGTGGGGCAATATCGTCGCAGGCATAGACCTGATACGTCGCAAGAAAAAGGACATCGCTTTCGGCATTACGTTTCCTCTGACGACGACCGCGTCCGGGGCTAAAATGGGAAAAACCGCCTCTGGTGCCATTTGGTTAAGCTCCGAGAAGACACCCCCGTTCGACTTTTTTCAATACTGGGTGAATACGGATGATCGGGATGTCGAGCGCTTTCTGAAGCTCTATACCTTCCTCCCCCTGGAGGAGGTGGAGAGAGTGCAAGGCCTTGAGGGACAGGAACTCAATGCTTGCAAGACAATTCTTGCCTACGAAGTGACTGCGCTGACGCATGGCGTGCGGCAGGCCAGGGCTGCTTACGAGGGGGCGACGGGAGTGTTCGGGCAGAGGCTGCTGCCGCAAGATCTGCTTCCCTCGAGCACGATCCCACGGACCATTGAGCAAAAAGTCGAGGCTGTGCCGACTACGTTGCTGAGTAGGGAGAGACTGAGGGATGGCATACCGGCTTTTCAGCTGTTCTTTGAGGTCGGGCTGTGTAGCTCCAGAAGCGCGGCCAGGCGGCTCATTCAGCAGGGTGGTGCGTATGTGAACGATGAGCGGGTGAGGCAATTCGACGCACCGGTCGGAGCGGCCCACCTGACTGAAGAGGGCATCATGCTGAAAGCCGGAAAGAAGAAGATTCATTGCGTTCGCAGCGCATAAAAAATCCATTTAAATGAATTTAAGGCTTGACGGCTCCAACGGGGTTTGATACATACCCAGAACTTTCGGCGGCGGTAAAAACAGTCAAGAAAAAAAGAAGTTGACAACAAAAGGCCGCCTGGATATACTAAGTTGGGTTTCTGTTCTTTGAAAACTAAATAGTGAGAGATGTGCTGGGTTTTGGTTAATTGAGTAAGAGGGAAAAAACTGGAGAGTTTGATCCTGGCTCAGAATGAACGCTGGCGGCGTGCCTAACACATGCAAGTCGAACGAGAAAGCCATGACTTCGGTTGGGCGAGTAAAGTGGCGCACGGGTGAGTAACGCGTAGATGATCTACCCTTGAGTTTGGGACAACCTTGCGAAAGCGGGGCTAATACCGGATACGACCACGCCATGGGCGTGGTGAAAGTTAGCCGCTCTGAAGAAGCTAACGCTCGGGGATGAGTCTGCGTCCTATCAGCTGGTTGGTAGGGTAACGGCCTACCAAGGCGACGACGGGTAGCTGGTCTGAGAGGATGA
>FWPV01002162.1_pt1 | contig 13438 bp, 10 predicted proteins | sample 2228371 | NCBI WGS metagenome assembly FWPV01 (sample SAMEA103939776, study PRJEB20133) | metagenome | reverse complement strand
TTGGCCCAGCGCATCCATTTTTGCCACGAGGAACTGCGCCTGAATCGCACCCTGGGCGGCGGACTCTATCTCGACGTGGCACTGATTCGCGGCACCCCCGAGACCCCGAGGCTCGACGGCGAAGGCGAGGTGCTCGAGGCCGCGGTGGTCATGCGCCGCTTCCCGGACGGCGCCCAGCTCGATCAGGTACTGACCCGCGAGGGCCTGCCGCTTGCGCGCATGGACGAGCTGGCCGAGCGCATCGCCGCCTTCCATGCCGCCGCGCCCCGCGTCGGGATGGACAGCCCCCTGGGCGAGCCTGCGACCGTGTACGCGCCGATGGCGCAGAACTTCGAGCAGATCAAGCCGCTGCTCGATGCGGACGATACCCCACGCCATGAACAGCTCGAGCGTCTGCGCCGGTGGACCGAGGCCGCCTACGCGCGCCTTGCCCCCACCCTCGCCGCCCGCAAGCGCGACGGCTTCGTGCGCGAACTGCACGGCGACATGCACCTCGGCAACATGGCCCTGGTGGACGATGCCATCGTCATCTTCGACGCCATCGAGTTCAACGACAGCTTCCGCTGGATCGACGTGATGAGCGAGCTGGCCTTCCTGCTCATGGACCTGGAGGACCGCGGTCTGCCCGCCCACGCCCATCGCCTGCTCAACCGCTATCTGGAACACACCGGCGACTATGCGGGGCTGGCCCTGCTGCGTTTCTACCAGGCCTACCGCGCCATGGTCCGCGCCAAGGTGGCCCTGCTCGGCGTGGCCTTCGGCGGCACGCCGGAGCAGGTCATGGAGGCACGCACCCGCTATGCACGCTACGTCGACCTGGCCGAGCGCTACACCCAGCCCGGCCAAGCGCAGCTTCTCATCACCCACGGCTATTCCGGCAGTGGCAAGAGCCACGCTGCCCTGATCCTGGCCGAGAGCGCGGGCCTGATCCGCATCCGCTCCGACATCGAACGCCAACGCCTCTTCCCGGAGCGCGGCGAGGATGGGCTCTTCAGGGGGCGCTACAGCCGCGAGGCCACCGAACAGACCTACGCCCGCATGCTGGACCTGGCGGAAGCGGTGATGCAGGCCGGTTTTGGCGTCATCCTCGACGCCACCTACCTTGCGGCTGCCCCACGCCAGGCCGCCCGCGCACTGGCCGAAAGGCTGGGCGCGCCCTTCCACATCCTCGCCATGCACTGCCCCGAGGACACCCTGCGCCAACGCCTGCTCGCCCGCGCCCGTGCCGGCGGCGACCCGTCCGAGGCCACGCTGGAGGTCCTCGCCGCCCAGCAACAAAGTGCCGAGCCCCTGGACGACGGGGAAAGGCGCCTCACCCTCCCCATGCGCTGTGATGCACCTGCCGAGGGACAGATCGCGGAAATGCTGCCTGTCCTCGGGATGCGCTGAATCAGCTGAATCATTTGAGACCTCCCGCAAGCCCCCGGATTCCGGCCCGTCGCCCCCCTCAGGGCTACACGGGCCGACCGGTGGTCTGTTTCAGGCTCAAGGCCGCCAGGGCATCCTGAATCTGCTCCTGTGACGGCTCGATACCGTGCCGCTCGCGCAAGGCCTGTCCGATCTGCGCCACACTCGCCTCCAGCAGCCCCCCGTCCTCGATCAGCTCCCCGAGGTCCTCGATCGCAGCCCAGGGATAGGTCACCCAACGCCACTCGGTAATCTCCCGCGCGTAGTAGTCGGGCACGAACTTGGAAACGATCTTGTGTTGCAGGGCGCAGGTGCGCACCTCAAGGGGCTTACCTTTTTCGCGCAGATGATTCAGCGCGGCGATGAAACTGTCGCCGGTGTCGCTGACGTCATCCACCACCAGGATGCGCCGACCGTCGATAGGGATGCTCAACGGGTGCTTGACCCGCGCCTCCGGCGCCTTGTGGCGGGCACGATAATGCTCGATGCGGACGCAGGCCAGGTCCATGATGTCGAGGTAGTCGCACAGCACCCGGGCAGGCACCACGCCCCCGCGGGCGATGGCGACGATCATGTCGGGCCGGAAGTTTGAAGCGCGGATGCGCAGGGCAAGATCGCGGGCGAGCCGGTGAAAGGACGCCCAGCTGACCAGTTCAACGTTCATAGGATGCATTCTCCACGACGGGAGGTGAGCGATGATGCCGATCCACGAGCTGCTGAATCGGATCCATTGGGATCCGGCCTTCGGCGCGGCCCATTTCCGGCTGGGCTATATCGACCGCCTGGCCGGTGGCCTGGTCCACGGCGAGCTGCGCGAGCCCTTTTTGCGCGAAGGCGAGCATTTTTCCGTGACCCTGTGGGACGAAAAAGGGGAACCCCACGAGGTTCCCCTGCATCGCATCCGGGAGGTCTGGCGGGATGGGAAGCTGATCTGGCAGCGCCCATGGCAACCGGGGTCGGACCCCATCGCGCCGACCTGAGGCGACTTATTCGCCGATGTGATGTTTGCCGATCACGTGCACGGTGGTCGCCTTCGGCCCCTTCTCGCCCTCTTCCTCGGCGAAGCGCACCTCGGCACCCTTCTCCAGGTCCTCGAACTCCTCGTTCAGCAGGCTGTTGGGGTGGAAATAGATCTCGCGCCCGTCCGGGGTGAGGATGGTGCCGTGGTCGGGGGTGATCTCGATCACGCGGCCATGAGCGGGCATTTCATGGGTCTTCACCTCGCCCCTCATCTTTCCCACATAGGCGTCCAGCTGCCGCTGGGCGGCCACGAAGGCATCGCGGATGGAGACATAGATATCTTCATGTTCATGCTTGTCGTGGTTGTCGCGGCTGACCACGATCTCGTGACCTGGGATGGTGATGTTGATGCTCACCTCGTAGAGCTTGCCCTTGTGGTGGTGCTTGTGCGGCGCCTCGACGATCACGCGGCAACTGGTGATGCGGTCGAAGTAACGCTCAAGCTTCTGCGCCTTTTCGCGGATGGCGGCTTCAATGGCTTCTGAAGGCGGGATATCGCGAAAGGTGATTTGCAGGGGAAGCTGCATGGTCGTCTCCTCGTCATGCCCGATGTCCGGGCGAAGCCTTTGATGAATCCTTGGTTGAATTAATAGCACCGGGCACGGCGGAAGCCAAGTTCGGTTGCCGCCTTGCGCCTTGTCATCCGTAAGCCATACTCGGGAAGAGCCATGCTGGAGTCGAGATGGATACGCGCGGACACTGGCAACATTTCGAGCATGTCGCCGACATCGGCGTGCGCGGCCTGGGGCCGACGGCGGCCGAGGCCTTTGCCCAGGCGGCGCTCGCGCTGACCGCGCTGGTCGTCGATCCAGCGGCGGTCGAATCCCGGGAGAGCATGACGGTCGATCTCGAGGGGGCCGACCTCGACTACCTCTTCTACGACTGGATCAACGCGCTGGTCTACGCCATGGCCACCCGCCGCATGCTGTTTGGCCGCTTCGAGGTCGAGCTCACACCGGGCCGGCTCCATGCCACGGTCTGGGGCGAGCCGCTGGACCGGGCACGGCACCAGCCGGTGGTGGAGGTGAAGGGGGCCACCCTGACCGAACTCTCAGTAAGCGAGGAGAACGGCCAATGGATCGCTCAGTGTGTGGTGGATGTCTGACCATTCTCTTGTGAGGGGGCAACATGGACATCGGCAAATTCGAGAAGGTGGACAACTACACCTGGCGCATCCCGCAGACGGGGGCCATGCGCGTGCCCGGTGTCATCTATGCCAGCGAGGCCTTGATCCGCGCCATGGACGACAAGGTGCACGAGCAGCTGTCCAACGTCGCCACCCTGCCCGGCATCGTCGAGGCGGCCTATGCCATGCCGGATGCCCACTGGGGCTACGGCTTCCCGATCGGCGGGGTGGCAGCCTTCGACCCCGAGCAGGGCGGCATCATCTCCGCCGGCGGGGTCGGTTTCGACATCTCCTGCGGGGTGCGCACCCTGCACACCGGCCTGACCCCGCAGGACATCCGTGCGCGCCAGAAGGACCTGGCCGACGCCCTGTTCTACCGCATCCCGGCCGGTCTCGGCAGTACCGGCGCCATCCACCTGAACGATGCCGAGATGGACGCCATGCTGCGCGGCGGCGCGCGCTGGGCGCTGGAGCGAGGATACGGTGTGCCTGAGGACCTCGCCCACATCGAAGAAAACGGCCAGATGTCCGGCGCCGACCCCGAACAGGTTTCGGCGCAGGCCAAGAAGCGCCAGCGCGACGAAATGGGCACCCTCGGTTCCGGCAACCACTACCTCGAGGTGCAGCACGTCACCGAGATCTACGACGAAACCCTCGCCGCCGCCTTCGGTATCCGCTTGGACGACATCAAGGTCAGCATCCACTGCGGATCGCGCGGGCTCGGCCACCAGATCGGCAGCGAATTCCTCAAGAGCATGGCCCTTGCTGCCCAGGGCTACGGCATCGTACTGCCGGACCGCGAACTCGCCTGCGCACCGATCAAGTCGGATGTCGGCCAGCGCTACCTCGGCGCCATGCGCGCGGGCATCAACTGCGCACTCGCCAACCGCCAGATCCTCACCCACCTGGCGCGCGGCGTGTTCGCCGACCTTTTCCCGGGATCCAGGCTCGACCTGCTGTACGACGTCTCGCACAACACCTGCAAGCTGGAGGAGCATACGGTCAGCGGCCAGAAGCGCATGCTGTACGTCCACCGCAAGGGTGCCACGCGCGCCTTCGGCCCGGGCCACCCCAGCCTGCCCGCCCCCCTGCGCCCGCACGGCCAGCCGGTGTTGATCGGCGGAACCATGGGCACCGCGTCCTACATCCTCGCCGGCACCGAGGAGGGCATGCGCAAGGCCTGGGGCTCGGCCTGCCACGGCGCGGGGCGCAGCATGAGCCGGCACCAGGCGACCCACGCGTTCCGCGGCCGCCAAGTCGAGGACGAGCTCGCCGCGCGCGGCATCCTGGTGCGCAGCCCCTCCCTGCGCGGTGTGGCCGAGGAGGCACCCGGCGCCTACAAGGACGTCACGGACGTGGTCTGGGCCGCCCATCACGCCGGCCTTGCGCGCATGGTGTGCAAGGTCGAGCCGCTGATCGTGATCAAGGGCTGAGGTCATGGACGACCTGGCCCGGACCCTGTGGGAAGTGAAATACCGCCAGGCCGGCGAGCGATCGATCGAAGACAGCTGGAGCCGGGTGGCGACCGCCCTCGCAAGCTGTGAGGCGCACGACCGCGACGGCTGGGCGGCGCGTTTCCAGGCCATCCTGGCGGACTACCGCTTCCTGCCCGGCGGTCGCATCCTGGCCGGGGCCGGCACGGCACGCAAGGTCACGCTGTTCAACTGCTTCGTGATGGGCGTGATCGAGGATTCCATGGACGGCATCTTCCAGGCCCTGAAGGAAGGCGCGCTGACCATGCAGCAGGGCGGTGGTGTGGGCTACGATTTCTCCACCCTGCGCCCGATGGGCAGCCAAACGCGCAGCGCGGCCGGCATTGCCACCGGCCCGCTCTCCTTCATGCATGTCTGGGATTCCATGTGCGCCACCGTGCTCTCGCAGGGCGCCCGGCGCGGGGCGATGATCGCCACCCTGCGCTGCGACCACCCGGACATCGAGACCTTCATCGACGCCAAGCGCGAAGCGGGCGTCTTGCGCCACTTCAACCTCTCCGTGCAGGTGAGCGACGACTTCCTGCGCGCGGTGGAGGCCGATGCGGACTGGGCGCTGGTGTTCCCGACTGACCAGCTCGCCGATGCCCCAGGTGAGACGATCCAGCGCCGCTGGACCGGGAGCCTCGGTCCCGTGCCCTGCCGGGTCTTCAGGCGGGTTCCCGCCCGCGCCCTGTGGCAGCGCCTGATGCGCGCCGCCTATGACACCGCCGAGCCCGGCGTGCTGTTCATCGACCGGATCAACGCCCTCAACAACCTCGGCTGGCGCGAGCAGATCAGCGCCACCAACCCCTGCGGCGAGGTGCCACTGCCCCCCTACGGGGCCTGCGACCTCGGTTCGCTCAACCTCACCCGTTTCGTGCGCAAGCCCTTCACCGAACAGGCCCATCTCGACCTGGACGAGCTTGCGTGGGTGACGCAGGTGGCGGTGCGCATGCTCGACAACGTCATCGACCTCTCCCGCTATCCCCTCGAAGCGCAGCGCGAACAGGCCCGGGGTAGCCGTCGCATCGGCCTCGGCATCACTGGCCTCGGTTCGTCCCTGGTCATGCTCGGCCTTCGCTATGACAGCGAGGCCGGCCGCCAGCACGCGGCCGTCGCCATGCAGACGGTGCGCGATGCCGCCTACCGCGCATCGAGCGAGCTCGCGCGCGAGAAGGGACCGTTCCCCTTCTTCGAACGCGCGGCCTATCTCGCCCGCCCCTTCATCCTCGGCCTGCCGGAGGACGTATGGGACGGGATCGCCGCCCACGGCTTGCGCAACAGCCACCTGCTGGCCATCGCCCCGGCCGGCAGCATCAGCCTGCTGGCCGGCAATGTCTCCAGCGGGCTGGAGCCGATCTTTGCCGAGCAGGCCGAGCGCGAGGTGCGCGTTGGGCCGGGCGAGACCCGCCGCTTCGCGGTGACGGACGACGCCCTGATTCGCTGGCGTGAATCCGGCCATGAGGGGCTGCCGCCCGCCTTCGTCACGGCCGAGGCCATCGACCCGCGGGATCACCTGCGCATGCAGGCCGCGCTGCAGCCCTTCGTCGACCACTCGATCTCCAAGACCATCAACGTCGCGGCAGACTTCCCCTTCGAAGCCTTCGCCCGCCTGTACGAAGAAGCCCATGCGCTGGGTCTCAAGGGCTGCACCGTCTTTCGCCCCAATCCGCTGCGCGGCGCCGTGCTGACCCCGGTGCACACGGAGGACGACCTGCCCCAACGCTGCGAGGTGTGTGTCACGACGTGAAGCCCCTGTTCCAGACCCATCTGGTCAACGGCCATTTCGGCGACCCGGTGGTGTACGTCGACTTCCTGTTCGACCGCCGCGCCCTGCTGTTCGACCTCGGCACGATCCGCAACCTGCCGCCGCGCAAGATCATGCGGCTGACGGACATCTTCGTCAGCCACACCCACATGGATCACTTCAACGATTTCGACTGGCTGGTGCGCCTCTGCCTCGGCCGGCCGGTCAGCCTGCGCCTGTACGGGCCGGAAGGCTTCATCGACCGGGTGGAACACCGCCTGCGCGGCTACACCTGGAACCTCGCGGCGGGCTACGCGGAGAGCTTGGACCTCGTCGTGACCGAGCTGCACGAAGGCGAACGGGGATACACGGCCCGCTTCGAGTGCCGGCACAACTTCACCCGCGAGGCCGAGTACGCGATCGACCTGCCCGGCAACGTGCTGCTGCAGGCCCCCGGCTTCCGCGTACGCGCCGCCATCCTCGACCACGGCATCCCCTGCCTCGCCTTCGCCCTCGAGGAGCAGCGCCACATCAGCGTGCGCAAGAACCGCCTGGCCGAGCTGGGGCTCAGCACCGGCCCGTGGCTCAAGGGCCTCAAACAGGCCGTGCTCCGCGACGCCCCGGATGACACACCGATTCGACTCGATGACGGCCGCACCCTCCCCCTCGGCCGCCTGCGCGACGCCATCATCGACATCACCCCCGGCTACAAGACCGCCTACGTGGTGGACTGCGCCTACACCTCGGAAAACCGCACGCGCATCGTCGAGCTGGCCCGTGACGCGGACGAGCTGTACATCGAATCCGCCTTCACTGCCGCGGACGCCAGCCACGCGGCCAACAAGCAGCACCTGACCGGGGTGCAGGCCGGGCAGCTTGGCCGCGCGGCGGGGGTGAAGCGCCTACACCCCATTCACTGCTCCCCGCGCTACCAGGATCAGGGCGGAGACCCGGTGGGCGAGGCCCTGCGGGCATTCGCGGGGGAGTAGCGATGGTGCATTGGGGCAGGGGGTGAGGGAAAAATCCCCCTCCTACTCACACCCCCCTGCGCAGCGCGGCCACGCGCCGCCCAAGGAGCCGCGCGTTGATCGCCACGATCACCGTGCTCAGCGACATCAGCACCGCCCCCACCGCCGGGCTCAACAGCAGGCCCCAGGCTGCCGCCACCCCCGCCGCGAGGGGAATGGCCACCACGTTGTAACCCGTGGCCCACAACAGGTTCTGCACCATCTTGGCGTAGGTAGCGCGGGCGAGCCCCAGAATGGCCACCACATCGCGAGGATCGCTGCGCACCAGCACGATGTCGGCCGATTCGATGGCGACCTCGGTACCCGCCCCCACCGCAATGCCGAGGTCAGACTGCACGAGCGCCGGCGCATCGTTGACCCCGTCGCCCACCATCGCCACCCTCAGCCCGCGCGCCTGCACTTCGCGGATCTTGGCCGCCTTCTGCTCGGGCAGCACTTCGGCGAAGAACTCGTCCAACCCCAGTCCGTCGGCCACCTCCTTCGCCACCGTCCGGGAATCACCGGTCAACATCAGACAACGGATGCCCATGCGCTTGAGCGCGGCCACCGCCTCGCGCGACTCGGGGCGCACCACGTCCGCGAGGGCGATGGCGGCGAGGGGATGGCCGTCGACCAGCAGGAACACCACCGTCTTGCCTTCTGCGGCGAGCGCCTGCACGCGCGGATGGGCGATCTGGACGGCCGCCTCACGCAAGTAGCCTGCGCCAGCCACGGCCACCTTGCGCCCTTCCACCACGGCCTCGGCCCCCTGCCCGGTGAGGTTGCGAAAACCGGTCGCTTCCGGCCATGCAATGCCACGCTCCCGGGCGGCGCGGGTGATGCCGCGGGCGATGGGATGCTCGGACGGGTTCTCCAGCGCCGCCGCCAAACGCAGGCAAGACGTCTCGTCCAGATCGCCCAGGGGAACCACCTCGCTCACCCCGAAGCGCCCCTCGGTCAGGGTGCCGGTCTTGTCGAACACCACCGCCCCCAGATTGCGCGCCTGCTCGAACGCCGACCGGTCACGGATCAGCAGACCATGGCTGGCCGCCAGGCTGGTGCTGATCGCCACCACCAGCGGCACTGCGAGGCCAAGGGCGTGCGGACAGGTGATGACCATGACCGTCACCGCCCGCTCGATGGCGAAGGCCAGGTCGCGACCGAGCCCGATCCAGGCCAGCAGGGTCAGGGTGCCGCCCCCAAGCGCCATGACGGTCAGCCACAGGGCCGCCCGGTTCGCCAGATCCTGGCTGCGCGAGCGTGACGCCTGGGCGCGGCGCACCATGTCCATCACCTGGGCCAGGTAGGTCTCACCACCGGTCTTGCGGATCTCGATGGTGAGGGCGCCTTCGCCGTTGACCGAACCGCCGATGACCTCGGCCCCCTCTCTCCGCTCCACCGGCCGTGACTCGCCGGTGAGCATGGACTCGTCCATGCTGCTGCGCCCGCTCACGATCACCCCGTCCGTCGGCACCCGCTCGCCCGGGCGAACCAGTACCCGGTCGCCTGGCCTCAATGCCTCCTGCGGCACGTCCTCGATCGTGCCGTCGCCCCGCAGGCGATGAGCCTCGGCGGGCAGCAGACGCACCAGCGCCTCCAGCGCCCCCGAGGCCCCCATCACCGAACGCATCTCGATCCAGTGACCGAGCAGCATGACGTCGATCAGGGTCGCCAGCTCCCAGTAGAAGCCCATGCCCGGAAGGCCGAACACGACGGCCGTCGAGTAGAGCCAAGCGGTGGTGATCGCGACGCCGATCAGGGTCATCATGCCCGGCTGACGCCCGGCGAGCTCCGCGGCCAGCCCCTTCAGGAACGGCCAGCCGCCGTACAGATAGACGATGCTGGCGAGCGCGAACAGGGCCAGATGATCGCCCGCGAAGGCCAGGAGGGGGGGGAGTCCGAGCAGGTGCCAGAATTCCGCCGATAGCCCGAGGATGGGCAGGGTCAGCGCCAGGGAGACCCCGAACCGGCGCCGGAAGTCCTCCACCCTGTGGGCATGATGTCCGGCGTGAGCGGACTCATGGTGATGAGAGTGATGCTGGGGATGGGCATGCTCGTGCATGGGCGATCCTCCCGGGGGGATGCCCAGAGCATAAGCCACGCGGAAGGCCCGCGCCGCCCGCCTCAGCTCAGCAGGTGCAGCTTGAAGTGGTGGTGCACCAGGCGCTTGAAGCGCTCCACCGTGCGCAGGGCGTCGCGCAGAAGGTCGCGCTCGAAGTGGTCGAGCCGGTCGGGGGCAATGTGGCTGTCGGTGGCAGGCAGCCCGGCGCTCACATCCTCCAGCATGGCCGTGAGCCGCAGGCTGAGCATGAAGTCGTAGGCCCCGGCAAGATCACGGGCAAAGGCCGGCTCGAAACGCCCCAGCTCGCGCAGGCGCTCGATCCGCTCGAAGGTGTTGGTCTCATGGATGCCCGCCTCCAGCGCAAAGACCCGCACCCCGTGCATGATCGGGAACAGCCCACCCTTCTTCAGGTCCAGCTCGCCACGATGCTCGCCCTTCTCCAACACGAAGCTGGAAAAGACGCCGAGTGGCGTCTCGAAGGCGAGGATCTGGCGCGCCATGCGCGCCAGAACAGCGGGATGCGCGGCCAGCTGCACGTTCAACTCGGCGCGCATCGCCTCCAGCAGGTCGCTCCGGCCCGCCACGGCGCGGGCGTCGGCCAGCATCGCAAGACGCAGCAGGGCCTCCCCCTCGGGTTTCTCCATGTCCTGGCGGATGGCAGAAACCAGGCCTTCAACACGCTGCCGCCAGAGCGGATTGCTCGCCATGATCCCCCCGGGGCAACGCGGCAGGCCAAGCAGCTCAAGGGCATCCACCAGACGTGCAGCCGCCTCGGCCACCTCCGCCTCATCCAGTCCTTCAGCCAAGAGCAGCCCATTGTCCTGGTCGGTTCGCAACAACTGCTCGCCCCGCCCCTCGCTACCCATCAGCAACAGGCAGCTCGCATCCCGAAGGTTCTGGGGAGCGACCAAGGCCCAGACCTTGGCATACAGCTTGGCGTTGAGCTCGCTCACCCAAGCGCTCACGTGCCGGGCTCGCACCCCGCGCCCGTGCAGACCGCGCACCAGTTCAACCAGATGCCCTGCCACCTCATGAAGATCATCGATGCAGGTTGCGCGCTCGATCTCGCGGTCCAGCAGCGGGGCATGACTGGCCACCAGGCTCAAAATGTCCTTTTGCCGCACCAGTCCCGCCGAGCCGTCCGCCCGCCAGACCACCAGCTGGCTGATGCGGTGGCGCAGCATCAGCTGCAGGGCGGCAAAGAGGTCGTCCGATGCATCCAGCGCCACCAGGGGGTGCCGGGCCTCAAGCACGGTACACGGGTCGTCAGACTGCGCCAACGCGGCGACCACATCGCTCTGGGTCAGCATGCCAAAGCCGAGGACCTCATCCTCCACCAGAAGCGCCTTCGCGCCGGCCTCGTGCAGGGCGCGGGCGGCCTCACGCAGGGTCACCGGTGCCTTGAGGCGGGGCAGAGGCTGTAACGTCAGTTCCGACAGGCATGTGTGCAGAAGCAGCGTCAAGGCACCGCGCTCGCCGGCCTCCAGGCGTGCGCGGCGCTTGGTCTCCAGATCCTCCCGGTAGAAATGCAGAAAGGCCGGATGCTGCTGCCCCAGCTCGTGGAAGACATGCGCGGGCAGCCAGTGGGCGATCAGCTCCTCCTCCACCGTAAGCAGGCAGGGATGCGTACCGTGCAGCAACCCGGGCGCCCCCACGGCCTCGCCCGGACCATGGAGCACATCCCCATCCGCCTCGTTGCACTCCCGCACCACGCCCTTGACGATGATCCACAACCCTGCGGCCGGTTCCCCGGCCTCGGCCAGACGCTTGCCACGCGGCGCGTACACCACATCCAGCGCCCCTTGCGCCCGGGCCTGTAAATTGTCGGGCAGGCGATCGAAGGGAGGGATCGTGGTGAGGGAGGATGGTTCGAGGAGGTTCATGGTTCCAGCCTCTCGAATGAATGCAAACCACAGCATAACCTCAAGCGCATTGCCACGCTTCAAGGGGACGTTCGCTTTTGGCGAGGCGCCTGCTTGGGGTTTGACCGCAGAGGGGAGCCCGCTACAGCCGTGCGCACCGGCTCCAAGCGTTCGGTCTGCGTTCCTTGGCCGGACATCCACTCCCACGTGCAGGCTGATCGCCATGGGCGTACCGTCATGGCACGATGACCTATGCTTGGAGCAGCCCAGGATTTCGCCCATGAACGCCTCCCCCCTCACCGAACCCGTCTTCACCGCCCGCGGCCTGACCAAGACCTACCGCATGGGCGAGGTGGAGGTGCAGGCCTTGCGCGGGATTGACCTCGAGCTTTACCGCGGGGAGCTGGTCGTGCTGCTCGGGCCTTCAGGCAGTGGTAAATCGACCCTGCTCAACATCCTCGGTGGGCTGGATACGCCCACGAGTGGGGAGGTCTACTACCTCGGCCAGCGCCTCAGCGGGGCCTCGGAGGCGGAGCTGACGCGCTTTCGCCGTGAGCATGTGGGCTTTGTGTTCCAGTTCTACAACCTTATCCCCAGCCTCACCGCGCGCGAGAACGTGGCGGCGGTGACGGAGATTTCCCCTTCCCCCATGCCACCGGAGGAGGCCCTCCGCCTGGTGGGCCTTGGCGAGCGGCTGGATCACTTTCCGGCCCAGCTCTCCGGCGGGGAGCAGCAGCGGGTGGCCATTGCCCGGGCCATTGCCAAGAACCCCTCGGTGCTGTTGTGCGACGAGCCGACCGGGGCACTGGACTCGGCCACCGGGGTGGTGGTGCTGGAGGCGCTGGAGAAGGTGAACCGTGAGCTTGGCACGCTCACCGTGCTCATCACCCACAACGTGGGCATCGCGGACATGGCCGACCGGGTGATCCGGCTCTCCGACGGCCGCATCGTGGAGAGCCGTGTCAATCCTCGGCGCAAGCCTGCCCGTGAGTTGAGCTGGTAGGCATGCGCGCGCTCGACATCAAGCTGCTCCGCGACCTGTGGCACATGCGCGGCCAGGTGCTGGCGATCGCGGCGGTGATCATGGGCGGGGTGGCGACCCTGGTGATGTCGCTCTCGACCTACGACTCGCTGGTCGACACCCGCGACCGCTTCTACCGCGAATACCGCTTCGCCGAGGTGTTTGCCAATCTCAAGCGCGCGCCGGAGTCGCTGGCGGATCGGCTGCGAGCCCTGCCCGGGGTGGAGCGACTCGAGACCCGGGTGAGCGCAGGCGTTCGGCTGACGGTCGAGGGCTTTTCCGACCCCATCACCGGCCTGCTGCTGTCCGTGCCCGATGGCGACGAGCCGATGCTCAACGCCGTCCATCTCAAGCGCGGACGCATGGTGCAGCCCGGCAGTGAGAACGAGGTGGTGCTGTCCGACACCTTCGCCGACGCCCACGGCTTCGAGCCCGGCGACCGGCTCGCCGCCATCATCCAGGGCAAGCGCAAGGTGCTGACCGTGGTCGGCGTGGCGGTGTCGCCGGAGTACGTCTACCAGATCGCCCCGGGCGCCATCTTCCCGGACTTCAAGCGCTACGGCGTGCTGTGGATGGGGCGCCACGCCTTGGCCGCGGCGTACGACATGGACGGCGCCTTCAACAGTCTGGCGCTGACGCTCTCCCAGGGGGCGCAGGTGGAGGATGTGATCGACCGCCTCGATACGGTGCTCGCTCCCCATGGTGGCACGGGAG
>FWPV01012121.1_pt1 | contig 13439 bp, 9 predicted proteins | sample 2228371 | NCBI WGS metagenome assembly FWPV01 (sample SAMEA103939776, study PRJEB20133) | metagenome | reverse complement strand
AGAGGATGATTAAGAAGTTCTGTGATGCAGATGGAACTCGTCCGAGATGGACTCTTTCGGAGGATTAATAAAACGATAAAAAAAGGAGAGTTAAATGAAATTCAGAGTTATGAAAAAGGAAATAACTCTGAAAGTGGGAAATTAAGTTTTAAAAGGAAAAGAGGAAACTGGGTATTGAGAAGAAAGAAATTGAAAACAGAAAGATTTTATTTGGATAAGCCAAAGTTTATGAAATGTCACGTTATAATTCAACACTTTGGGGGATTTTAACGAAGATGGTGGGGTGGATATATCCACTGTCGACGCCACCATCAACGTTAAAGACGGAGGAAGATGATTCTGTTGCGAAGGAGTGGGAGTGGTTACTTTCAACCGCGGAAGAGATTGTGATCAAACATGGGAAACAGAGAGCTAGTGAAATTCAGGAGGAGTTGAATCAGATTAAGAAAGTTTCACCGAGTGTGAGGTATCAGAAACTTCTGAAATCGAAGAGTTTCGAGTTTTTTGGGACTCTTGATCCCGAGACGGTAAAGATCTTAGCCGAGTCTCGTCTTGATCCGTCAAAACGAGACCGTATTATTCGGGACGCGGTTCGGTCTGTTTCTCCGGCGTGGGTTTTTGATATTTTAGGAACGATTTTTTCTCGTTCCAGAGGGAAGGAGACAGAACGAGCCAAGGATAACAGTTTCGAGTCTTTTTCGGGACGGTGGTATGAGCAGCCATATAAGAGGAATATTTGTGGAGAGCTCATTTCAATGGGTTGGCGAGCTTCTCATTTGGCGTCAGAGAAGGGTTTGACGTCGGCTATTCTTGGAGACATTTTATGGAGTTTTCATCTATGTCTTTCGCGAGAGATTTCGAGTGATCTTCCATGTCCTCTTGAGGAGGTTGACTATGAGTATCTGTGTGAGAAAGTCATGAGTATTGCTGATCCTCTTGTGAAACTGTGGAGAGAGACAAGTGTCAAAGTTGGTTCGATCTCGACACGAGAGGGGATTCTTCCGAAGAAGTGGGAGCTTGAGCATGTAAAGGAGGTGGCTCGTCTGGAGAAGATAAAACAGAATGGAGTTTCAGCTCGTTTTAATGATGGTCCTACGGATCCTTTGTGGAGGAAACATCTGGAGTCTGTTGCCGAGGGAGGACAGACTTCAAAAGTGGAGTCGTCAAATGGGGAGCCACTTGTTTCAAAGACATCATTTCGAGATCGACGGAATCTTCTTCAGAAGAGTCTGACATTTCATCTTCCGGAGAGACGAATGCCAAACGAGAATTTAAAACCGAAATTGGAATGAGGAATTTGGCATTGACCTTCTGTCAAAGAGATGGAAGGTCAATGTTGGAAGAGTCGTTTTTGGAGAAGGGGGGACGGATTAGGTGTCATCTTCCTCATCTTCACTTGGAGAGACTTGGACGAAAGTATCGATTGAGACACTGCGTCGAGGTTTGGAGCCATCGGGGAGAGAGCAGTTATAATGTTTACAGTAGGCAATTTCGAAGTCTTCAAGGTCAGAGAGCCAGAGATCTGAGGCGGAGATCTTGGAGTAACTGTCAAGAGTGAGCTGAAGTTTCTCGATTTGTTTTTGTAACTCTTCAATCTCATCAGCGGAGAAGTTGGAAGCTCGGGTATGAGTCAAGAGTTGTTTCAACTGAGTTTCAGGAAGTTGAGGATATAGTTTTCTCAACTGAGAGAGAATGTCAGTCTTCTTTCGTCCCATGATGTCAATTTGTCGACTCACGACGGATGAAATAAAGATCTTCTTAATATTAAGTTGTTCCATTTGTTTGTCGAGAGTTGAAATGATATACTCTCGTCTTTTCTCATAGAAGGGGAGTCTTTCTTGATAGAAGGCTTCTAAAATGTCCGCCACCGTGCTATATCTAACTGGTTGGTTATTTCTTGAGAGGAGGACCATATTAGTCATGCCGTAAGATTGATGGAGTCTCAAGTCCTTGTGTGTTGGAACTCCCTTAAATCCGTAGATTTCAAAGTAGACATCCTTTGTCGTGGAACAGGACCGGAAATCACTGATGAGCTTATTTTCCAGAAGTGATTCAAGCCACTTTCGATATTTGACGGGCCATTTCCCGATGGGAAGTTCGGTGACAACGATCTTATTTCCCTCATGATAAAAGATCCCCTGTGTCACCATGGAAAGTCGAGGTTCGCCGGGTTTTTCGATTTCAGGGACAAGGACTTCGGGTTCTGGTTCTCTCTCCTCACTGTCTTCCTCATCTGATTCATCGCTATCTTCTTTTTCAGGGAGGTCGTTGGGAGCCTCGGCTCGATTAACAACAGAAATGGATCCCGAGAATCCACGATACCAGGGAATAATCTCGGGAAGAGCCGAACCTCGTATTCGAGCCTTGATCCAAGCACAAAGAGAAAGAGGATCATGATTAGGAATGATGGTGGAGTGTCCCGTTCCAATTCCATTCGATCCATTAATTAGTTGCATCGGAAGAATTGGAAGGAAGGTGACTGGCTCGACTGGTCTGCCATCATCAATGACATACTCAAACAGAGGGACGTCTTCCTTCTTAAAGATAAAGGGAATCCACCACTGGGGATACAGATTGGGATAACGAGCGGCGGCAGCATCTTTACCACCATTTTTCCGAGTGCCAAATTGGCCCTCTTTAACAAAGTAGGGGAGATTGTTCGTCCCAACGAAGTCTCGGGTCATTGACAAAATGACTTCTGTGAGACAGTTGGGACCATGATGATAGTTGGTCTTTTCGGAGGCAAACGTGCCTAAATTGGCTAACTTCACCTCCTGAAGCTTCTTCTTAAATCCCTTTTCCGGTTTTCCATCGATACACCATCGGAGCATGGTGGCCCAGAGAACCTTTCGCTGGGAGACCTTGAGACCATCGAGAAGACGAGGAAGAGATCGGTGAAGATCAGCAATGGAATATTGGATGAACTCCTTATGAATGAAGTCGGAGATGGGCTGATAGAAGACCTCTTCCACATCGAAGATGGGCTTCCACCTTGCAATCCACTTCTTTCTCTCATCAGCCATTTTCTCATCAAAGGCGAGCCTAAAGTTTTCAGGCGCCTTGTCATCATAGAGACAAACAACGACTTTCTGTTCCTTGAAGTCATCGGCCACATCTTTATCTGAGGAGGTGCCGAGACCCTTGTAGTACTTGATAGTCCAGGATCGGATGTCAGTCTTTTGTTTCCACATCTCAAACTGTTGTTGATTGTAAAACTTCTTTACTTCAGAACCTTTCCGGGCTCGAATGATGGGAGTTCTCAGGTACATGATGAAGCCGCTACCATCTTCTCTCAACGGCCGTCGCAGAAGAGACGGAAATCGACAGTGAAAGTAGTTTAAGATGAGACCTATGATATGTTTACCATCGTCATCCGCATCCGCTAGAATGACAAAGTGTCCATATCGCAATGTTTTAAAATTGTTGTCATCTGTATAGTCAACACCCTCTCGAAGTCCCAACATCTTCTTAAGACGTTCAAACTCCTTATTCTCCTTTATTTTGTCAATTGACGCGTTCATCACATTCAGAGGTTTCCCCTTAAATGGAATGATACCGTTATAGTCACGACCGTTCGGCATTAAATCAATCATGACCTCGGCATATCCCTGGGCTGATCCTCCCTCCACGGCATAGAGAACACACAGATGAGAGTTGGGTCCTCCGGCAAAGTTAGCGTCTTCTCCCTTGTCCAGATTAATGTGACGACGCTTCTTGCCATCGGTCTTGGACAGTGTTCGAAACTGTTTCGCTTCCAGGGCTCGATAAAGACGGTCAATGAGCTCCCACTTCGCGATAGGTTGAAGTGTCTTTTCAGGAATGACAATACGAGGAGTTGGACTAGATAGACAACTCTTTGTCTGTCCGACAAACTCCGGATCGACGAGACGACACGTAAGAATAAAGGAAAGATGTTGTTTGACGTCCGTCTGTGTCAGTTTAATCTCTTTCTCCTTTTTGTCCTTTTTGTCTTTCTTCTTTTCTCTCTTTTTTCCGCTACTGGAGTTGAACACACTTAGAATACTTGTTGATAAAGCTTTGAGAACGGCATTGACATGAACACCTCCATCCTTCGTCATCATACCGTTGACAAAAGAAATGATCTCTCCTTCATCGGGAGTGTCCACCACACAAAGTTCGAGAATGGGAAGAACATGAGCGTTCTTTCCGCTCCTCGTGCCAGAAACCAAACTTCGCTTACTCGGAGGCTGGATATCGGGTGGCCACTCATAGTGAATAATAAAGTTTCGATCCTTTCCAAAGTATAATGACATGTAGTCGCGAATATCACTAAGATTGAGAGAAACTCCATTAAATGTTACCGGGACTTTGGCATTAAATGACATATCAGCGGCATGACGAGCAAAGAGATGAAAGGCTTCTTGAGGATACTCTGTATAACCAAAGCGCTTAAAGTCCAGACGATAGATAACCTGAACCGACGATGGTCCTGTATATTCTTCAATAATGGGGTCTCCTCGATACAACATATTGTTATTCCACACTTGAGTGTACTTTAACTTGCGAATTCCGTCACAGACGATGACCATAAACTGCTCGGAAAAGATGTTGACAAGTTTGACACCAAGACCGTTAAGTCCTGCTCCGGTTCGCTCCTTCTCCGGGTCATAATTGGAGCTACTTCGAAGAGTTCCAAAGACGAGTTCGGGAACGTAAACATTGTACTCCTCCTGCTTCGAAACGGGCATAGGGGCACCTCCATTCGTAATGGAGATGATATATTCATCCATGAGGATGTCAATTGTGCCAAGGTCCATCTTTTTGGGTAACTTGCGAGTCCGATCGACATTATCTCCGGCATTTGAGAGAACTTCTAAGAAAAGTCTTTCCACGGCCTGAGGAAGAGAAATCTGTGTTTTTATCATCTTTCGATTCTCGAGATCGAGAATCCATTCATCCGATGGAACCTGTTTGACACTTCCAATATACATTCCGGGTCTCAAAAGAATGTGTTCAATCTCACTCAGTTTCTTATAATCCGTGGCTTGAGGAATGTTACTTATCTCATTCTCCTTCCCATTATCATTACCATTATCATTCCCATTCTCCTTCTCCTCCGGAGAAGCGTTTTTCCTCATCTTCTGACGATTTTTTTCTTTTCGGAAAATCTCAACTTTCAATCATTTTTATGTGAATAGGAACCTTCGCCAAAGAAAAATACAATAGAATTAAGAAGTAATTCATCCTTTATTCAGGCTTCTTTTTCGCGATTTTTAGAAAAAAATGGGAGTCATCTTCATCTTCATCTTCATCTTCATCTTCATCTTCATCTTCATCTTCATCTTCATCTTGAGAATGAGAAAAAATCGCGATCGAGGGAAATGGAAACGCGATCGACGTCTCGTCCAATCAAGGGAGGAATCTATGTCTTGGTTTCCTTCCTTGATTGCGGTTCTGGCTTGGAAATACGTTCGGTCAAGATTTGTTTAATCTAGGTGTGACATGCCAGACACTTCTTTATCTTTTCCTCGGCTATGGTTGACAAAGGGGGACGTTTCTCAATGGTATTGACGGGGACCCGCGAAAAGGGAGGGAGATGTTGACTTAAAAAGTCAAAGAGTTCAATAATTCCGATTCCGTCTTTCGCTGATGTTTGCCAAAAGAGAAGGTTCTCCTGTTGAGCCAGCTGCTGTCCGAGAGGAGTTAAATTCCTTGTCCGCTGAAGATCGATCTTATTTTCGAGAAGAACAAACTTTAACTGTGTCGGATCGCTAAAGTGAGATCGAGAATAGGGAAGCCAAGAGTCAACAATGGCCTTAAATGAAGAGAAATCAGTGGCATCATAAACGAGAACGATGATATTTGCTCCTCGGAAGTAAATGGGAAGAATGGAGAAATAGCGTTCTTGACCTGCGGTATCCCATATTTCAAAGACAACGGAAGTGACGGTTTGATCCGGGGAAAGAAGAGTATGAGTATGACGATAATAGGCAACTCCAATCGTGGAATTTGTATATAAAGAAAAATGTTTAGAAAAGAGGTAACGGACGATTGACGATTTACCGACTCCTGAGTTACCGATGAAAATTGTTTTATAGGAGGGAAGTGGCATTCGATATTCTTTGTTCTTTATATGAGAAAGATTTTCTATCGTTTTCAAGTGTCTTTTAAGTCGATTTAAAGATTGTTTAAGGGAGAAAATACAGACAACCTAAAGATTATTTCGTCTTTGGGAAAGACGAAGATGTTTAAAAAGTCCCGACAATCGAAAACATTCGATGAGTTAGTTGAATGGGCGGTTCAACACTCTGACGAGGCGTACCGACGAAATAAAGCTCGATCTTCTGGAAACGATTTTAAAATTTTCTATATTATTGGAGGAACTATCTGTCTTTTTCTTCTTATCTGGTGGATTTTCTCTCTCTTTTCTTCCGGAAATCGTGTGAAAAAAGATAAGTCGGTAACTCAGACGGAATCTCTGTCGGAACGTCAAGACGCTCCCTCTGAAAATGATGACGATGCCAGTAATATCGACGAACTTCATGACATCGCCTTGAATGCGAAATCCGATTAACCGCTTCTCGACTTTAAAGGATAAGATTCTCCTTTAAAGTCGTTATTCTGAATTACTTCTTCTTGCGACTGGCAAGAAAGGCTGATGCATTCATTCTGCGAACTCGAGAAACCTCTCGAGGTATGGGTTTGTCTGGCGTCTTTAGAGAGATTGTCGGAGGTTCAGGAACTGTCATTTGAGAAAGTGCAGTTGGCATGGGCATCTGAGATCCCGTTTGAGAAACTTCTGTCTCGAGTCCAGGTTGAGCCGTCATGGGAAGAGTGGGAGGAGGACCCTGAGGTTCTTGAGGAATCGGGAGAGTTTCCTTCGGAGGAACGGTCTGTAAGGCCGAGACAAGAGCTGGCGGAACACCAACTCCCGTTTCTGTTATGTCTGGACGAGACTGCTTCAGAGGTCCTCCCGGAAGTGGCATTGAATCTGTGAAAGAAGGTTGAGTTTGCACCACAACTGTTGGTGGTGACGGCTCCGGATACGAAGGAACCGATGAAAGTTGGGGCAAAACAGCCTTCATCGAAGGTGAAATGACGGGCTTCGGCTTGATCGTCGAAATGTTTCCAGACGTAATATTCTCTCCGATGGTAACTGGAGGAGTGACCGATGGAGTCACTTCACTCGTCGCTGGACCAAAGAGGTATGTCATCGGATCTTCAGAGTCTTCCATATTAATTTCCTCAAACTGAAGAGATTCGGTCCCGAAGGTAAGTTCCTCCAGAGTATCTGACAAGACCTTAAAGGCATTTTCATCGACCTTTCGTTCGGGTTGTTTTGTCATCTTCTTAATAAACTCTTCCACCTTTTCTTCATCAACCATAACATCAAATGACCCCGTTCCAATCTCAGCTCGTTTTCCAACGAAGATGTTTGCTGATACACCCTTCAGTGATTCTAAGGTTCCAAATCCAGCCGCATCTCGAAAGATGTCCGCAGATCTCTGGAAGGACGCCGTCGAAAATGTGCCAACAGCCTGTCGAGCCACACCTGTAAATGATATCGGAAGAGGCGTTCCAAGTCGTGTCATAAAGTCAACAAGAAGTGTAATGTGTCGAGGATTTATGTAGTCACCATGATGTGAAATAATATCAATGAACTCCTTTATTAAGAAGAGACGCGCTGCCTCAATCCCAAGTGTCCTGTAGACCTCGTGTACACTGTTACTTATCGTGTGTGTCGGATCAATGTCATCTCGAGCCAGCAGAGCCCGAAGATTTGACCCCGTCGCCTCCGCATATGTAAACGTCGCCGCTCTCGCTATCGCCGAGGGCGGATGCACATAAAACCTCTTTCCAGCCGCTCTCTGTTTCGAAATCTCCGCCTCAGCCGCTTCCTGGTCCTCCTTTATCTTGTACTGGACCCATCGACTTGGAATTCGAAGATCAATCTTCTGCTTCAACAGTGCCTCTCGAAGACCCTCCGGTATCTCTGGCATCTGCACAACAATCCGCTGTTTAATCGATTCCTCCGTCTCCTCGGGATCCGCTCGAACTGTATCATCATAAAGAATTTCCATTCCAACGACTCGACAAAGATTAATAAGATTTCTCGTTGAAACCCCTGTCGCCTTCATCTGATAAACATTTAATAAAAGTATCCACGTCCGTCTCATATTATCCTGCACTTCTGGATTATCTTTATACTCCTCAATATCCGCTTCAGAAAAGGCCCGTATCTCATCTCGCACCGTCTTTCCCCATACATTAGCTGTCACCGGATGAATACTTCGAATCCCCGGAATACCTTTAATCAGAATATTGTCCAGTCCTGGAATAACAAGTGTCGTTAAATATGTTATCGAGGCATACACCGGTGAAAATAACTCCCTCTCCAATAAAGGCTCCGCAATCCTTCGCTCATCCGGATATACATCTACAATCCCCTGAGAAATAGGACTGGCAACACAGAACAACGCTCGAGTATCCGGACTCTTTGATTCAATACTCTCCACAATCTGTTCCATTGTCACCTTGTAACTGTATAACAAGTTCACATCAAAATAGAGTCTCAACACCCATGTCGATTGAGAAAGATTCTTCCCTCTAACTTTCGGATAAATATGATGCCACCAGTACATCTCAAGATTTTTCGGTTGATCAATATCATAATCTCGTATTAAGTCAGACACTTTCACTTCAACAAGATCCTCCCTCTTCGCATAAACCTCATCAAATGTCAATGTCGAATCCTTAAAGAAGATGGTACAAAGTTTATGTTTCCGTTCCTCTGACACGTCAAGCAGTTCTCGTATCCCTTCAATCCCATAACTCGCCGCCTTCGATGACCCACTGACGTGAAACGTGTCTGCACAGTTTACCGCATTCCATAACGTAAAGTTCTTTGTCGTCTCCACCGTTAAATCGTATACGTACTTCTCTGACGCCTTTCCTCTTGAAATTTTCACAATCGGATCCAAAACCACATTCGAATATATCTCATATGTCGTCTCTGAAACACATCGTGTCCCTTGATTAAAAACCTCCCTTAATTTAATCCTCTTGGAAGAAGTCAACCCCACCTTTCTCTCAAACTCCTCTCCAAAGATCCCCCGAATCCGACAAATATGTTTTCGAATAGACTCCTCCTTACAAACCCCCTTCTCACCAAAGATTCCAAACCTCGACAATAAACTCAAAATTCCAAGAATTAACTCCTCCGATTTCGATATCACCTCGAGAGTTCCATCCTTCTCACTTATCTGTCCCTTTCCTGAAAAGTATCCATCAAGAAGTCCCCTTATAAATTCCCTCGATGCTGTATACGCCTCCTCCGGAACTCTCTTTTGAAAGTCGTCTCCACACCACCTCTTCAATCCACAAACAAAAAGCGAAGACAAAATCTTCATATCAGTCCCGTTTGAAGTTAGGAAATACTTTATTCCATTCTTGTCACACCACCGACACACCCGATCCAATACTCTTCGATCATCTTCCTCGATATGAAGATGTTCGTCCTCCCATCTTCCTCTCGCCAGATACATTCCAACGACAAATCCCAACTCCTCATCTAGAGGCAACGATTCCAATATCTTCTCTTCCGAACAATCTTCTCCTTCAATGTCAAGATATGTCCGAAGATTCACAACTGTCCCAATCCTCTCGGGATCCGGAAGATAGAACGTAATCGGCACCCGATCTCCCATCGAAAGATCCCGACCATTCTTCTCTAATATCTTCTTTTTCTCCTCATCAAAGATCAAGAAAGACTTCTGTTGCGTCGCTGTCACTGTCCTCCCAGATCTCGTCTGTATCGAAACCAGATCTCCAGTTGGAAGATGTCTCGTCACTGCAAGAATCCGTTGCCATCCACTCTCCCCAGTCTCATTAACTGTTGGCACATATACCAGATCCTTCAACTCCAAATACTCGGTGCGATTCTCCGGAAACGAAACAACTCCCTCATTATTGGCTGATAGAAGACCATCAATCCATTTCCCAATACATACAACCTTCCCAATGTTCCCTTCACTTATGAGAATTCTCTCCCGACTATCCACACTATTCATCGTCATCTGTGTCATGGGACCTCCCAGTGCCTCTGCCGCATTGATTCCCACCATCGTCCCAGGATGAATTATTGAACGCTCAAACCGAGTAATGATCTCATGTTTTAAGTCATTGATGGCAAAAGGTGTAATCTTAATCTCCCTAAGTTGTTCCGCCAACTTCTCTTGAATTGACACCAATACACTCTCCGATGTCATTTTATCTACAGATCTCACCCTTGGCAAACTATTTAAAATCTCTCCAATCTCCTCCTCCGTCAGATGCCGTGGTTTATTCGCCTCTCTCGACTTCCAATATTCTCTTAAGACAAAGTCACTCGGAGATTCACTCAAAGACGCCTCGGACGGCAATTTAACTAAAATCGCAAGTCCAACTTCCTTATCCACATAAATCCCAGGTCTCTCTTCGACTTTAAGAACAAGTCTCGGTATCTCTTCTAAAACTTCTATTCCAAATCTCTTCAACGTACTCCCAAATAACTCAAGAGTCACTCCTGATACCTTTAAATATTGTGGATCAATTATCAGATACCACTCTCTCTCATGTTCCTTTGTCAGAACCTCTTCCAGACCCGTCACCTTCCTCCTCTCCTCTTTAACGATAATCCAAACTGGAATCTGTCGATATATCGAGTGCCGTTCCCCAGTTTCTCTCCGAAACGTCTTCAGATAACTGAGAGGTGCCTCGTACGTCGGCATCTCTACTATAATCTCCGATTCTCCCTCTTGAAGAACCGAAATATTTAAATCCAATAAAGCCCTTGCCATCTTACTAACCGACGGCACAGACGGATCTTGCCGGAGATAAAGCCTCCATCGACGTCTTAATGCATCTTGTTCCTGAGGACTCCTCGCCGCCAAAACCTCAGCTTCATTTACGAGACGCTTCTGTCCAACAAAAAACTCTAAATATGGAAAACTCATCAAAATACTATTGCCGGATAGAGATAGTATTTTTACAAAAAAATCAAAATTAATTAACTGCCGAAAAAAACTTCCAACCTAAAAAAAAGATCTATCTCCGGAACTAAATTTGCACTTCTCTCAAAATGAGCCAAATTCCGGTTTATATTTTAAGTTCCGATGCTAACTCCCCCCGAGCTAACCAAGTGCAGTCCTTATTTTTTCATCCTCTCTTTCTCGTTAATATTGTAAGCATTAGTCCTCCCCCCGGACTTCAAGAAACTCCCACTCTCTCCTTGGGTGATGCTCTCGAGGCGTATCGCATCTCGTGGTGTCTCAATCATGCTCGTGAAAAATATCCAGATAAATATGTCATCATTGTTAAAGATACTTCTGTCTCCTCCGCCTCTGCTGACACCATTGCAGAAATCATCTCCGCCGCCGTCACCGCTAAAGATTGGCAAGTCTGCTATCTGTGTCGCTGGAAAGACCAATGCAATCTCTATTCCGATAAGCGCCCCATCGAAGGTACCTCCTCTCTTCTCGTTAAAACTAAATCTCCTCATGGCACTCAGGCCATCATGTTCAGTCCTTCAGGACGCGAAATCATCCTCGGACATGCTCCCATGAAAAATTCCCAAACCTTCACTCCCATTACCAAACCCTTCGAAGTTCAACTCAATGAAGCTATCGCCAATGATTGGATCGATGCCACCTGTATCGTACCCAATCTCATCGAATATGACATCACAGCTGCTAAGTCCCCCGACGACTATCTTAAAACTCACGACTGTGTCCCTCCCCCAACTCCTGTCCCTGAAACCCCCGTCATGACCCGTCAATATCAACGAAATGGAATCTCCCTCTGGTGGTTCCTTCTTCTTATTATCATCGTCCTTGTTATTCTCTGGCTCGCCGCTCGAAAATCCAACTTCCTCTCTCTCCGCTAATTCCCTCTCCTCTTCATCTCTTCTCTTAACTCGGTCTCCTTCTAACTCACATCTCCCTCAACTCAGATCTCCCGTTAAAGAATCTCAAGATAAGTCGACTGACCTCTCGAAAACTCATTCTAAAACTCATTCGAAAACAATCTCACAAACAAAACCACTTTTTGAAATGATAATACGAAAGTTCGTTCGACGAACTCAAACTTCATATCTCTAAAACATGTTTGAATCTCTCGCCGAAACCGTTAAAGAAAAATTCTCCTCGATTCACAACATCCTAATTCCAGGACAATGCCAGAAGAAGACACAAACTTCTTTTTCCGGTTTTCTCAAGCCAGATATGACTCAAGAAATCCCAATCTTGAAGAAATTTTGTGGAAATGACAATAACCAGAACGATAACTATCTTTGTTCAAGTTTAAGCAATCACCTCTCCATTGCAGCCAACTATTCCAAATACAAAGATAGTCCCTGTTTCTTCGCCATCTTCGGTATCTCTTCCCGCCCAAAGCCAGATTCCATGATCGAACATGAAATCTGTAGCCATATCAACAAGTTGATGCACCAAAAAGAAGATGTTGACACAATATACCGAACCTGTCAAGATTTTCTTCATCTTCGAAACAAATATCTTCAGATGTCCACCTAATCACCTCCCATCTCAAAGAATCCCAATTAAACAAACCTCTTCGGATGCCAAATCAACTGATACTTCTAAAGTCGTCCCTTTGAGACTCTTTCGTCATTCGAATTGATAGAATATTAAGTAATGTCAACCTCTAAATCCAACTCAAAGTTAAACTCAACTCTCGATTCCAAATTCACAGTGTGCTCTGACTCAGATGAATCTCAATGTTAATACAACACCCATATCTATCAACACGAATAGATTTTGGATATTTATTCGTGTTGATAGAAATCCATTCTATTTCTCCAAATATATTAGATACCTATTCGTGTTGATAGAATTTGGAGTTCTATTTCTCCGAATAGAACTCCAAATTCTATCAACATTGATATGCCTCCGAAATCTATCAACTCTGATATAACTCTAATCTCTATTTCTCCGAATAGAACTCCAAATTCTATCAATGTTGATATGCTTCCAAATTCTATCAACTTGATATGTCTTGGATATTTATTTCCATGAATATGCCTCCAAATCTATCAACTTGATATATCTTGGATATTTATCAACACGAATATGCCTCCAAATCTATCAACTTGATATGTCTTGGATATTACCAACACGAATAGATTTTGGATATTTATCAATACGAATATGCCTCCAAAAATCTATCAATGTTGATAACATCCAAAATATAGCGGTGTGAATAGAATAAAGTTATATCAGTGTTGATAGATATCCAATTTCTATTCGTGTTGATAACATCCAAAACCTATCAGTGTTGATAGAAATTGGAGTTCTATCAACGCTGATAAACATCTAAAATATAGAGGTGTTGATAAACATCCAAAAACTATCAGCGTTGATAGAAAATGGAGTTCTATCAACGCTGATAAACATCCAAAAACCTATCAGTGTTGATAGAACTCC
>FWPV01012119.1_pt1 | contig 13441 bp, 7 predicted proteins | sample 2228371 | NCBI WGS metagenome assembly FWPV01 (sample SAMEA103939776, study PRJEB20133) | metagenome | reverse complement strand
TCCCAACCCGATGCAGGTGATTATCGCGGCGATTCTGCTGAGCCTCTTCCTCGGCGTGGGCATTGCTGTCGGTCTGGAAGTGGTGGACAACACGGTGAAAACCACGCACGACGCTCAGCAGTTGATAGGATTGCCGGTGACTGGCGTGATTCCCCGACTGGAGAGCGGCGACAGGAACCTGCTACCGAAGATCACGCATGTGGAGCCTGCATCCCCGCACGCGGAGTCGTATCGGTTTGTGGGCGAGGACCTGCTCCTCACGCTGGAAGAGCATCCCGAAATCCGCTCCATCATGGTGGCCACGGTGCGTCCGGGGCAGGGCGGCACTTCCACCATCGCCAACCTCGCCATCACACTGGCGCAGGGCGGGAAGCGGGTAATTCTGGTGGACGGCGATATGCGGCGCCCGTCACTGCATAAGGTGTTCAACATCAGCAACGATGTGGGGCTGAGTTCTGTTCTGTCCAACGGTCTGCAGATTGCCGAGGTGCTTCGCCCGACGGAGGTGGACAATCTGGTGCTGGTTCCGGCGGGTCCCGTGCCGAAGAACCCGTGGCAGTTACTGCGTTCGGAGAAGATGCAAGAGGTGGTGGAGGCGCTGGAGCAGAGTTGTGACATCGTACTGTTCGATACGCCCAGCGCGGCGGTGTTTGCGGACGCCTCGGTGATGGCGTCGCTGGTGGACGGAGTGGTGGTGGTGGTGCGTGCGAACCACATCCCGCGCGGCAGTGAGCTGCAAGTCAAGCATCTGCTGAACAAGGCGAAGGTGAAACTGCTGGGTGTGGTGCTCAACGATGCCGCGCCAGAGATGGTAGACAGTTACTACTACCACAGCCACTACTACCATCACACCAACGGCAAGGGAGAGCTGCCGCCGCCGCAGACTGGAAAGCCTTCGTCGTCCGAGTCGAAGCCCGTCGCAGCGCGGCGAGGCAAGCGGGTGGTGGCATCGGCACCGCCTGAGTCTAAGGCATCCGAAAAGACGCACATTGTACCAGCAGACCCCAACGCGCGCATCGAGATCCGTCGCGAGGATGTGTTGGGGAATAAGCCAAGCGGCGAGTAGGAGAACATGCTGGAGCATGTAGAGCACATAGCGACGGCACGTCGCCCCACGTTTCTTGTTTGGGCAATTGTGGCAGGTGTGGGTGTGGGGCTTGGTGTCATTCTGTTGCTTATCCCCGCTGCCTATGTTTTCGGCGCTTTGCTCGCGGCGGTGTTTGCTGGAGCTTTCCTGCACAATCCGTTTTGGGGCGCCATGACCTTTGTGGCTTTTTATTACATCCGTCCGATAGACTACATTCCCGCGCTGGGGATGCTCCGCTTGCCTCTATTCATCGCCAGCGTCAGCGCGACAGGACTGGTGGTGCGCCACTTGCTAAGCCGAGAACGGCTTGTCGAGGGCTGGCTGGTCAAACTGTTCATCGCGTGGTGGGCGGTTATGTGGCTCTCCGTGCCTCTGGCAACGTGGCGCGGTAACGCGCTGTCTCATGCGATGGATTTCGCGAAGACAGTGGCAATGATCTGGGTCATCTACATGGCGATGCGCACTCCACGTCAGCTGACCTTTGCCGTGAGGATGCACGCCTGGATGGCGCTGTGGCTGGCAGGAGCGACTATCTACTCATACAAAACAGGGCAGGTGGTGACGAGCGGAGAGTTACAGCGCGCTGGGGTTGGCAGTGGAATGCTGGGTGACCCGAACGACACTGCCGCTTACCTGCTGATGCTGTTTCCGCTGAGCTACTACTTATTCTTCTTAGACCCGAAGAAGTGGCTAAAGGCAGTATACGCGTCGGCGATGGCGCTCTCTCTGATGGCGGTGGTGCTGACAGGGTCTCGCGGTGGATTTCTCGGTTTCGTGTTTCTGCTGTTCATTCTGTGGCTTCAGAGCCGCCGGAAGGTGCTGGGGCTTTTTGTGGGGCTGGCGGTGTTCAGCGCGCTCTGGTTCACTGCACCGTCTGCCTATCGCGAGCGCATTACGGGCATTACCCGCTATCAGGAAGACGAATCTGCTATGGCGCGCGTCTACCTGAGACAGGCAGCTATCCAGATGTTCAAGCACAATCCACTGGTTGGCGTCGGGATTGGTAATTTCAGCGATTTTCAATCTCAGTACGGAGGAACAGTCGGTTCACGAACGGCGCACAATATGTATCTGCTGGTGCTGGGCGAGCTGGGTGCGCTGGGGTTCCTTGTCTTCATGGCGATACTGTTCAGGGGTCTGCGCGAGTCGAGACAGCTGGCGGGGAGCGACGTGTGGCTCTTCCGCGCGCTCGGGATGGGCGCGTTCGTCGGCATACTAGATCTGATGGTGACGGGCTATTTCCTTTCTATAACCTACTACCCGTACCAGTATGCGCTTGTGGCGTGTGTGGCGCGCGCGGCGTCGCGAGGCGATGAGGAAAAGGGAGACTGGTCATGATGTGGGAATGGTTGCTGATGCTATGCCTGGCGTTTGTTGGCTACACCTATTTCGGCTATCCTTTGCTTCTCCTTGCGCTGGGGAAGATACGCCATTCGCGCCTTCGTGCCTCAGCCCCTTCTCAGAATGGAGAATTGCCTTTCGTATCGGTAGTGATTGCTGCGTATAACGAACGTCGCAACATCGGGCGGCGTATCCGCAACCTGCTGGAGTCCAGCTATCCTGCGGACCGCATGGAAATCATCGTAGTGTGTGACGGCTGCACCGATGAAACAGCGAAGATTGCCGCAGAATACGACGGTGTGGTCGTGATCGAGCTGGAGCGGAGGCTGGGGAAAGCGAGCGCCATCAATACAGGGGTTGCGAGAGCGCGGGGCGATATCATTGTGTTCGCCGATGCTCGCCCTCTTTTTGCGTCGGATACGATTGCACGGCTTGTGGATGTTTTTTCCGACCCGGCGGTGGGGGCGGTCTCAGGAGAGTTGATCCTGATTGCTGAAGACGGTACGCCCCGTTCATTGGGGCTGTACTGGAGATACGAGAAGCTGCTGAGGCGGTTGGAAACGCGAGTTGGGTCGATCGTGGTGTGCACCGGAGCAGTATACGCTATCCGGCGCGAGCTTTTTACCCCCATACCTATCGGACTAGCTGTGGATGATATGTGGGTACCCCTGCATATCGCTCGTAAGGGCTACAGGGTGGTTTTTCACACCGACGCGCACGCCTACGACACCTTATCGCCCAGCTTTCAACACGAATTCCGCCGCAAGGTGCGCACGCTGGCGGGTAACTATCAGCTGATGTTCGCCGCGCCGTGGTTGCTGGTGCCATGGCAGAACCGGCTGTGGTGGCAGTTTGTGTCGCATAAGGTTTGCCGGTTGCTGGTTCCGTATGCACTGATGGGGATATATGTGGCGTCGTGGGCATTGTTCTATCAGCCGTATGGGGCGGCGCTGGTGGTGGCGCAGAGCGCATATTACCTGCTGGGGGCGGTTTCATGGCTGATGCCGTCGCTGGCGCGACGGTTCCGAGTGGCGGGGCTGGCAGGTTCCTTCCTGAGTCTGAACGCCGCGGCAGCAGTGGCTCCGATAGCCTTCCTGCGGGGCAAAGGACGCGTGCGCTGGGAACGCTCGCCTCTGGTTTCGCCGCATACTACCCGTGATGACGGGCGAAAAGTAAGGACATATTAGCGAATGCTTCGCGCTCTGGTCAAGGACTCTGCCGTCTACGCGGTGGGAGTGATCGCCAGCCAGCTGGTGGGCTTCCTCATGATACCGATCTACACGCGGGTGCTGACGCCCGCGGATTACGGTATCATCGAGACCATTATGCGGGTGGTCGACGTCATCAATCTGTTCCTCGCATTGGGTTTAGTCGAAGCACTCTTGCGCCACTATTATCTGGCAAAGGACGAAGATGACCGCCGCCGCCTCGTTGCTAGCACTTTCTCGTTCAACCTCCTGGTCGTCGTGGGTGGCTGTCTGCTGATCTTACCGCTATCTCCGCAGCTTGCCCGTCTGGCATTCGGGCACGATCGCTATGCTCAATATGTCTCTGCATGGCTCGTCGCTACACTGGTCAACAACATGATGGAGCTGCCTCTGGCGTTGTGGCGAGCGGAGGGCAAACCGTGGAGATTTACCTTTATTTCCCTGTCACGATTGTTCACTCAGCTGGTCACCAACATCATCCTCGTGGTAATCCTGCGCTGGGGCATATGGGGTGTGGTGATGAGCAACCTGCTCAACGCAGTCGTGTGGTCGACCGTGCTCGGGTTGACGGTTCGCAGGCGGTACGGTATTTCGCTGGATACAGATTGGCTCTTAGCGGTCTTGCGGTACGGATTGCCTCTCGTGCCCGCCAGCCTGTCGCAGTTCGTTCTGCATTACAGTGACCGGTTCTTCCTCGCGCGCAACGTCAGCGAGACGGACCTGGGGCTCTATTCGCTGGCGTATCGCTTCGGGATGCTGGTGAGCATTGCGATGCGGGTGGTGGCGACGGCGTGGTATCCATGGGTGTTTGGCACGGCGAAAAGCAGGAGTGACCTTAGTGAGGTCCGGCGGGCAACAGCGCTCGTGGAGGTCACCCTGGCAGTAGTTGCCAGCATGGTTATCCTGTTGACGGAAGTCGTCCTGCGCATCATGTCCGCGCCACGCTTCTGGCAAGCCAGCCAATACGTATCGCTGATTGTCGCTGGTTGCTGGTTCTTTGCCATGCACATTCCATGGAGTGTTGGCGCACGTCTGGCAGGGCGCACCGACGTGGTTGCCCGAGCACATGTGCTGACCGCCATCGTGAGCCTGATTGGCTATGGTCTCATGATTCCACGCTATGGCGCGTGGGGAGCAGCGATGATGACCCTGTTGTCTTTCGTGTCCTTGTCTCTTACCTGCCTAGTATGGTCGGAGAAGACGATGCCCATCGGGCTGGACGTCCGCACCGTGCTATTGAGTTTGCTGTTGATGGGGGCTGCCGCTTCCGTCGATGCCATTCTGCGCATTCAGGGGCATGTGGGTGTTGTCGGGCGCTTCGCCTCCGTTGCGGTGATAGCGGTCGTTTCGCTCGTGTATGTGAATACCCGTCTCAGTCAGGGCGCGATTGGGAATCTCTGGCATCGGCTGTGGCGTCGTCTTTATCCCAAGCACTCGCAGGCGAACGAGGCAAGCATGACATGAGCGGGCTGGGTATCAAGAGTGCACTGAAAAGACTGTTCTACACGGTGCAGTCCGCCAGAGAGCGCAAGCGCTGTACCTACGCGAGCTCCGTCCCGGAAGGATGCCTGCATACCTGTCTACCACCATGCAAAGTGTCCAGCATGGTCGCGCCGTACCGCGAGTTGCTTGCGTTGTGGTGCCAGCATATTCTCGCTCACCGATTCAACATACTGGGTTCAGGTTGGGTACAGTTCGGACGCGACATGGGGCGGGCGAGTGCATCGGGCACATATGGCGGTCTCACCGACGCTTGCCCAGATTGGCTACGGGATGGGGTATCGCCCGGCAACCTGAAGGAAGCTCAGCGAATATGGCAGCTCCTGTCACCAGAGTACTCGCCCATCGACTGGCAACTTGACGTGAAGTCTGGCTATCGCTGGGATGGGCGGACGTGGTTTTTGCTCGTTCCACTTCGTCCTCAAAGAGGGGCCGACATTAAGGTGCCATGGGAGCTGGGGAGGATGCAGCACCTGCCTCAGCTCGCCATTGCACACGCCTGCGCTCGAGAAGGTATGGTGGGCTTCAGTGCGCCAGAGGTCTACGTGCAGGAGTTTCGCAACCAGGTACTGGATTTCATCGCGACGAACCCGCCGCGCTACGGCGTGAACTGGCGTTGTGCGATGGACGTTTCTATTCGCGTGGTGAACTGGCTGGTAGCTTACGACCTGTTCGTGACGTCTGGTGCCGTGTTTGATCAGCCGTTTCTGGACATCTTTGTAAGAAGCGTCTGGGAACACTGCACGCATGTGTTGCATCATCTGGAATGGCGTCCCGATTATCGGAACAACCACTATCTGGCAAACATTGCTGGGCTGTTGTTCTGTTCCGTGTATCTGCCGTGCACTCCACTGACCGACGCGATCCTTGCCTTTGCCGTTCAGGAGCTGGTGTTGGAAGTGGCTCGCCAGTTTCACGAGGACGGTGGTCATTTTGAGGCTTCGGTTTGCTATCACCGTTTGAGTGCGGAGATGGTATTCTACTGCACGGCACTCATTCTCGCGCTACCTCCCGACAAACAGGAGGCACTGCAGAGCTACGATCACACCCTGGTACCTCGCCTGAAGCCGTCTCTCTCCGGCATATATCCCTTCCCGGATTGGTATGTTGAGCGTCTGCATCGGATGGCAAGGCTCACATTGCAGGTCACCAAGCCGGACGGACGGGTTGCACAGATAGGAGATAACGACAGCGGGCGCTTCCTCAAACTACAGCCCGCGCTACGCGCCCTCCCGTGGGTAGAAGCAAGAGCGCGCTTCCGTCATATCGCGGAGGCGCAATCCGCAGACAAAGACGACCTGTATCTGTACGAGGACAGTCTCGACCACCGGCACCTTCTCGCCTTTGCCAGCGGGCTGTTTAGCGACCCTGACCTCAGTCCGTTTGGAGCGACATATCCTCTGGAGCACTGGGTGGCAACCGCGCTCTGCAAGCGTCGGTTGATCGCTACGGTGAACCGGTGGGAGGAGCAGGTGCGATTCGGCGACGATGATGTCTGGCTATCCTGCGAACGGGAGATGGAGCGTGCTCACAACCGATGTATCCTCCGCATCAAAAGCAGGTCAGGCGACCTGCGGAAAGCACTGCGCCTGTACGGTTTTCCGGACTTCGGGGTGTTCATTTTCCGGTCGTCTACTCTGTATCTGCTGGTTCGTTGTGGAAGTCAGAAGCCGGGACAGCGCTGGGGACACGCGCATAACGACCAGATGCATCTGGAGTTGTGGGTAGATGGCAGGGACATCGTTCGTGACCCAGGCACGTTCCTCTACGAAGCCTCTCCGGAGGCAAGGAACCGCTACCGTTCTATCCACGCGCATTTCACCCCCGCCTGGCGTGGGGAGGAACCCTGCAGGCTGGAAAATCGCGTGTTCGAGCACCGCGATTGCTTCAAGGCGGAATGTCTCTACTTCGGTGAAAAGGGGATTGTCGTAACGCATACGGGCTACGGGTTTCCCATCTACCGGATCGTCAACATCACAGATAATGAAATCATCTGCATTGATTACACCCCTGCTCGGGACAAAGGCTCGTTCACGTGCGCAAAGTACCGACTGGATTTCTCTCCAGGTTACGGCGAGTGTTTGAATGAGCCGGCGGTGTTGGAGGAGGCGATCGAGTGGACCTGCTCATAGTATCCTATCATTTTCCACCGGACGACGCGATAGGCGGTATCCGCCCCTATCAGTTTGCCCGACTTCTGCCCCAGCATGGTGTGGAGACCTGGGTGCTTACCGTGTATCCGGCTCATGCGTGGAAGCTGAATCCAGAGTTTCAGCCGGAAGGCGTGCCCGTGGAGCGAATTGTCCGCACGCCGGTGCATACCTCGCGAGGACAGCGGTTGCAACGCTTGACGAACAGGATAAAAGCTTTGCTGGCGCCAAAGCAGGGTACCGGTGCAAAGCCAAGGGCGCGAGTGGATTATGGCGCGGAGGTCAAGCGAAAGCCTCTGCTATTAGCCTGTCTGCTGGAAGCTCTCGAATACCCCGATCGCCACATAGGCTGGTACCGACCGGCGATGGGAGCTGTGAGGAAACTGCTACGGCAGGTGCCAGTCTCGGCGGTTTTCAGTACGTCGCCGCCCCGCACCTCGGCGTTAATCGCTTACGCGATCGCCCGGCAGTACGGGCTTCCATGGATTATGGACCTACGGGACCCCTGGGTCACCTACGTGGAGGGTTGGCGCTCTACGATACAGTGTCCGATCGTCCGGAGGATGCATCAGCGAGCGTTCTCAGCATGTCTTCATCGGGCAAACGCGGTGACGGTGAACTCCCCGGTACTCGCAGAGTTCATTGCGCGGGAGCATGTCGCTGTGTCGCGCAAACTGCACGTATTGCCCAACGGCATTGACGAGACCTTGCTATCCGGTCGCAAGGGACCTTCTCATCCTGAGAGGTTGCTAATTGGCCACTTCGGCACCATCTACGGGCGCCGCACAACGTATCAGTTTCTGAAGGGCGTCGCATCATGGGTCAAGGAAGATGGAGTGGATATCAATCGGTTATCGCTGGTGTTCTATGGCGACAGTGCCGAGGACGTTGGCAGTATCGCGGAGCAATTCGGTTTGACACAGATAGTGCAGGTGCATCCTGCCGTGCCGCGCTCGGCGGTGACGCCCATTATGGAAAGTTGCGCCGTGCTGTTGTTGCTTGCTCAACAACAGCCGCTTCAGATACCGGGCAAAGTATATGAGTACCTGGCGACAGGCAAGCCCGTCATCGCGATGACCGAGCACGACAGCGCAACCGCCAGGTTACTGCAGGACATGCCCTTGTGTTACGTAGCTCAGAGCGCGCAGGATGTCTCTGAGATCATGCAGGTGCTGTGGCAACAATATACGAGTGGGACGGGCTTGTTCGTAGACAGATCTGACCATCTCGCGCCGTTTCGTTACGCCCGGCTAACGGAAGCGCTGGCGGACCTGGTGAAAGAGGCGATTTTGCACCACGAGGGGGAAAAACGATGAGCCTGAGCGTTATGCTGGTCGCTGGGGCGCGCCCCAACTTCATGAAGATTGCACCTATCTGGGATGCTATACAACCCAGGGACGACGTAGAAGCGGTGCTGGTGCATACGGGTCAGCATTACGACCCCAATATGTCTGATGTGTTCTTCAAAGAGCTGGGCTTGCCTCAGCCCGATGAGTTTCTCGGGGTCGGTTCTGGGACGCACGCCGAGCAGACCGCCAGAGTCATGCTTGCTTTCGAGCCAGTGCTGGCGAAATACAAGCCACATGTGGTGGTCGTGGTAGGTGACGTCAACTCGACAGTGGCATGTGCGCTGGTAGCGGTGAAGCTGGGGATTCGTGTTGCGCACGTGGAGGCCGGTTTGCGCAGTTGGGATCGGACTATGCCCGAAGAGATCAACCGAATCGCGACGGATGCTATCTCGGACTATCTGTTTACCTCCAGTCGCGATGCAGACGCCAATCTGTTGCGGGAGGGGATACCTGCGTCGAGGATATTCTTCGTGGGTAACGTGATGGTGGATACCCTGCTGGCGCATCGCGACAGGGCTGTTGAGCGGTCGGACGTACTGGAGAGATTAGGACTTTCCGAGCGAGGATACGCCGTCATGACCCTGCATCGCCCCTCCAATGTAGATACCGAGGACGCTTTACAGCGCATGGTGTACATTATCCTGCAGACGCAGTGCCGACTCCCTGTGGTGTTGCCTCTGCATCCACGTACCAGAACGCGCCTCGGACAGCGCGTGAGCGACCTGGTTGATGCCGGGGTGGTTCTTACCGATCCACTGGGATACCTGGACTTCCTGCGCCTGATGTGTTCGGCACGCGTTGTGCTCACCGATTCCGGTGGCATTCAGGAGGAGACCACCGTGCTGGGCGTGCCGTGCCTGACCCTGCGCGAAAACACGGAGCGTCCCGTCACCCTGACGCAGGGCACGAACTTTCTGGTGGGTACACAGCCTGAACTGGTGCTGTCTACCCTGGACGAGGTGCTGAGCGAAGGAGTGAGGAGGCAGTACACGGTGCCCGAGGGATGGGATGGCAAAGCGGCGCACCGCATCGTCGACACGTTGGTGAATCTGTGTGCATAGAGTAAACCTGCCCTGATAGCCACACGATGGGGTTGTGGAACAACCTGAAAGGGGACAGCAGGTGAATCATGCGATGAAGGCTATCTCGGCGGTAGTGTTCATAGTGTGCTGGTGTGCTGGCGCCTTTGCCCAGCAACCTTCTCAGGTGTTTCCCTCGGCGAAGTGGGCGTGGTATCTGGTACGTCAGGGGCCAGAAGGCGGATGGCCGGCAGGCGGGATGACCAAGGACGACATCACTCGCTGGATCGCAGCTCACGGCGACTGGATGCTCGGGGCATTTCCACGGTACGGTTCGCCCACGTGGAACCTGCTCGTGGATGCGAACCCGAATATTCGCTTCACACTCTATGACGAATGGTTCTACGCCGACATGACCGTCTCCCATCCCAACTACAATGCGGTTTCGCACTGGAGCTCCGGCTGGATCGACGGCAGGGTAGTCCGCATCGAAAACTACTATCTCTCCCGCGGACAAGACCCCGAGACTGCGTTCTTTCACGTTGGAAACGACTACAGCTGGCCGGACGCGAACACGCGGTTCTACGAAGAACAGATTCTCTCTGTATGGCGCATCGAGGGAAATTCGCTGGCAGAAACAGGCCAGATAGACCAGCTCTATCGCTGCGAGGGAACATCTCAGTTTGCCCTTCCGGTTACCGCGGGCGGCGCAATCCTGTTTGGCAGACCGGAGCCATACGATAGCCTCTATCTGGAGTTTGACCCTCCGGTTCAAGGTGGACAATACGTGCTGGAGTATGTCAGCGCGACCGCCCGCACGTCGAGCAACTTCCTTCTCGCCAGCGGGTGGACACCGTTGACAATTATCGCCGACGGCACGAACGGGTTCACGCGCAGCGGCGTGGTTCGCTTTCGGATGCCGAACCGCTGGTCACAGTGGAAACGTTGCGGTATCAGCACCGGTGCGAGCAACACCGGAATGTATTACTGGGTACGGTTGCGGTGCACATCTCCGCCAGCAAACCAGCCGGCTCTGCGTGGGGCGTGGGTGACGCCGTATTATCGCTACCATCCCACTGTGGCGAACGTCGGCGAGGCGGTGTACCTTGGGTTTCCCGAGCGAGTCGCTTCCGTAACACTGCAGGTGCTGTCTGCGGGGTCTGGTGGAAGCCTCGCGTTCGAGTATGCCAGTGCGGTGGACGCAAGCGGAATGGTCACGCAGTGGGCAACGTTGCCGTCGGTGGTGGATGGCACCACTGGACTAAGTCGGTCGGGAACCGTATCGTGGAGCGTGCCCGCCTCACCGGCGTGGGTGGCGGGGAAGGCAGACATCGGGAAGGCACCGAGGCGGTACTGGATACGGATACGGGTCACGGCTCCTTTCACGACGGGCGCAGTAGTTCAGGGCGCCAGCCTGCCGGAGCGAAGTCTGTACACTCAGGAGGTGTATGCCAGCCGGTACCTGCTGATAGTACCCGGCTGGGATCCGCAGAATGACGTCAACGGCGACCAGTATCTCGATGATGCCGAGTTCGCTTCTCTGAGGAATCCGAATGCCACAGCCCGATGGCCCGCGCAGGCGCGTGTGGTAAGGGCAGGATGGCAAGGGGCGTTGAACTATGTCATCAACTGGGCGCGAACTGAGCTTCGCCAGGTGGCACGCGAACATTTCTACGATGTATACCTTGCCATTCCGGATGAACGAGTGTATGGCTTGTTCAGTGATAGTCTGGTCATGTCTGTGCCATCCCCCATGCTATCTGCCGCGGTGGAAAGCGCGGATGTAGCGGGCTGGGAGGGCAACTGGCTGGAGGCGCATCGGTCCATGCGCGCTGGTGGGAAGAAGGTGGGCGGTAATCTGGGTACGTATGAGGTGTACGCGCCACTCTCACAGCAGCAGGCGTATCTCGACAACGGCTTCTATACCCATCTGTACAACGACTACGTGATGCACGAGCACTATCCGCAGGGGCGCATCTATCAGACGACGGAGACCTCGTTCCGGCGGCGACTGCTGAATATCAGCATGGAGACCGGTGCGGGGCTCGAGCAGGTTCTGCAGTTCAACATGGCGGGGGAGGCTCTTCAACGTATCGGCGGTGGCACGGACGCTGTGGCGTGGAGGCGTTTTCAGGAGCACGCGCTGGCGTTTTTCTATCTCGTCCAGCATCCCCAGCGCAGTTACCTGAACATCTGGCGCACCGCCTTCTACGGCGCGGACATCGAGGAAACCCCCATCGGCACGATGCCCAAACCTATGGCATACCAGCCGACGGCGATGCTTCGCGTGGACATCGGTCAGCCCGCCAACGAGATACCGGTCGGTTTCACGCCTGTGACGCTGACTTACCGGGAAGGGGGCACGTTTCCCGATAACATTGTGGTAGGGGATAGCGCGACACCAGTGCTGAACAGTAACTTTCCCAAACTGGCGGGCAAGCCAGTATACACCACCTATGTATTCGCACTGGATTCCGGCACTTTGCCCAACCGCCCGACCACCAGCTTCACCATCTTCGCGCGGAAGTACACGAAGGGGCTGGTGCTCTTGAAGATGACCAGTCGTACCGACCTGCAGGATACAGGCGATGCCTCCGCCACCACGCATCCTCTGCCCGGCGTCTATCGCAGGGTCAACTGGGACGGTACGCTGGGTGAACCGATTACCCAGATCACCCTTCGCGGGATGGAGGGGGCGATCCTGGTGGACGCTTCTGTCGCCAGCGCACCCCTGCAGGTAACCACCACGGTCAGCAAGCTCAATCCGCGTCCCGGGGAGGTGGTGCGGGTCACGGTGACGGCAGTGAACCTCTCCGGTACGGAGGTGAAGAGCCCGGTCATCACGGTGCCTGTGCCGGAGGCGATGACCTACCAATCCGGCAGCCTGCGCGTGAACGGCGCCCGTTCCCCCGACCCGCCTGACCCCCGGCGTCTGACGGTGAGCGTAGCGTCCATACCGGCAGGAGGGAGCGTGCGGGTGGAGTTTGACGCGATGGTGCGGTAGGGCATTTGACAGCCAGCACCGTTTTGCGCTATGATAATCAGTCGCTGGTACCCTGAAATGGGCTGGCGTTTCTGCCGAAAATCGAAGTAACGCCCGCGTGGGCAGAGGGAGAAACCGTCGCGGAGATGCTGAGAACGCTGGTTAAAGATTCCGCTATCTATGCCGTGGGCACAATTGCCAGCCGGCTGGTGGGCTTCATCATGATCCCCGTCTATACGCGCGTACTAACGCCGGCGGATTACGGGGTGATTGACGCCATCAGTCGAGTGGTGGACATGGTGGGCTTGCTGCTGGCGCTCGGGCTGGCGGAATCTTTGATGCGTCACTACTTTCTGGCAAAGGATGAGGAAGACCGGCGACGTCTTGTCGCCAGCGTGTCCACTCTGAATGTTATGCTGATGATAGCAGGAAGTCTCGTTATCGTTCCGTTGGCACCGTATATCGCCCGATTAGCGTTTGGGCACGACAGGTATGCAACGTATGTAGCGGTGTCCCTTATCGCCATGCTGGTTGGCAACCTCGTAGAACTTCCATTTACTTTGTGGCGCGCGGAGGGCAAAGCCTGGTTGTTCACGGGGATTTCATTGGCTAAGCTGTTGACGCACTTGCTGTCGAACATTGTGCTTGTTGTGTGGTTGCAGATGGGCGTGTGGGGAGTAGTACTGAGCGGTCTAATAACTGCCTCATTCTGGTCTATCGCGCTAGGCTTTGGCGTTCGTCAGCGGTACGGGGTGTTGTTGGATTGGGGGTGGCTGAAGCCGGTGCTAAAGTATGGAGTGCCGC
>FWPV01012116.1_pt1 | contig 13441 bp, 10 predicted proteins | sample 2228371 | NCBI WGS metagenome assembly FWPV01 (sample SAMEA103939776, study PRJEB20133) | metagenome | reverse complement strand
TGCGCCGGAAATGGATTGCAGCAAACCAGCCTGGGCCAATTCGCCGGTTTTGAGCGGGTGCAACATTTTTCCGGCCTGCTCTGCTGGCAGCATAGAACGGCCGTTGGTGAGCATTTCGCCCGCCAGCCGGGAAAGCGCTTCTTCCACCTGGCCGGCTGCCAGGCCTTTATAGACGGTCTCGCGGAATAACTCGCGCGCGTCTGCCGGCAGGCGCCGGTGGGCCAGGAAGAAACGGGTTAATTTCTCGAGCACCAGCCATCGACCGGCCAGCCCGCTCCAGCCACTTTCAGCAGCTTCAAGGGCCTGCATCATCTGGTCTGCCAGATCGCCGGCCAGCCGGCCGATCTCCTGGCGGATCTCAATTCTGCTCAACGACTCGACCGGCAGGCGGTCGGGAGCCAGCCGGTCCAGCGCGCCAGATTGGACATTCTGCGGCAGCACCACCACCAGCCGGGCCGGGTTGAAAGCTTCGATGATTTTTACCAGCATCTCCAGGCGGCTCTCTCGAACTGGGGGCGGGGCAAAAACTGGCGCAAAGGTCAGCGGTGAGCTGTCGATCAACAGGCAAATACGCCGGGCGTCGGTCTCGAGCTCCAGCAGCGCTTCGCTGGCAGGCAGCGCCGCCGGCTGGAGCGTATCAAGGTTGGTCAGATTATCCTCTTCAGCTGCCAGGCGGTCCAGATCAAGCAGCACCGGCAGTGGCGCGGTCTCATCAGCCAGCGCCTGGCGGGCCTGGGCCAGCAGCAGGCTACGCAGCAGCAGGCTCTGACCTACCCCGGCGGGGCCGCTGATCCACAGGTGGGTGGGCAGGTCCTGCGGTCTGATTTCTGGGAGCGTTGTGAAATGGGACAACTGTGGTCCAGCCCACTCTACCAGACCGCGCAGGTAACGCTGCCGGGCGGAACCCTGCCGGTTTGCGCGCAGCGCCCGCACCACCGGTGGGCCGGCCACGATCGCCGCTGCCCCGAGCAGCGCCAGCCCGACCAGGTACGGCAGGCCTGCGATGAACCCGGACTGGTAAACTGCCAGGACATCTTCAAGGGATTGGATCTCGCCGGCTGGGATGGGTGAAAAAAGAAAGTAAGACCATACCGCCAGTGCTGCCAGCGGCGCCAGGATCCACAATAAAAAACGGCGCACGCGTTGGTTGTAGATAGCAATAATGAATAGTCCCAGCACCGGCAGCAGCGACCCAAGTAAGACGAAGCGAAAAAACTTTAATGCCAGCAGGCGAATTTCGTCCATGGTATGCTTCCTTTGAACAGGCTGCCCGGATCGAAGGCATGAAGGGTATAGTTACATTATAAGGAAAAGTCCGGCGGTAATTTCAACAAGTTTGATTTGACTTCCCTCCAAATGCCCATTAGAATTATCTCCGAAGACCGGACCGAAGCCATGCAAGATGAACACCAGAGTTTACCGAATACGGACCGGCTCAGCGTCCTGGCAGCCAGCATTCTGTTGGCCTATTCCCTGATCCCGTTTATTCAATTGCCCGAGCGCAGCCTGGCCTTCTCCCTGGCAGGGAATCTGTTTTTGTTTAGAATCCAGTTTCCAACCCTGCTGGCGATTATCAGCGCTGGCCTGGCTGCCTCAGGGGTAAGCTGGCTGCTAAGCAATCACCCGCGCAAAGGCGACCAGCGTATGTTTCAGCACTGGCTGATTCCCGGCTTGACCGCCTGGGTCATTGGGCTGCCGCTCAGCCAGCTGGCGGTTGGATTGCAATGGTGGGCGGTATTTGCCTTTGGCGGGTTACTGCTGGTTCTCGTCCTGGTGGCAGAATATATCGTTGTCGATCCCTATGATACCCGGCACGCGCCGGCCGCAGTTGGGCTGACGGCCGTCTCCTACGCGCTGTTTATGATCCTGACTGTGACCCTGGTTTCGGCGGGTTCGCGCCTGTACATTCTGCTGCCTGCGGTCGGCCTGGCGATCTTCCTGGTCACCCTGCGCAACCTGTACCTGCGCCTGGCCGGGCGCTGGTGTATCCGCTGGTCGGTTATGATCGCCCTGGCGGTCGGCCAGGTGTCGGCTGCGCTGCACTACCTGCCGCTATCGCCGCTCCGCTTTGGTTTGGTGATCCTTGGCCTGGCGTATGCGCTGGCCAGCGTGGCCGGTTCGCTCGAAGAAGGCCGCTCCTGGCGTGTTTTATGGGTTGAGCCGGCGATCATGCTGGCGATCCTGTGGGGATTGGCGGTTGGGTTGCGGGGATAGGATGAACGAATTGCCACGACGCATGGTATTATGCGAAAGTCACCGGCAGGCAATGCTGGCGCACGTCCTGGCCTGTTTGCCGGAGGAGGGTTGTGGATTGATTGGAGGGTGGTTTGAGATGGAAGGCGTGCGGGCGAAAGTCGTACTGCCCATTTCGAACCAGCATCACAGCCCGGTGCGGTTTTACATGGAACCGCACGAGCTGGTTAAAGCCTTTGCCTGGCTGGATGAAAATGGTCTCGATTTAGCAGCCATTTTTCATTCTCACCCAGATGGGCCGCCCGGGCCTTCTGCCACGGACCTGGCTGAATTTGCTTACCCGGGCGTGCTGTACCTCGTGCTTTCGCCCGCTGGCGCCGCGCCAGATTGGCAGGTGCGTGCTTATTGGATTGACAAACACAGCGGTGTCTGCGAAGTTCTTCTGGAATGGGACCCTGCCTGCTGAGTGTGGAATTGGTTGACGGCCTGGGATATCGCATCCTGCCTGGATGGGCGGGGTTATGATAAATAATAATCTTGAGGGATACATGCAAATATTAATCGTTCTGGCAGTCCTGGTGATCGCTTATCTTCTCGGCTCAATCCCCTTCGGGTGGCTCATTGTCAAGGTTACGACCGGACGCGATGTCCGCCAGATTGAATCGGGGCGGACAGGTGGAACGAATGTCATGCGCGCGGCTGGTTTCCTGGCTGGTTTTTTCACCGGTGTCCTGGACATTCTTAAGGGGGCTGCTTCGGTTTGGATTGCGCGCGCGCTGGTCCCGGTTGATTTTCCTTTGTATACGTGGGTCGAGGTGGCCGCACCGCTGCTGGCCATCCTCGGGCATAACTATTCGATCTATCTTATTGAACGGCACAAGTCGACCGGCAAGATGAAGCTGCGGGGAGGAGCAGGTGGGGCCACTTGCCTGGGCGGAGCAATCGGCCTGTGGCCGCCGGCCGGCCTGATCATCTTCCCCCTGGGCCTGCTGGTGTACGTCTTGGTCGGTTATGCCTCGCTGACAACCATGAGCGTGGCCCTGTTTGCGGCGATCATCTTCATTGTAAAAGCCATTCAGGGTGCGCTCCCGTGGGAATATATCCTGTTCGGACTGGTAGCGGAGATCATGCTGGTATGGGCGTTACGCCCAAACATCGAACGGCTGCGCCAGGGCAACGAGCGCATGCACGGCCTGCGGGTCTGGCTCAAACGCCGCTCAGGGAAAGCGGAATGACCGTCGTCTTTGTTTAGATTTCCTGGACCGGCTGCGTTTCAGCTTCTTCGGTGACCATTTTCCGGTACAGCGCGCGCAGGTTGCGCCTGTGCAGGTCTTCGGCCAGGCCGCCCAGGTAGATGCGGCTTTTCCCGCATGATTCGATATCGATCTGGGCCAATGCCTCAGTAGGGTTGCGTTTGCGGGTTACTGCCTTGACCGCTTTCCGAATGGCAGCCAGGTAGGCCAGGTTTTCTTTAGCTGCATCCTCGATCTCGCCGCGCAAAATGATATCGCCGTGTCCCTGGATGATGTTTTCCAATCCCATTTTGCCGATCTTCTTAATCGTCCCAGCCAGTTGATCAAGATCACCATCAACGATGTAGGGCAGCGGCATAAAGGCATCGCCGGCAAACAGCACCCGGTCTTCTTCCACCAACACAGAAATGCCATCGCGCGAGTGCCCCGGGGTTGCCAGGAGGATCAGGTTCTTTTTTCCTACCCGCAACATCAGATTACCATCACCAAAGGTCAGGTGGGGCAGGATCAGTTTGACCTGCTTGAAGGCCGGGTTCTGGCGGCGGGCAATCTCCAGTGCAGCCTGGCCTTTTTCAGCCATGATATCCCGGGCCAGGGTATGAGCCAGGACTGTAGCGCCTGGGAAGAAACAGTTGCCCCATGAATGGTCTGCGTGATAGTGGGTGTTGATGATGTAGCGGACAGGGACGTTGAGTTCTTCTTCGATGAACGAACGCATAGCCAGTGTTTCGTCTGGCAGCGCCAAGGTATCAATCATCACGGCCCACTGAGGGCCCGTGATCGCGCCAGCCGTCACCTGGGCATAAATCTCACTTTGGAACCAATATACATTTTCCGAGATTCGTTCTCGCTGCATACCCTATCCTGCAATAATATTGCGCTTTTGTGAATCAAAGTATCGCTTTTAATTGCACACCAACCGGCGTATAGAATAGCACAAATGAAAAGAAAAGTCAAAAAAGGGGATTCTTGTCTTGCTATCTATTTGCGCAGGTACCACCACCAACCACCGGCTGCCGCTGCTACCGCTGCCAGCCCGGCCAGGAGACCAAGCAGCAGGCTGATCCACGGCCAGGCTGCCGTTCGGTTGACGTATTCAACCGCGCCAGGCGAAATGGTTCTGGTGGCCGACGGGCTTGGGGTTACGCTTCTGGCTGCCGCGACTGGAGTGCCGGTCATTTCATCGCCTGGTAGTGGGTAAGCCGGGGTTTCAGCCGTAGAGGTTTCTAAGATGAACAACGTGGCGGTGGGTGTTTCAGTGCGCGGGGTGGCTGACCAGGTCGGAACAGCCGTTGGACGCTGGGTTGGCACATTCGTCGGGCGCGGAGTGGGGGTTGGGCGGGGAATTGTGCTGGTTCGGGTAGGGCTGACCGTGAATGTCGGTGTGATGGTGGGGAGATTGGCGGCCAGGCCTACGATTTGAGAGTAATCCGGGCTGCCGCTGGCGCGTACAATTTGCAGGCGGTAGTAGTAGGTGACGTTGTTTTGCAGGCCTGTGTCCACATATGTATACGGCGGCGAGATTACCCCGGTCAGGGCAGTACCGCGCCGGGGAATAAATTCACCAATCTGGCTCAAGTTATTTGGGCTTTCACCGCGCAGGACATAGAAACCGGTCACATCCGGCTCAACGTTCGTGGTCCAGACGATATCAATGGCCTGATTCCTGGCCAGGGGTTGGAACGAGCGCAGGATCGGGACGGCTACCATGAAGGGCGTATAGCCGAGATCGGCCGCAAGGGCCGGCCGGCCGGTGTTATCAATGGAGACCTGGATTTCACTGGCATTGATCACGCAGGTGGTTGCCTGGCCTTCGCCGGTGGTCAGGTTTTCCGGCTTCTGGCCGGTCGTGTCCCATCCCCCGGTAACCCCGCCGGGGTCATACCAGTACAATGGGTACAGGGCAGGCGTAGTGGACTGTCCGCAAAACAGGCTGGAATTGATGGTGGCCTGGCAGGCTGTGATCCTGTCGTACTTAAAAGAAAGCTCTAATGCTCCAGTCGGGCTGACCCCGTCTGGTAGGAAAACATCCCAATACGTGCTGCATGCGCTGGGGCTGGCCTGGCCGGCGGCGGTGGTAAAGGGAGCGCCGCTGCTGGTCAGAAAGCCATGGTCAACAATGTACAGGTTGTAATCGGACCCTCCGCTGCGCCGGAAGGCAATCTGGTTGCTAAAAACGTAGGTTTTGGTTTCGCGCACCGTCACTAATTGAACATTGACACCCGCTGCGCCGGTGCGCAGTGCGATCGGGGCGCCCAGTCGCTTGGCTTCGGCCAGCGTGCAGTGACTGGTCTGTTGGGTGGGGGACGTCTGTCCCCAATAATTGTGGTTGACTCGCCGGTTCGCCACAGGCGCTGTGGCCGTGGCCGAGCATTCGATAGTATTCCCATTGGCGTGCAGGTTGTTTGCAACCACTTCTAATGCGCCGCCGCGGCTGTGTCCCTCAGCGTAGATCGCGAACCCGGCGTTGCCTGAAACATGGTTATAACGCACCCGCACGGTGCCGCTGTTGTCACTGATGTAAATGGCATTATCGCCGCCGGTCAGGTCGTTTGACTCAATTAATACATCGCTGCTGCTGTTGATTTCCACCAGAGACCGGCTGGGGTTGGAGCAGGTGCCATCGTTGATGTTCAGCCCTTGCAGGGTGACGGCAGCTTGCAGCGACAGCATGGCCTCGCTGCATGGCCCACTCCCGCTGTAGGTGATTCGCGAATCGTCGATTCCATTCAGTGTCACTGGCCGGTCAATCAACACCGTGTTGCTTTTTATGGTGTAAGTACCCAGTGCGGTAATGATTGCCCCGTTCGGTACAGCCTGGACCGCGTCACGCAAACCGGTGCCCAGCCCGTCGGGCAGGTCGTCGCCGCTGTTCAGGTAGCAGGGCGAGCGGCTGCCGCAAGTCGCCGCATCATTGGCCACGAAAACCTGCACGGCGGCCGGGGTGACCGAAAGGATGGCTGCCAGTGCCTGCTGGGTGCGGATGAAAGTTGTTCCATCTGTGCTTTCAAAAAGGCGCGCCAGAAAACGGCCTGCCCCGGTTGGATTGGGACCAATACGCAGCGCCATGGTGACTGCGTCACTGAACACCCTGCCGGTGATCGTCGCCTGCCGGGCGATGACCAGTGTGTACCCATCGGGGGTGACGTCTGGCGAACAGTCGTTGATGGGCTGGTAATCGACTGCGGTCAACTCGCCCTGGATGGTCTGGATCGGATCGGCCTCGACATTCCAGCCGGTTGGGGCATAAATACAGAATTTTACGTTCGGGTTGGCATCCGGGCTGTAACTGAGGAACTCGAAGTCAAAGCGCAGGTTCATCCGCTGGCCGGCTGCGCAGCCTCCTCCCGGGCAACTTGTTGGCGACAGTATGGTCAGGGTATTAATTTGCTGAGCCGGGCGTGCCGGGATAGCTGCATGGGTTACCCCAGTTGGCTTCAACCCGGCCAGGGTAACCACCAGCATGAATATCAGCACCCACCGTCCAGCAGAGCGCATGATCCCTCCTCCAGGACGCATTCTCAACCAATAAATGAGCTGACGATCCGTTGATCCTGTTAATTTTACAACAAAACGAAACTTATGGGGTGTCTTGGTGAAGGGTTGACACCCCGGCTTGAAGGGGTACACTATAAGGTATGATGAACTGGAACGATCTCGCTTATCTCAAAAAAGGCAACCAGCGCCAGCGCCAGGCTTACACGGCTTTGCACAGCCTGGGTCTCTTCGAACGGCTGGCCGACTATTCACCTTTTCTGGCGGGGACGATCCCGCTTGAAATTGACGTGTATACCAGCGATCTCGACATCCTGTGCCAGGCAGATGACCTGGCCGGCTTTGCTGCCGAGGTGACGCGCCTGTTTGGCAATCGGCGGGGGTTCCAGGTTCAGATTGAACAAATCCGCGGGACGCAGACGGTCCTGGCGCGTTTCGAACACGCCGGTTTCCCGATCGAGATTTTTGCCCAGCCCGTTGCGGTTGAGCTTCAAAACGGCTACCGCCACCTGCTGGTCGAGCGCCGCCTGCTGGCGTTGGGCGGCGAGGAACTGCGCGAGGCGATCCACCGCCTAAAGCAGGATGGGGCCGGGACAGAGCCGGCCTTCGCCGGCTACCTGGGCCTGCCTGGCGATCCTTACCAGGCCGTGCTCGACCTGGAAGCGTTGGATGACGAAAAACTGCGCGCGCTGGTAGAGCGGGCCCTGCGCGCCCACCGTCCCGCCGAGAGGCCGGGCGATGTCTCGCCCTGACTAAGAAAGCACCTTGCTCAGGAACAGCTTGGTGCGTTCCTGGCTTGGGTTGCTAAACAGCACCTCGGGAGCAGCCTCTTCAACAATTTGCCCGCTGTCCATGAAGATGGCCCGGTTGGCTGCTGCACGCGCAAAACCCATCTCGTGCGAGACGACCACCATGGTCATGCCTTCTTTGGCCAGCGAGAGCATCACGTCGAGCACTTCCTGGATCATTTCTGGGTCGAGTGCGCTGGTCGGCTCATCGAACAACATGATCTTTGGGTCCATGGCCAGGGCGCGGGCGATTGCCACCCGCTGCTGCTGCCCGCCGGAAAGCTGGTGCGGGTAGTTGTGGGCCTTTTCGGGGATGCCGACTTTGGCCAGGAGCTGTAATGCCTTCGCTTCTGCTTCCTGCTTGTTGCGTTTGCGCACCACTTCCTGGGCCAGGGTGATGTTGCGCAGCACAGTCAGGTGCGGGAACAGGTTGAACTGCTGGAAGACCATCCCGACCTCAGTCCGCACAGCGTTGATGTTTTCGGCGCTGTCGAGGGGGATGCCATCGACGATGATTTTGCCCGAATCGAACTCTTCCAGGCGGTTGATGCAGCGCAGGAGGGTCGATTTGCCCGAGCCGGATGGGCCGATAATGACCACTACCTCGCCTTTCTGGACGTCCATGCTGACGCCTTTCAGGGCCTCGACGGTGTGAAAAGTCTTGCTGATATTTTCGATGTGGATGATCGGGTCTGCCATCTTTAGCGCTCCTGCGTCTTGGTCTTTTTCTCGATCCAGCCCACCACGCGCGCGCTGAGGGTGGTCATGACCAGGTAAATGAGCGCCACGAGCGCCCAGGTTTCAATCGGTAAGGCGGTTCGGCCCATGAACTCGCGCCCGCGGCGGGTCAGGTCGGGTACGCCCACCACGCTGATCAGCGAGGAATCTTTCAGCAGCGAGATGAACTCGTTGCCGATTGGGGGCAGGATAACCCGGACGGCCTGCGGGAGGATGATATAGCGCATGGCCTGGGTCGATGACATGCCCAGGCTGCGCGCGGCTTCTACCTGGCCTTTGCCGATGCTCTGGATGCCGGCCCGGTAGATCTCGCTCATGTAAGCCCCGTAACAGACGGTCAGGCCCAGGATTGCCATGGCCACATCGCTCGGCCGGTAATTAATAAACGGCGCATAATCGATGCTTTCGCCGAAGGATTGGATCACGGCCGGAAAAGCGAAGTACCAGAACAGTAACTGGACGAGCAGAGGGATGCCGCGGATGATCTCAACGTACAGGGTGGCGATGCCGTTGATGATAGGGTTGCGTGACAGGCGCCCCAGCCCGCCAATCAGGCCCAGGATGAGGATGAGGATGAATGATACCAGGGTGACCCACACTGTTGTCACTACGCCATCGCTTACGAACACCAGGATGCGCCTGAACGGGTCTGGTTGGGTAATCACCAGCACGGCAATTAAGGTCACGATTCCGGCGACCAGCAGCCACCAGCGGTCAAAGTGAACTGCAGGGGTTTCGATTGCGGCCTGGGTAATTTTTTCACCGTTTGGGGGAGGGGTTTCGGTTGCTTTTCGATCTGCCATCGCTCTCCTCGATTCGTATAATTTTTAGGCCCGGTTTTGTTTCATGGGTGCCATGGTCGTTCCCAGGCAAAATCCGGTATCCTTCCAGAGATCAAAAGGCCTGCGAGATCCGCGAGACAGACCTCGCAGGCCCGGCAATTCATGGTTTATTGAGCCAGCCACTTGGTTTCGAGCTCGGACAGGAAACCTTCTGCCTTGAGCTCGGCCAGGGCCTTGTTGATTTTCGCCAGCAGCTCGGTGTTGGTCTTGCACACTGCGATGCCGTAGGACTCATCGGTGAAGACCTCGCCGGTGGTCTTGATCTGGCTAGAGAACTGGGCGACGTATGTCAGCGTGGTGGGGTAGTCGGCGATGACGGCATCGACCTGACCGTTGGCCAGGTCGAGGAAAGCCAGGTCGACCGTGTCATAAGGCTTGATCGTGGCGCCTGAGATCTTCTCCGCCTCGATCTGGCCGGTAGTGCTCAGCTGCACGCCGATGGTCTTGCCGGCCAGGTCGGCCGGGCCGTTGATCTCGGTGTTGCCAATCTCGACCGTGATGATCTGTCCGGCGTTAATGTACGAGTCGGAAAAGGCCATTTCCTTGGCCCGTTCTTCGGTGATGGTAATGGCTGAAATGGCCGCGTCGAACTGGCAGGTGGAAATCCCGGAAAGGACCGAGTCGAAAGGCGTGTTCTGGTATTCGACCTCGAACCCGGCCTTCTCGGCGATGGCATTCATCAGTTCGATGTCGAAGCCTTCCAATTCTTTGGTTTCTTCGTTAACCATTTCGAAGGGCGGGTAGGAGGCCTCGGTGGCAACGCGGACTTTGGTGGCCTGGGCGCCAGACGCGCAGGCGCTCAGCGCCAGGCTGAGCAAGACCAGGACCGATAACAACAGGAATGCTTTGCGTTTCATCTTACTCTTCTCCTTATAAATAATTGTAGAATGGAATGGACCGGTTGGCGACCAGAGGGCGGGCGTTCATCCCTCAGCGATATAGATGACAAAAAAGCCTTTCCCCTGAAAGGAAAGGCCCTGTCGCTTGTCAATGTTGGCTTTTACGATTACCAAGGTTTCTCAAGCGCACACAACCCATCCCTTCAGGATCTGGGTGGGTGATGTCGCATGCGCTTGATTTCCAGGTACGGGAACATTGCAACGAATTTTTATCACATGCCCGCATATCCGTCAAGGGCAACGGTTGTGAGAAATTTAAGTGTTGAATAGAAAATAGCCCGCCTGGTTGTCAGACTGGTTCTGTGCGCAAACGCTTTCCCGGCCTGGTGTGGAGTACTGAAAAAATTCTCTACCTGTTCTGGAGCACTTCGATTGCTTTTTGCAGGATTTCGTCAGTATCTGTCGCCGGATCATCGCTGATTTCGATTTTGGGTGGAACACCCCGCTTGTGATACCATTCCCCATTGGGAGAGAGCCACTTGGCCACCGTCATCTGCAGCATGCTGCCATCCGGAAGTGGGGTTGTGGCCTGGATCACACCTTTGCCATAGGATTGGCTGCCGATGGTCATGCCCCGGCCAATTTCAGCGATCGCTGCAGCGGAAGTCTCCGCTGCAGAATAGGTCGTGTGGTCGATCAAAACGACCAGGGGAATGCTTCCTGCAAGCGCTTTGCCCTTTTGTGCCATGAATGGAACCGTGCGCCCATAAGTGAGTTCGGCGGTAAAGAGCAGGCCGTCGTCAATAAAATAGCTCAGGATCTCTTGCGCAGCCTGCATGTCTCCACCTTCGTTATTTCTCAGGTCCCAGATGAGCCCGGTGGGGTTATGTTGGAGGATACTTTCCAGGACCTGTTTCATCTGTTTGCTGGCTACCTGGTTGTAGGCGGTTAAGGAAATATACCCGATCCCACCGGGAAGCATCTGTGAACTGACAAATTGCTGTTCCTTGCGGACCAGGTTATATTCAAGAACCTGACCGGCGCGTTGGACCTGGAGGTGAACCGTGGTACCTGGTTCACCCCGGATGAGCAGCCCTGCCTCGGATGAATCGGTATCCTGGTCGAGCGGATGGCCGTCGATGGATAGCAGAATATCGCCTGCGCGCAAACCGGCTTGCTCTGCCGACCCGTTTGGAAAAACAATCGAGATGACGGCTTGTTTGCCATGGTTGTCGACATAGATACCGACGACTCCCATTTTTCCATAGTAGGTATTCAAAAAATTGGCCGCAGCCTCTGGTTCAATTAGTTCTACATATGGATCATCGATGGCGCTAATCATGCCGCGGACAGCCGCGTAGGATAGTTCCGTGGCGGATTTCTGGTTAAAGATGGACTGTCTGGAAGTTATCCGGTAAACGGCTTTCAATAAACGTTCATCCGGGTTGCCCAGCCTCTCGTTCACCCACCAGCCCGCACCAAACGAGATTCCACACAGAATCAGTGTACCCAGGATATTGAACCAATACTTCTGAAAAAGATTTTTTACCATTTTATGTGGTTTGCCCCCGCATGCTACAGAGGTTGTGGGCTTTACAGTAAGCCTGTACCGATGTTACGGGGAGTGTCGGATTTGTCCACAACACGCGCTAAAGCTCGAACGCATTCCGGGTCGAATTGGGAGCCCGCTTTTTGATGCAAATAGGACAGCACCTCCTCTTTCTGGATAGCCGGGCGGTATGGCCGGTCGCTCGTCATTGCATCGAAAACGTCTGCCACGGCGACGATCCGGCCCATCCAGGAAATTTGCCGGTCGATCAGTTTCGCAGGATATCCTGATCCATCCAGGCGTTCGTGGTGCTCCAGAATGGCGGGTGTCATTGGCTCCAACAGTTTGACCTGGTTCAAGATATTTACCCCGGTGCGTGGATGCATCCTGACAATTTCGAGCTCATGATCGTTCAGCCTGCCATTTTTTCCAAGGATGGCATCCGGAATGCCAATTTTGCCGATGTCATGGAACAGGCTGCCAATTCGCAGATCATTCACCGATGTCTCATCCACTCCAAGTTCGCGGGCAATCAGGACCGCGTAGTCGGACACACGCTGAGAATGTCCTTGCGTATAGGGATCTTTTGTGTCAATGGCGGTGGCTAAGGCCCTGATGACCCCCAGGAAAAGTTCACCGGCGCTCTCATACATTTCGGCTACTTGAAGGGATACACTGGCCTGGTCCGCGAGCATTTGCATCAGCATTGCATCCTCTTCCTGGAAGAATGCATTCTGCTTGTTTAGCACCATCAGGCCGCCCAGTACGTGCTTGCGGTCGTCTGAGGGGTCGCTGCCAGACGATTCCGCCCGAATGGGAACGGTAATGGAAGAGCGGTTAAAGTAGGAGAACTCCCTTGTTTGAGAACTCCTGGTTTGGGGATTCGCGCCAAAATTTCTCCGCGCAGGTTTGCATTGCGCTTTGATGTTCGCTTGCCGCTCAATTGGTTCTGCAGTGTCTGGGGCCTGGTAAGCAACCTGGAACAGCATTTCGCGGGTATTTGGGTCGACCAGGAAGACCGAGCTCCGTTCTGCGCTTACCAGGCGCGAGGCATTTTCTGTCACCAGGTGTAGAAGGCGGTTGCGGTCCAATGTTCCTGCAAGCTGGCTCAACATATCCACCAGGCTAAGCAGCCGCTCGTTTGACTGGCGGGTCGAATCCAGTTCTCTGCGACGGGCCAGTTCTGTGGCGAGGGTTTCCCCCAAAACCATGAGCAGATCCAATTCGGCTTGCTGGAAGTTATATAACTGGATGACTCCCAGGGTTCTTTCTTTTTCTGCAATGGGTAAATTGATGATGTTTTGCTTTTGGGCAGCCCGCAAGGGATCGGTGGCCAGCAGCCAATCTGGTTCGGCCACCAAATCGCCCACTACCACAATTTTCGTTTCGCACAACACCGTTCCAGGCAATCCACGTTCACGATTCAAGCGCAAACCAATCAAATGCTGGCTTTCCACATCTCCGCGGACGTGGGTTATCACCAATTCATTGCTGGTAGGATCGAGTTGAAAAAAATATGCGGAATCGGCCAGGGTAATTTCCATCAATAGATCCAGAATCCCCCTGACCAGGTCTTCCGTTTCTTGCGAGCGGGTAATCGCGTTGGCGCGCCTTATGACAGACAGAATCCTTTCTTCTCCCTGACCGGGCTTTGGGCTGCACTCAGCGGTGGTATTCGTCGTGTTTTGTAAAGCCTGGTTCTGGGTTTCCTGCATGTCATCAAACCTTTGAAGAGCAACGATTG
>FWPV01012104.1_pt1 | contig 13442 bp, 12 predicted proteins | sample 2228371 | NCBI WGS metagenome assembly FWPV01 (sample SAMEA103939776, study PRJEB20133) | metagenome | reverse complement strand
CAGGAGGGCGAGGCCTACGTCTGCTGCCCCGACCCTGCGAATCCCGTCGTGTTCAGACTGCGGGTGGGGTAGGGCGCCGCTATGCAAGACCACGACCTCAGCGCGCGGCTCGATCGGCAATTCCTCGCAGCGCTTGCCTGGTTCGAGCATCATGCAGGCGAGGTCGGGCCTCGCCCGTGGCGCAGTAACCGTTCGATAGCTGTTAACGGCATCGATATACCGCTCGTAGCGCAGCGCGGCATACACAAGCCACGCGGTTCTGAGTACGCCTTGAGCATCACCGCAACGCGAAGTAGTGTCTACGCTCAGGACGGACAGCCGGTGGTCCTAGAGGAGGGCACGTGGATCCTCCAGTACGCTGCTCACGCTGGCGCCGACGGGGTAGGCTACACGTCCCCGTGGAACCGCGCCCTCATTCGCAACATGTCCGACCGTATTCCCGTGGGCGTCTTTGTCCAGGAAGGACCGTCTGGAAGGTCGTACCGAAACCTCGGTCTGGCCCTCGTCGATCACTTTGATGCCCGCTTGAACGTCTTCACGCTCCGCGGACCCGTGTGCCTTGCGAACTGCGAAGAGACCTCCTACGACGATTTGGACGTCGCCGACTCCCTGGAGTGGCTTGACACATGTATCGCAGCCGAGGCGGAGAGTCCTCTCGTCACAACGTATCGGCGGCAACGTCAGCGTCAAGATGACTTCCGCTCATTGTTGCTCACTGCATACAACAGCCAGTGCGCCCTAACAGCCTACGACGCGCCCGACACGCTTCAGGCAGCGCACATCGTGCCCTACCGCGCACCCTCAAGTCAGGCAGCTGATAACGGCATCCTCCTCCGAGCTGATATCCACATACTGTTCGACCGGTACCTGTTGTCGATACATCCTGACGACCACATCGTCCACCTCGCTCCGCCGCTCCGTGGTACACGCTACGAAGAGCTCGATGGCCACAAGCTCAGGCCGCCTACACACGGCTTCCCCCCACCATCGCACACTAAGCTCAGTGTCCACTGGAGCACCTTCGAACACTCGCTACGTTCCGAATAATCCGCGAGACGCGCCGGCGAGCGCTCACCTCAGCAGGCGTCATGTAGGTAACAGGGACTTCCAATGACACCTAACCGCTCGCTACACTGCCGCCATCCGAGTGGGAGGGGCACTCATGGCACCACACGTCACGAACGTACTCGCGCGCACCCTGCGCGAAATCGCTGGTCCGGCGTACCGTCGCCTGCGCAGAGAGCTGCAATGGTTGCACCCCATGTACCGGGTCGTACGGTCGGACACCTCGCTGCCGTACATCATCGCCACGCACGCCACGCCGCTCTTCAGGCGCTTGGCCGGAGTGGATCCCGCCCTCCAGCGCAACAAGGTCGTCAATCTCACCCTCGCTGCACGAAGGCTCGATGGGGTGACGCTCGAGCCGCGACAGCGTCTCTCCTTCTGGCGCGAGGTCGGAGCGCCAACCTATCGCAAGGGCTACCTCGATGGTCTCGTGCTGTCCCACGGGTCCCTCACGCGCGGTGTCGGCGGAGGCTTGTGCCAGATGACGAACCTCCTGTATTGGATGACACTCCACACGCCGCTCACCGTCATCGAGCGGTGGCGCCACAGCTACGACGTCTTCCCCGACGCCAACCGTACGCAACCCTTCGGGAGCGGCGCGACGTGTGCGTGGCCCGCACTCGACCTCCAGGTCGCGAACCAGACGCCGGCGGCGTTCCGCCTGTCCATCACGGTCACCACGACCCACCTCGTGGGGACGTGGACGTCCGACGTGCCCTGTCCGTACACCTACCGCATCGAGGAACGCGACCACCACATCTCCCACGACGGACCCGGCGTGTTCAGACGCCACAACGAGCTATGGCGACTCACGTTCGACGGGAGCGGTGACCTCATCGAGGAGGCACGTGTCGCTCGCAACGACGCCCTCATGATGTACGAGCCGTTCCTCCCGCCCGCCCGCACGTACCACGATGAAACCGAGGATCGTTCCCATACCACGCGTCCGTGCGTTTGCGACGCGCCCTCCGTGTGGTAGAATCCACTCAGAACGTCGAATCTGTTCGTCCAGCGAGAAGTGGGCTGACCCCCGCTTCTTTTGTTCTGCGAGGAGGTTGCGCGGATGCCCCAGGACCTCACCACGGTCCTCACTGACGCCCTCGAGCACCTCGCGACCGAACACGGGCTAGAGCTCGTGGCTGTCGAGGTCGCTGGTCGCTCGCACGCGCCGGTCGTCCGGGTGTTCCTCGATCGGGAGGGTGGCATCGATCTCGACACCCTCGCAGCATCGAATGGCTGGATCTCGGACGCTATCGAGGCGACGGGCGCGGTGCGGGGTTCGTACACACTGGAGGTGTCCTCGCCTGGCCTCGAGCGCCCGTTGCGCAAGCGCGAGGACTACGAGCGCTTCGCGGGACGCAAGGCCTCGATCAGACTCCTGCAGCCAGTGGACGGCAGGACGACGTTCACCGGCATCCTCGCCGGACTGGAGGGCGGCCACTGCGTGATCGAGGTCGAGGGTACGGCCGTCAAGCTCCCGCTCGACGGCATCCGCAAGGCCCACCTCGTCTTCGATCTCGCCTCCATCGACGAAGGGATGACACGATGAGCTCTGAACTGATGGATGCGCTCAAGCAACTCGCTCGCGAGAAGAACATCGACGAGGTCGAGATGCTCGACCGCCTCGAGCAGACGCTCGCGCAGAGTTACCGCAAGACGCTCGATCTCGAGAATGAGGCCAAGGTCACCATCGACCGGGAGACCGGCCGCATCCGCGTCTTCGAGCTCGTGCCGGCCGGCGGGACCGAGGAGGAGCCCATCTTCGAGGAGGTCGACATCACGCCCTCGGACATCTCGCGTTTCGCCGCACAGGCCGCCAAGCAGGTCATCGTGCAGGCGATCCGCGAGGCTGAGCGCGAGCAGATCTTCCAGGAGTATGCGGACCGCATCGGAGACAGCATCACCGGCACCGTGCAGCAGTCGGACAGCCGCTACACGCTCGTGAAGATCCGCGAGGGTGTCGAAGCGCTGCTCCCACCCTCCGAGCAACCACCCAACGAGCGCTATGTTCACAACCAGCGCATCAAGGCGCTCATCATCGACGTGCGACGGCAGTCCGGCAACGAGCCCTCGATCGTCGTGTCGCGCACGCATCCGAACCTCATCAAGCGCCTGTTCGAGCTCGAGGTGCCTGAGATCTACGACGGCATCGTCGAGATCAAGAGCGTCGCCCGTGAACCGGGTATGCGCTCCAAGGTCGCTGTGTCCTCACGCGAGCCGAACCTCGACCCCGTTGGCGCGTGCGTGGGCCCCAAGGGTAGCCGCGTCCGGATGGTCGTGACCGAGCTGCACGGCGAGCGGATCGACGTCATCGCTTGGAGCGACGATCCTGCGACCTTCGTCGCCAACGCCCTCTCACCCGCGAAGGTCTCCAAGGTCATCATCGATGAGGACGAGCACACCGCCACGGTCATCGTGCCGGACGACCAGCTGTCGCTCGCGATCGGCAAGGAGGGCCAGAACGCACGGCTCGCAGCCAAGCTCACCGGCTGGAGGATCGACATCAAGAGCATGAGTCAGGCCGTCGCGAGCGGTCTTGCTGCGGCCGCTGCCGGCGAGGCCGGACAACCCGTTGGTGACGGTCGATGCATCCACGTCACAGAGGACGGCATCCGGTGCCGCAACCAGGCACTGCCGGGCACGCTATACTGCCGTATCCATGCTGAGGAGGGCGGCGCCGCGTAGCATGAGGGTCAAGAAGACACCGCTCAGGACATGCCTGGCCTGCGGGTCGAAGGCGGGCAAGAAGGATCTCGTGCGCATCGTGCGCACGCCGGAGGGAGACGTCCTCGTGGACTTGACCGGCAAGCGCAACGGGCGCGGGGCGTACGTCTGTCCGACGAGCGAGTGCTTCGAACGAGCGGTACGCAAGGGACGCTTCGCCTCTGCACTCAGAGCGAACGTCACTGAGGACGCGATCGACGATCTGAGACGAGACTTCGAGCGCGTGATCGGACACCAGGAACACGCGCAAGAATCAGGACGGTGACGCTGATGCCTTCGATGAGAGTACACGAGCTGGCGAAGGAGTTCGGGATGACCTCCCAGGAGCTCCTCGAGCATCTCGCCGCACTCAAGATACCCGCCAAGAGTCACTCCTCGACGTTACTCGAGGCGTACGTGGATCGCGTGCGCAAGCAGCTCGCGCCCATCATCGCTGAGCGCCAAGCGCAGATCGAGGAGCAGCGCAAGAAGGAAGCAGAGGAGCGCGCCCGCAAGGAGGCCGAGGAGGCGGCCCGCAAGGCAGCCGAGGAGCAGAAGCGGCGCGAAGCCGAGGAGGCGGCCCGCAAGGCAGCCGAGGAGCGCACCGCCAAGGAGGCTGCGGAGGCCGCGCGCAAGGCCGCAGCCGAACCGTCGCAGGCCGACCAGGCGCGCATCGACGCCGAAGAGCGTGAGCGGCGCATCGAGGCCGAGCGCAAGCGCCTCGAAGCGGAGGCGAAGGCCGAGCAGGAGCGCCGCCGTCTCGAGGAGGAGGCTCGCCGTCTCGAGGCCGAGGAGGCCGAGCGCTACCGCCAGATGGCTCGCAAGGCCGAGGAGGAGGCACGCCACCAGCACCTGCTCGCCGAGGCCGCCCGGCTCGCTGCTGCAGCGAGCGGCCCGCGTAAGAAGAAGAAGGCCAAGAAGCCGGCCGGTGAACGCACGGAGCCCACGGGAACCGCGCAGGAGAGAACCGCCGTCATCAGTCCGCCCGATACGACCATCACGATCACAGAAGGCTCGACCGTCGGCGCTTTCTCCGAGGCGATCGGCATGCCGGCGAACGAGGTCATCAAGCGCTTGTTCATGCTCGGTGAGGCCCTCACGGTCAACCAGTCGATGTCCCGCACGAGCATGGAGATCCTCGCGGAGGACCTCGGCGTGGAGCTTCGCATCATCTCGCCTGAGGAGGAGGCCGGCATCGTCTATGAGGACAAGCCTGAGGACCTCATGCCGCGTTCGCCGGTCGTGACCGTCATGGGCCACGTCGACCACGGCAAGACCTCGCTCCTCGATGCCATCCGCGAGACAGGCGTCGCCGCGACGGAGGCAGGCGGCATCACGCAGCACATCGGCGCATCGGTGGTCCACCACGACGGCAAGCAGATCACCTTCATCGATACGCCTGGCCACGAGGCGTTCACGGCCATGCGTGCCCGTGGCGCGAAGGTCACGGATATCGCCGTGCTCGTCGTAGCGGCTGATGACGGCGTCATGCCCCAGACGGTCGAGGCGATCCACCACGCCCAGGCCGCAGGCGTGCCGATCATCGTCGCAGTCAACAAGATCGACAAGGACGGCGCCAATCCCGATCGTGTGCGCCAGGAGCTCACCGAGCACGGCATCGTCCCCGAGGAGTGGGGCGGCTCGAACATCTTCGTGGACGTGAGCGCCAAGAAGCGCATCAACATCGACGAGCTGCTCGAGATGATCCTTCTGCAAGCCGAGGTGCTCGAACTCAAGGCCAACCCGAACGCACCGGCGCATGGCGTGGTCATCGAGGCCAAGCTCGACCGCGGTCGTGGCCCGGTCGCGACGGTGCTCGTGCAGCGGGGTACCCTGCGCGTCGGCGACGCTGTCGTCGCCGGAACGAGCCACGGAAGGGTGCGTGCGCTCGTGAACCCGAAGGGTGAGACCGTCGACGGCGCGGGTCCGGCCGATCCGGTCGAGATCCTCGGCCTGGCGAGCGTCCCGGAGGCTGGCGACGAGTTCCGCGTCGTGGCTGACGAGCGTGAGGCGCGACACATCGCAGAGGAGCGCGCCTTGAAGCAGCGTCTGCTCGCCCAGGAGCGCAAGACGCACGTCTCCCTCGACGACCTGTTCTCGCGCATCGCGGAAGGGCAGCTCAAGGAGCTCAACCTCGTCGTGAAGGCGGACGTCCAGGGCTCCATCGAGGCTCTCAAGGACGCTCTCGACAAGATGGACCAGTCCGAGGTGCGCATCAACGTCATCCACTCGGGCGTGGGCGGGATCACCGAGAGCGACGTCATGCTCGCTGACGCGTCCGATGCCATCATCATCGGCTTCAACGTACGCCCCGAGCCGAAGGCCAAGCAGCTCGCTGAGCAGGAGAAGGTCGACGTTCGCCTCTATCGCGTCATCTATCAGGCGATCGAGGACATCAACGCTGCTCGCGTCGGCCTGCTCGCCCCTACGATCGAGGAGCGCGACACCGCGCGCCTCGAGGTGCGCCAGCTCTTCAAGGTCCCCAAGGTCGGCACGGCCGCTGGCTGCGTCGTGCTTGAGGGCGAGATCTCGCGCGATGACAACGTCCGGGTCGTGCGCGATGGTGCGGTCGTGTTCGACGGCACCATCCACTCGCTCAAGCACTTCAAGGACGACGTGAAGAGCGTGCGCGCTGGGTCCGAGTGCGGCCTCGGGATCGAGGGCTTCCAAGACCTCAAGGAGGGCGACATCATCGAGGGCTACCGCGTCGTCGAGGTCGCGCGGAAGGAGTGACCCGGCGCCATGAAGGCGACCCCGCGCACACGCAAGCTCAACGAGTCGGTCAAGGAGGCCATCGCGGCGATCCTCATCGAGGACGTCCAGGACCCTCGACTGCACCTAGCGACGGTCACGAGCGTCGAGGTGAGTCCCGACATGCGGTACGCCGACGTCTTCGTCACGGCGCACGGGGATGAGCGGCGGTATGCGGACCTGCTCGAGGGGCTGGAGGCTGCCAAACGACGGATCCGCAGTGCGCTCAGCCAAAGAGTCGCGATGAAGTACCTGCCGGAACTGCGGTTCCACATCGATGACAGCGTCGATGAGGGCATGCGTATCACACGAGCGATCGAGCGCGAGCGCAGGAAGCGCCCCGTGCACCCCGATGACGCACCGGAGTCGGACGCATGACACGGACCGCACCCACGGCCGCGTCGGCCATCGCCGCGCGACTCGCTGCAGCTGAGCTCGTCGCCGTCTGTGCGCACGTCGATCCGGATGGCGACGCCGTGGGCAGCACACTCGGGATCGTGCACGCGCTCGATGTCGCCGGCGTCGCATGCGTACCGGTCCTGGCCTCCGGTGACCACCCGCCCGTGACCTACGCCTTCCTGCCCGGAAGCGACCGCTACCGCAGCGTCGCGTCTCTGCCGTCGGCGCCTGACGTCGTCCTGGCCATCGATGCGGCGAACCCCGAGCGACTCGGCGAGGCGCAGGCTCTCCTCGACTCCGCCTCATCGGTCATCGTCGTCGATCACCATCCGGACGGTGGCACTTTCAGTGACCTCGCCCTCGTCGACCCGTGCGCGCCTGCCACAGCCGTGCTCCTGCTCGACGTCCTGCCACACCTCGGAGTCCCCCTCGACCGAGACATCGCGGAGTGCTTCTTCGTGGCCCTCATGACGGACACCGGCCGATTCTCGTATGCCAACGCCACTGCCGAGGCATACCGTACGGCCGCCACCCTCATCGAGGCGGGTGTCGACGTGAACCGCACGTACGTGCGCGTCTATGAGCAACGGACGCCTCAGGTGCTCGAACTCCAGTCGCGCGCGCTCGCGCGGCTCACCATCGCGAATGGCGGTGCGGTCGCGTATTCGTACATCACCCAGGACGACCTTCGCGAGACCGGCGTCCTGCCCGAGCAGACCGAGAACCTCATCGATGAGATCCGCGTCGTCGGTGGCGTCGACGTCGTCATCTTGTTCAAGGTGCTCGACGGCTACGTCAAAGGGAGCCTCCGCGCGAAGACGTCCGTGGATGTCGGCTCCGTCGCCCGACAGCTCGGTGGTGGGGGACATGCGGCAGCGGCCGGATTCACCATCGAGGGTGACCTGGCCACTGCCATAGCCGCGAGCCTCTCGCTCCTGCCCGTGCGGGGGTGACCGTGGCTCGGCGCGGCAGCACCACACTCGAGGGCGTCCTCGTCGTCGATAAGCCCGCGGGCATGACGAGTCACGACGTCATCGAGGCCCTCCGACGGGCGACGGGGGAGGGGCGCCTCGGCCATGCCGGTACGCTCGACCCGCTGGCCACGGGCGTGCTCGTCGTGCTCATTGGACCCTACACGCGCCTCGAGCCGTACCTCTCGGCCCAGAACAAGCGATACGAGGTCGAGATCGTCTTCGGCGTGGGCACGGATACCGACGACGCCGACGGGCAGGTCGTCGAGCGGTGCGATGTGCCGGACGGCGTCTTCGAGGCCGAGGTGGTGCATGCTGCCCTCGAAGGCATCCGTGGCGTGCATCGGCAGGTCCCGCCCGCGTACTCGGCCATCAAGCGCAACGGCGAGGCGGCCCACCGGCTCGCGCGACGCGGTCAGACGCCACACCTCGAGGCACGACTCATCGAGGTCTACGAGGCGACACCGCTCGCCGTCGACGCCGAGCATCTCACCTGGCGCGTCGCGCTCACCGTCTCGAAGGGCACGTACGTCCGCGCGATCGCGCGGGACCTCGGACGCGCGTTCGGGATCTGCGCACACGTCCGTGCGCTGAGGCGCACAGCGAGCGGCCATGCGACCCTTGAGCACGCACACTCGCTCGACGAGATCATCGCCGCATTCGAAGCCGGCGCCTTCGACGACATCCTCGCGGACCCCTTCGTCTTGCTCGGTCTCCCCGTACTCGATGCCCCGCGAAGCGTCATCCGCGACGGACGACCCATCACGCTCCAGAGCGGTACGCGCGTGGGGTCACTCCTCGCTGTGCGCTGCGACGGACGACTGAGCGCCATCTATCGCTCCACCGGGGACCGTGCGGTACCTCAGGCGGTGTTCCCCTTCCCACATAGGCAGGCGCGATGAGCCCAGCTGTGACCGTCACCGACATCGCGGCACCCATCGGTCCTGTCGTCGCGGCCGTGGGTGTCTTCGATGGCGTACACATCGGACACCAGGCCCTCATCCGGCGGGTCCTGGAAGAGGCGGCTGCACGCACGGCCGCGCCCGCCGTCGTCACCTTCGACCGCGACCCGGAGCGTGTGATCCGTCCCGATGAGGCGGCGTGGCAGCTACAGGAACTCGAGGACAAGATCGCGAGCATCGAGACGTGCGGCATCGAGACGATCATCGTCATCCCGTTCGATGCCGCACTGGCGAATCTCTCGCCAGAGCACTTCGTCGATGATGTCCTGCTCGTGGCATGTACGCCGGTCGCCGTGGTGGTGGGCGAGGACTTCCGCTTCGGACGCCACGCCTCGGGCACTGCCGCTGACCTTGCTCGATTGGGCGAGGCGCGGGGCTTCGAGACCCTCCCGGTACCGCTCCACCAGCACGGAGGCGCTCCGGTCACCGCCACGAGGATCCGGAGCCTCATCGCCTCGGGCGATGTGCGCACCGCTGCCGAGCTGCTCGGTCGCCCGCACCGGCTGCGGGGGCGTACGACGATCGGTCGTGGCATCGGTGCTCGCCTCGGCTTCCCGACCGCTAATGTCATGCCACACCGGTACGCTGCCGTGCCCGCCGATGGCGTCTACGCGGGCTACGCGACGGTCGCAGACACGCGTCGTCCTGCCGCGATCGCGATCGGTGCAGCACCCACGTTCGAGACGCAGGAACGCGCGATCGAGGTGCACCTCATCGACTACGCAGGGCCGGACCTCCACGGCGAGACGATCACCGTCGACCTCATCGACCGCATCCGTGACCTGCGCCACTTCTCGACGGTTGACGAACTCGTCCAGGCCATCGGGCACGACGTGCAGCACATCCGAGCGATGCTCGCAGCTCAGCAGCGGTGAGACCTGCGTCCGTTAGCGGCAGCGAGAGAACGGGTACACCCTTCACCAAGGTGCGAGATCCACGCGCCCGCGCACGGCGTCGTGCCAGGACGGCTCGAAGGGGGGATTCGCGTCACATGGAGATTCACGTTCCAGCATGCCCTCTCACCCGAAGGAGGTACCGATGCGTCTGAGCCCCAAACGCGTACTCTGTGTCGCCATCGCGCTCTCGCTCATCCTCGTACCGACCACGGCCTTCGCGAAGCGGCCGCACACCGCGAGCGTCACGCCGCAGCAGGTCATCTCGGTGCCGACGGATGCGTACGAGTCGGACGATGGCACGGCAACGGCCAAGCCGATGGTCGCGGTGAGCGTTCACACGCACGACCACGGCGAGGATGAGGACTGGGTGGTCTTCGCGGTCTCCCAGACAGAGCTCGAAGCAGGGATCACATTCAGCTTCGAGACGCAACTCGGCAAGGGTAATTATGACTACGACATCTACATGTACATCTACGAACTCAACCCTGACGGGAGCGTCACACTCCTCGGCAGTCAGGACGACCACGACTACTTCGACACGTATTCGGAGTACATGCGCTTCACGCCACACCACGCTGGCACGTACTACGTCGTCGTGAAACCGTACGACACTGACGACACCGGCTACTACACGCTCTACTGTGCCAAGGGGCCGGCCCGAAGGGTCGCTGGCACCAATCGCTATGCGACGGCGGTCGAGGTCTCGAAGCTCATGTACCAGCAGATGTGGAGCTCGTACGACTGGGAGTTCTCGCTCGACGGCATCGTGATCGCGAGCGGGACCTCGTACGCTGACGCGCTCGCCGGAGGACTGCTCGCTTCAGCGATCGACTCGCCGCTGCTGTTGAGCGGACCTGCTGGCCTCGACGCAGCCACGCAGGCAGAGGTTGGGCGCCTGTTGCGCACGAGGATCTACAACGACCACGAACCGGTGACCATCTACGTGCTCGGCGGGACGGGCGCTGTGCCGCCCGTCGTCGAGACGCAGCTGAGGGCCATCCCGGAGGTCGCCTCCGCCATCAGAGCCGACCTCATCGAGATCGAGCGCATCGCCGGCAGTGACCGGTACGACACCGCCGCGAGGATCGCACATGTGGTCCACACTACATGGCGGGGGTTGTCCACGACCGCCCTCATCGTGAGTGGCACCGCGTGGGCTGACGCGCTCGCCGCGGCTGCGCCGTCCGTCTACGCCGGCATGCCAATACTCCTCACGAAGCCGAGCAGCCTGCCGACGGCGACCGTCGACGCCATCGATCACCTCGGCATCACGCAGGCCGTGGTCATCGGCGGGACTGGTATCGTCAGCCCTGACGTTTTCGGTGAGCTCGAGGATATCCTGGGTCCTGGCAACGTCGTTCGCATCGCTGGCGACGACCGATACGAAACGGCCCGCCTCGTAGCGACTTGGGCCGTCGACGACGTCGGCCTGTCGAGCGATGCGTGCATCCTGGTGAGCGGGCAGAACTGGCCTGATGCGGCCGCAGCGAGCCCGATGGTGTACCACTACCAGAGCAGCTACGGCGTGTACGCTCCGATCCTGCTGACGCCTTCTGCGCACCTCTCGCCAGAGATCGAGACGTTCATCGATGACTACGGCTACTTCTCCGAACTGTGCTACGTGATCGGCGGAACGGGTGCTGTGAGCGAGACGGTGCTGCAAGAGCTCGCCCGTCTCGCGCCGTACGAACCCCCCATACCTGACTGATCGGCGATCGTGTCTTCCACCGAAGGACCGACGAGGCGACCCGCTCCATGCGGGTCGCCTCTGGTATCACGCGCGATTCGTGCTATACTTCCTCGGTCACTGCACGCTACCTGCACCCTGGATATGCGAGACCACCGACGCACGTCTCGGATGCAGGCGGACACCTCGGAAGGTGGGAACGAACGTGGCACTGTCGAAGGACGTCAAGTCCAGCATCATCGCGGAGTACGCTCGGGCGCAAGGCGACACCGGGTCCCCCGAGGTCCAGATCGCACTCCTCACGCAGCGGATCCGGGACCTCACCGAGCACCTGCGCACGCACAAGCATGACCACCACTGCCGTCGCGGGCTCCTCAAGCTCGTCGGTCAGCGCAGGAGACTGCTCAACTACCTCAAGAAGACCGACATCGAGCGCTATCGCGCACTGATCGCTCGACTCGGGATCCGCGGGTAGACGGCCTGGACCACGAGCGAAGGCGGGAGCATGCTCCCGCCTTCGTGTCATGGAGCGGGATGCTCAGGGTATGTTCCGCTCTGTGCGGATGACCCCATCAGAGGAAGAAGAGGAAGAGGAATGGGAAAGGTAACAGAGAGCTTCAGCCTGTACGGCAAGGACTACACCCTCGAGACGGGTGAACTCGCCAAGCAGGCTGGCGGGGCTGTCGTCGTGCGTCAGGGCGATTCGATCGTCCTGGTCACAGCGACCGCTTCCGCACAACCGAAGGACCTGGATTTCTTCCCGCTCACCGTCGACTTCGAGGAGCGGATGTACGCTGCAGGCAAGCTCCCGGGAGGCTTCATCAAGCGTGAAGCGCGTCCGAGCGAGAAGGCCATCCTCACCGCCCGCATGATCGACCGCCCGCTCCGCGCTGCGTTCGCGGACGGTTTCCGCAATGAGGTCCAGATCATCGCTACGGTGCTATCCGCCGACCAGGAGCACCAGGTGGATGTCATCTCCATCATGGGCGCCTCCGCTGCACTCATGGCCGCTGGCATCCCATTCGAGGGACCGCTCGCGGGCGTCCGCATCTCGCGCGACCTGTCGACAGGGGAGTTCCTCGTGAACCCCACCTTCGACGAGACCGAGGCCTCGGACCTCGACCTCGTCGTCGCCGGCACCCGTGACGCGATCTTCATGATCGAGGCGGGCGCCAAGGAGGTGCCAGAGGAGGACATGCTCGAAGCGCTCGTCTTCGCTCAGGAGGCCATCGCCGCGTTCTGCGAGGTCCAGGAGCGCTTCCTCGCCAAGGTCGGGCCAACCCCGATGGAGGTCACGTACGACGAACCGCCCGCTGAGCTGCGTGAGCGCATCTTCGCGCTCGGCTCGGATGCGATGCGCGCAGCGCTCCACAACCCTGACAAGCACGCGCGCATGGACGCGGTCGCTGCCGTCAAGCAGGAGATCCTCGAGAGCTTCACAGCCGAAGAGGTGGCCGAACACGGCAAGCACATCAAGGCGCTCCTGAAGGAGCTCGAGAAGAAGACGATGCGCAGCATGGTGCTCGACGAAGGCGAGCGTGCCGACGGCCGGAAGCCGGACGAGATCCGCCCGATCATGTGCGTCGCTGGCTACCTGCCTCGCAGCCACGGCTCGGGGTTGTTCACCCGCGGTCAGACGCAGGTCCTCTCGGTGCTCACGCTCGGCATGCTCTCCGAGTGGCAGCGCATCGACACCATCGATGTCGCTGAGGGCAAGCGGTACCTCCACCACTACAACTTCCCGCCGTTCTCCACAGGCGAGATCGGTTTCATGCGAGGGCCGAAGCGCCGCGAGATCGGCCACGGCGCACTCGCCGAGCGCGCGCTGCTGCCGGTAATCCCGCCCGAGGAGGAGTTCCCGTACACCATCCGCATCGTCTCTGAGGTCCTGGAGAGCAACGGCTCGAGCTCCATGGCTTCGGTGTGCGGCTCCACGCTCGCTCTCATGGACGCAGGCGTGCCGATCTCGGCGCCCGTATCCGGCATCGCGATGGGTCTCATCAAGGAG
>FWPV01005298.1_pt1 | contig 13442 bp, 9 predicted proteins | sample 2228371 | NCBI WGS metagenome assembly FWPV01 (sample SAMEA103939776, study PRJEB20133) | metagenome | reverse complement strand
GCTCGGGTCCTTCAGCGCCTTGAGGGTATCAATGGTCTCGACCTTCCCGTTGCTGCGGAAGAGCTTTACTTTGCGCTTGTTCGCAAATTCGGTGAAGTCTCCGGCGGACTGGATGGCCTTGGTCACCGTCATGCGGGAGATGAACACCTGGCGGCCGGGGCCTTTGACCTCGCCGCCCACGAAATAGAACTGCGTGGCTTCCTTGTGGCGGACCGAAACGGTCATGCTGACGAAGTAGCGGGGAACGTACCGCTCGCGAATTTCCTTTTCCAGTTGGCTGCGGGTTTTGCCCGCGGCGACGAACGTCTGGTTCTGGATGAGCGTGATGGTGCCGTCTTCCTTGACGCGCTCGTCAATGGGCGCCTGCAGGTACGGCAGGTCGGAAAACGTGATGGTGAGATAATCCCCGATCCGGATCGTGTCGAAACTGCCGTCCGTCCCCGCTGGGCTGATGGCGGGACCGCCCACCGGGCCCGGGTAGGCCGCGGGGTACGCCGGCGCGACCGTCGTCACCCCCGGGATTTCCGCAAACTGAGTGTCTGATCCGGTCTGGCAACCGGCCAGCAGCCAGGCGGCAACCGCCAGACCGCACGCGGCCAGACCGCACCGGCCCCATCCTGTAATTAACTTGGTCATGCTCACTTCCCTGTGCTTCGTTCAAGCTTTCTCGGTTGATTCGGACCCGGGCTTCGCGGCGGGCGCCGGTTCCTGGTCTTCATTGCGCGAGTAGTATTCGTGGTAGTACCCGCTGTAGTAATAATAGCTCTCGTCCTGCGACATGTTGATGTTGTTGAGGACAATGCCGATCAGGTTGCCGCCGACCTTTTCGATCAGTTGCTTGGCGCGGATGTTCATGGGCTGCGGATAGCGGCGGTACTGGATCACCTGCAGCGTCATGTCCACTTCGCTGGCCAGGATCGAGGCATCGCTCACGCCCATCACCGGCGGCGAGTCGAAGAACACAAAGTCGTAATGCTGCTTGAGCTCGTGGATCAGCTCCTTCATCTGGCTGGAACTCAGGATGCCCAGCGAGCTGCTGGGCAGCTTTCCGCTGGCCATGAAGTCCAGCGTGGGCAGACTCGTGGTCTGGATGACCTCCTCGAGCGTGTTTTGCCGGAGGAGATAATTGGTCAGCCCGATGTTGTTGGTGACCCCCAGCATCTTGTGCAGCGTCGGCCGGCGCAGGTCCGAGTCCACCACAATCACCCGCTGGCCGCTTTGCGCAAACACCGCCGCCAGGTTGAACACGGTGGTGGATTTGCCCTCGCCCGCCCCCGCGCTGACCACGGCGACGGTGTTGAGCTTGTCGTCCTTGCGCGAGAACAGCAGGTTCGTGCGCAACACCCGGTAGGCCTCCGCGTGCGGGCTTTCGGCCCCCTCCTCGAGCAGGAACCCGACGTTCTGCGGAATCACCCCCAGCACCGGCGAGCCCAGCGACCGCTCCACGTCGTCAATGGTCTTCACGCTCGTGTCGAGATACTCGATGAAGAACGCCAGGCCAATGCCCACCACCAGCCCGATGATCACCCCCAGCGCGATGTTCAACATCTTGTTGGGCTTCACCGGATACCGCCCCGGAATCGCCCGGTCCACAATCTCGACCATGGAGGTCTTGGGCAATCCGAGGTCGGTCTGTTCGAAGAAAATCTTCGCCGTCAGCGATTGCCGGAACCGCTGCAAATCATCCAGCCGCCGTTTCGCCTCGAAATAAGGACGGCTCTTTTTGGCCGTCTCGATGTCCTCCTGTTTCGCGTTCTCCACCTCTTTGGTCAGGTTGTCCAGGCCTTCCTTCAGCGAGGTGACCCGCGCGCTCAAGCCCAGCAAAATGCCGTTCACCCGCTTTTTGACCTTCTGCTGCAAATCGGCCACCATTGCCCGAACCTTGATCACCTCCGAATGCTCGGGCCCGTACTCCTTCTGGAGGGTGATCAGCCGTTGTTCGGCGATGTTGAGCTGTTCCAAAAACGAGCCGAGCAGGACGTCCTGGTTGGCCGTCGGCAGCGCCTGCTCGAGCTCTTCGGGGCTTAGTTCCTTCAGCTTGTTGAGCATCGTTTCGGCCCGCACATACTCGGCCTGGCTTTCGATTCGCAGCCCCTCCAGCCGGCGCAGCGTTTCGGCCGACATCAGCATGGTCGGCGCCTCGGACAGCGCGACCGCATCGGGAATTCCCAGCTTTTGGCGCAACTCGTCCACTTCCCGCTGGGCTTCCTTGACCTTTTCCTCCTGCTTGTCCAGGTATTCCTTCAGCGCCTCGATGCCGCCTTGCGAAAGCTGCTTGCGCGTTTCCAGCCGGTGGTTGCGGTAGGCGGTGGCAATCGCGTTGGCCAGCCGGGCGGCTTCCTCCGGTTTGGGATCCGTCACCTCAATTTCAATGATGGAAGTGTTGCGCACCGGGCGGAGCTTGGTCTTGCGCCGGATGATCTCCATGGATTCCTCGGTCTTCAGCGGCTGGCTCATGCCGTTCATTTCGGCCCAAACCTGGTTCAATTTCAGGTCCTCGACCACCTTGCCCAGAATCAACTCCGAGGTGATCACCTCGAACTCGGTCTGGATGAAGTACGGGTCGTAGGCGCCCGGCACGCCCGTGCGGTCCATCAGCTCGCTGATGTCCGATTGGTCGCGCTGGACTTTGATCCGGGCGCGGCTGGAATACTGCTCCGGCAGGATGAACGTGACCAGCGTCGCGGTGATGACCACCAGCAGAAACACCGCCAAAATCACCGTCTTCCGAATTCGAATGATCCGCCAGTAATCCAGGAAATGAAGTTTGGTTTCCTGCGGCGCTGTTGCGTTCGTTGCATCCATAACAAAAAAAACAGGGGGCTAGCGGTAACAGTCCAGCCCCCGTGAACTACTACACAATGTAGATTAGTAGCTGGCGGTTACCCCCACGTAAACTCGATTCCGATCGAAGCTGCGGCCGAGGTCCGACTCCAGCTTGTCAAAGTTGTATCCCACGTGCGAGGCCAGGTACTGGTTGATCCGGTACTCCAACTGCACGCCGACCAGATAAATCTGCTCGGTCTCGCCGTCGGCATACCCGCCGTTGAAGGCCGTGTTCTGGAACTGGGCCGTCAGACTGCCATACAGCTTGGTGGCGATCTTGTGGCTGACCGTTCCGAAAATGGTGAACGTGTCGGCGTCCAGCGTCAGGTCGGCCGCGGTCGGGTTGAAGGCCACATCCGTCGGGGTGCGGTCGTAACCGAGGCCGCCCTCGACGAAGCTTTCCGGAGCGTAGAAGTAACGCAGGCTGCCCCGCACATACGGGCTGACCGTGCTCTCGCCGCTCGGGTCATTGTAAAAATCAATGTAACGGCCGCCGGCGCGCAGCGAACCGCTCAGGTCCGGCGTGAACGCGTGGTCCACTCCCGCATAGAAGTAATGCGACCGGCTGTTGCGCACATCGCTGTAATAGGGAGTCACGTCCACCCCGCCCAGGCCGTAACCGATCAACTCGTCGGCGGTGTAATCCACCTGGTTGTAGGTGTAGCCCAGGATGCCGGTGGTCGTCGGCGAGACTTTCCACTTGCCGTCCAAGCGAACCGAATGCTCCAGGCGGTCCAGGTAAGCCGAGCGGCTGCCGGGGCCGTCGTCATCGTAATTGTAATAGACGTTGGCGTACCCCACTTCCGCCGCGAACAACCGGGTCAAATCCGCGTCAAACGCGATCTGGCCGTAGTTGCGGATGTTGTCGCCCGAAACGCGCTGGAAGGTGGCGAAGGTGTCGCCCGCGCGCAGCAGGTCCGGTTCCTGGCCCAGCACGAACGAATCGCTGGCCCGAATGGCATACCGCTCATTGAAGGCGTGGCTCAGGATCGCGTTGAACGTGTGGCTCTGGTCGTTGTGGTCGTTGTTATAGACCGGCCGGTTGTCGAAATACTTGTAGGAGTATTTGTAGTCCAGGCTGATCATCGTCTGCTGCATGTCCCAGACAAACCGGGCTGCCGGGCTGATTTCAAACCCGAAACTGTCCTCCTTCTCCCCCGGCTCCAGTGGGAAGTCGTCCGGGATGCTGGAGACGTTGTCATCATAGAAACCCCGCAGCGTTGCTGACACGCTCCAGGGTTTTGAACCGTCCGGCCCTTTGAGAAAACCTTGGGCTGAAGCTGATTGAATACACGAGGCGCCAAGCGCCACCAAACCAACCGAGGCTACGATTCTTTTCATAGTTATTTGTTAATTTGTTTCACACCCAAGAACTGGTGCCAACAATCAATCCTGCAACGTTTTAGCGAACCTTTGCCATCCGAGTCAACGGATTTTCCAAATTATTGCAAGCTTTTTTCTCAGAGAATTTTTTTTAACAAAGTCCGCCCCCTGCACACCCCGGGGACCCCGTCGGTTTGTAAAGCTGACATGCCCCTCCCGGAAAACGTTCAAAACTACGGTCGCGCCACTTCGGGGTTGAAGCCGGCCGGGAAAGTGACCGGGTCCTGGTAAAAATAAGCTTCGCGGGTGCTCCAGGCCCAGCTATGCAAGGCATACATCTTGCCAAAGACAATCCACCGGGCCGAGCCGTCTATGAACACCGTGTTGCCTCCCGCCGGCCAGGGGTTGGAATCCCGGTGCTGCGGCATGTTCGAATAGACGAACGTGCGCGGAGCCGGTTCCTGGCCGCCCCATGTCCCGTTGATCTTCATGGTCGCATCGGCCGCGAGGGTCATCGCCGGTTTGGCCGTGCTGATCTTGACCGGGCTTAGCCCCGCCACCGCCGGCCGGTTTCTCGGCGTCCAGTTCGTAATCCCCCCAAAATATTGATAACCGAGCACCCACTGGGGGTAATTGGCCTCGTAAATCGGCAGTCCCGGCCGGTTTGGACAGGTCCACACGGAATTGAAGTTGGTCTGCACCACCAGCCCCACCGTGGCCGCCGCGTTCCGCTCCGGCGGGTTCAGGCAGTTCTGCACAAAGGTGTTGGCCGACCACCGCGCTGAAATCACGAAATCCCGATTGTCTCCGGCGTAAATATGCATCCCGGTTGCAATCTGCTTCAGGTTGCTCAGACAAGAGGCCCGTTTGCTGCGTTCCTTGGCCCGCGACAACGCCGGCAGAAGCATGGCCGCCAAAATGGCGATAATCGCAATCACGACCAGCAGCTCGATGAGGGTAAAAGCAGGTTTTCTCGTCAGGGCTAGTGGCCGGCCCCAACTCAGATGGAATGGTGTTTCCATACGCAAGGTACCAAACTATGCGCCCGCTCCCCGGGCCTTGGCAACAACAAAGCACCGCGCCTGAAAATAAATTTGTCTCCGCCGAACCCGTTTCGGGAATCTGCCCCCCAAGCGGCTCCCTCAGGCCAAAGCCCCCTGCTCAACCCTTTGTGGTCATTCGGCTTGCGGCGGGCCCGCCACCTCCGGCAACCCCATGGCAACGCAAAAACGAGGGCCGGTCTATCAAGTAGAGGGCTTGGAAAAGTCCATTTGCATGCGGCGATGCCAGGCGGCAAGCCCAGCCCGGACGAAATAGGTTTTATTGACCGCCACAGCGCTCTGGCCCGGCCTGAGTTCGCCAAAGCCCGCGGCGGAATGAATACAGGCGAACTCCCGGTTCTGGAACAGAAACAAGCCGGGGCGGGACACGGTGGCGACCAGGCGCTTGCCGTCCCGGGACAGGATTGCCATCCAGGGCTCGGCTACGGCGTCCGGTGTCGCCTGGAAGTTGGCGACGAAGGGAATGTCCTTTCCGGGGGGCGCGCCTTCGACGCTGTAGAGTTGCACTGCCGGACGCGGCCCGAAGACGCGGGGCAGCTCGACCAGGCGCTTGAATTGGCGCCCGCTTCGCACCCAGGTGCGCTCGCAGTCGTGGTCGCGAAAAGCGGGGTCGTGGGCGCATTGGAAGCAGTTGAACGCGAGGCTCTGCTTCCAGGGCCGGCTGCTGAGATTGGTCAGATGGAACTCGGAGGTGACGCAGTCCGGGCCGGAGCTCACCAAGAGCGTGTAGGACAACTCGCCTTCCTTGGCGCCTTGGGAAAACCAGGCGCCGTCCTCGCGCGCCTCCCACTTGGGTTTCAGGTCGCCATACCAGACCGGGCGGGCGGCGTCGCCAATGGCTTCGGGGTAGCCGAGGGTGAACCGGCCGCCGGGAAAGCCGGGAATGTCGGTCAGATGGCAGGCCATCACGCCGGGCTGGCCTTGCAACGTGATCTTCATTTTCATGTCAGGCGGTTTGCGCACAGCGAAAACCGATGTAATCGAGTTGATTGTTTGTGAAGCCGCTCAGGCCCAAAGCTGCGCAGCGGAGCGTCAGGGGTGAGCTGGAAAGCCAGCATCCCCCCTTCAGGTAGCCGGAGCCGCCCCCCGGGCCGTCGGCACACCATTCCGCCACGTTGCCCGCCAGGTCCATGACGCCGTAGGGGCTCGCCCCGCGGGGATGCGCCGTGACCGGCGCGGTGCCTGACGGCGGCCGGGCGCCGCCGCGGTCGTGATGGCAGGCGCGTTTGTCGAACCGGTTGCCCCACGGGTATTGGAGACCGTCGGGCCCGCGAGCGGCTTTTTCCCATTCCGCGGCGCTGGGCAGGCGCTTGCCCGCCCACTTGGCGTAGGCCGTCGCGTCCGCGCGGCTGACAAACACCACCGGGTGGTCCAGGAGGTCCGGGGGCGGTGTGGGTCCCCTCCAGTGGGACGGGGCGGGATGTTCCGTCGCGGCGACGAACACCGCGTAGAGGCGGTTGGTAACGGGGTACTGGTCTATTCGAAAGGCCGGGAGTTCCAGCGTACGCTGCGGCAATTCCCCGTTGAACCAGGTCACGTGACACCGCCACTGGCGCGCCAGCGCCGCGGCTTCCTCGGCGGAAGTGCCCAGGCGGAACGGGCCGGCGGGAATCAGGATCATCGGCGCGCTGTCCTCCGGAGCGGCCGCCAGGAGCGGACAGGCTGTCAAGGCCAGACCGGCCGCGCCGGCAGTCGCCAGCCATTGGCGCCGCGACCAGGTCCGGGGTGCGGCGGGTTGCTTCGGCGGAATCGGGGTCGCGTGCGAGGTTTGGATTGATTTCATGGGCGTAGGTGGGAAAGACGGCGTCTCGATTTTTCACTCGACAATCGCCTCGGTGAACGACCAGGGCCGGGCTTGGATTCGCAGCTCGTGCGGGGCGGGCAGTTTTCTTTTGGGCTGGCGCTCGGTCTGGATCGCCTGAGGGTTGGCGAGGGTGTTCATGGCGAAGGGATCCTCAGCCCGCAGCGTGGCCGTCTCGACGCGATTGAAGCGACGGCCCAGAGCTGAAAAATCGAACGCGGCCTCCCGCGGTTGCGCGGTGCGGTTCAGGACATAAAGCACCAGCCGCCGGCGGTCGCGGCTCCAGGCGGCGGAGACTTGGAAATTGTCGTCAAAGGCTGCCCGGTAACCTTCGAACGCGAGGGGCCAGGCGGCGGGTGAGCGGGCCAGGCGGTTCATGGCCAGCCCGGCCGCCGTGAGGAAGACTCCTTCCTTGGGGGTCTCGAGCACGCACTGGCTGTGCGTGTTGGCGAGGTTGTTGAAGATGACAAAATCAATGTCCCCGCCCGCGCGCTGGTACGCCAGGTAATCCATCAGCACCTTCAGGGCATAAAACCATTTCGAGAACAGGAAGGACTTGCTGTAACCGCCGGTGGGTTGGACGCGGTTTTCGACGTCCGGGAACTGCTCGTAGAAAAGCTTCTCGGTTTCACAATACACAATCGAAGTGCCGTGGCGCCGATTGTAGTCGTGAACCCAGCCCAGCATGCGCTGGAGGTAATCCTCGGCGCTCGGCCCGCGGTCGGCAAGGAAATCCACGTGCGGGCCGGCGATTTCCAGGAGGGCGGGGACGCGCTCGTGATACGTGACACGAGGGGTGCCATCCGCCTTGAGGCGCTCGCCGTAAGTCACCAGACCGATGCGAATCGAGGCATCCACCGACTTCATGGCCCGGGCATACTCGACGGCGGCCCGGGCATACTCCTCGGGCTCGAACCAGCGATGCACTTCATTGTCCAGTTCCCAGAACCGGATGCCGAACGGCTGCCGGAAGCCGTGCTGTGCGCGGAGGGTGGCCAGCGGATGCGCTCCGGCGGGCAGGTTGCAGTAGGCGACCAAGCCGGCGGCCTGCAAGGCGCCCTCTTTCACGTCCTGAAACTTGCGGAAGTCATAGCCGTGCCGGCCCGGCGGCACGCTGTCCTCGCCGAAGTACCATTCAAAGTCCGCTTTGAGCGGATGATGGACGTTGACGCAGTACATCAGTTCCGCGCCCACAGCCCTGGCCAGCAGAGCCAGTTCGGCCACGCCGACATCGTTGTACCACTGTCCTCCCCAGAAGTGGGAGGGCTGCGGTTTTCTTCCAGCCAGGGGGCCCACGCCGTCGCGCCAATCGTAAAAGGAGGCGAAACAGCCGCCGGGAACGCGGAGAATGGCCGGCTGAATCCGCCGGAGCGGCTCCAGGATGTCCGTGCGCCAGCCATGATAATGCCGGGCGGGCAGCAGCGAGAAGTCATCCGCCAGCACCTCCGTTTCCGGCGGCAGCCAAAGCGCGAAGGTTGCCCAACCGGAAAAGGACCGGTTCTTGAAGGTGCCGGTGACCTCGGTCCAGTCGCGGCCGACCTCCTTCAAGGGGATGACCGCCAGGGGGCGGTCCCACTGGCCGGTGGGATAAAAACGCACTTCGGCCCTCACCGGCTGTCCCACGGCGCGGAGCTTGCCGCGGAATTGGTAGGTCTGTCCGCGACGCAGGAATTTTCCCTCCTGCGCCAGGCCGGCGTGGCGGCCGGGCTCGTGATTGATGATGCGCAGGCATTGGCGGCCATGGCCCGAGCCGCCGGGCTCGGTTCGGAGCACGACGTTCGCGAGGGGAGAATGGGTGATGATGAACGTGGCGTGTTCGTCAATGGGCAGGCGCCCGCCGCTGCCCGGGGCCGCGAACCAGGGGTTGTGTTCGTAACCGCTGTGGTACCAGTCTTCGCCGGTCCAATCCGTCTTGTATCCTTTGGCCGGGTCGCGCGGGTCGTGCCACAGGTCGAACCATTCGATGCTGATGGGCTTGTAGGGAGTGAACGGCTCGAAACTGCGGTTGAAAAACATTTGCGCCATCATCGGCTCGACTTGAAGGCCGTAGCCCAGCTCGATGAAGTTGCCGTAGAGCCGGGGGCTGATGGGCTTGGGGGCGAGCAAGTTGGTTGTGAGGGTGAAGCGTTCCGCTTGCGCGGCCTGAACCAGGCCCGCGGCGGCAATGCAAAGCAGGCGCAAAGCCCGGCTCGAGCAGACGGTGCGGGCGAAGGCGCAGCTCATGAGGCGCGCAACGACCGCTCGCGCTCGAGGGTCCGCTGCAGCTCGTGGTAAATCACGCGGGCCCGTTCGATGCGAAGCCGAACCTCCCCGGCCTGTTCGGCGCCCCAGCGCGTCCAGTAATCCAGCGGGGCGGTTCCCGCCCGGACGACCTTCTCGCACTCGGAAAGGGCGGCGTCAATTTCGGTCAGGACCCCCAGTTGCCGTTCGATGAGCCGGCCGGCCTCGGCTGGGTTCCAGAAGCGAAACCCCGGCCGGGTGACATACACAGGGGTGGTCAAGGCGGATGAGCCATCCCGCCCCTCGGCCCGGGCGGAAATCCAAAAGCCGTACTCAGGCTGCAACTCGAGGTCCAGGCTCAGCTCGGCCTGATTCGTCCCTGTGGCGGAGACCTCCTTGAAGGGGTTGCCGTGCCGGACAAGGGCCAGCTTTGCCGGGGCGGAATGTCCCGGCAGACCCCAGGCCCGGGCGCGGACGCGGAGGGGATGTGGGTTGGTGACGACCAGCTCGTCGCCCGGCAGGGCGTCTTCGACGCGCAGGTCGAGCATGGGGCCGGTGGTGACAAAGGTGCGGCCGCGGCGAACGGCCTCGAACCAGAGGTCGGGGGTGAAGGGCTGATTGGTGCCGCAGAAGGCGTACAGGCGGCTGGCGCTCAGCACGCCGGTGTAAGGCATGTCCTCGCCGGAGCTGGCGGTCATTTTGAAACCCAGGTTGAGAAAGTCAAAGTAGTAGTCCGTGCCGAGGCGGGTTTGCTGGATGCTGTTGAAGTCCACGATGCCCAGCGGCGTGAACAGCGCCATTTCACGTTCCACCAGGCAGGCTCTTTCCCCCACGTGCGTGTGACCATAGAGGCCGCCCTGCTTGTGAATTTCCTCCGCCCACCAGTCATTCAGCAAGTACCGGTGCAGATTGCGGACCCTGGCCGAAAGGTTGAGGCCGATGGCGTGGCCCAGGAGCGAGCGCGGGTCTTCCTGGCCGGGCACGACCCAGTGGTCGCCCCGGCGGACCCGGAATTCCCGGCCGAATCCGCGCTGCGGATAGTAACTGCGCATCCAGTCCCCCATTTCCAACACGTTGCAGACCCGGATGTCGGCCGCTTGCGCGATCGTCACCAGCTTGTTCGCATCCTCGCTGGACAGGAGCCGCGCATGCGTGTGGTCATCGCCGGAAAACCAGCCGCGCGCGGCCATGTCCGTGTGGCGCTCAAGCCGCGCGCGGCCATGTCCGTGTGGCGCTCAAGCCGGACGGTCTTGCGTGTCCATTGGCCGGACTGCACTTCGAAGGTTTCGATCAGCGGACCGTATTCAAGGCCGTGGAAGATGTGGAGGAGCCATTCGCCCGGGGGCAAAGCCATTTCGAAATCCGCGGGCACGTACCAATAATGACCGGCCATCGGCCCTGGCATGTGAACCCGGTATCCCCGGCCCGGCCCGTAGAAGGAAAGCCCGGTGACCTCGTTCATCAGCGGGCGGAGGTCAATCGCCCCGGCAGGTTCATGGAGGCGCTGGCCCGCTTTGGAGGTCAGCCGGAGCAGGACCGGCACGGGCTGGTCCTTCTCGTCGCGGATTTGGAGCGCGAACTGGCCGGGCGGCTTGGTCACGAGAGTCAAGCCGTGCCAAAGATGAGGCTGGGCGGCCCCCTCGTTCTGAAAAGCCAGGTGAAGAATGGTCTTTTCCGGCGGCACCTGGTTGAGGAGCAGCACCGTGTAAGTGACGGCGTCGCGGCCCAGCCGCACCAGGCGTTTGTTGAAACCCTCGGGCCACGGGATGTCCCCCGCCTGCTCGCCAATCAAGTCCACTTCCTGGACAAAGAAATGCGGCGGGCCGCCCCCCGTAATGGTTTTGAGCAGGACCAGGTTGAACTGGCCGTCCAACTCGACGGGGGTGTCCGGGCTGTGCGCGGGCCGGCCGGCGCGAAAGTCCAGAACCAGAACCGACGGCAGCCCCTCCAGCAGGGCGAGCAGGTTGGTTTCCATGCGCCAGCGGTAGAACTCCGCGTCGCGCGGCCCGGCCTGAGGCGCGAATCCACCGGCGATTTGATCCTGGAAGAACAACATCTGGCCGATGTTGTCCAGGAGCGTGGTTTGCTGCGCGTCCAACTGATTTCGCAGGTGCAGGAACAGGGTGCGAGCGAAATGGGTCGAGCCGGGCAACGGCGGTTGAACCAGAGCCAAGCCGGCTTCCGAGGGGCGGGGCAGGTCCAGCCCGTGGGCAAAGAGGGCCGGGGCCCGCAGCCCCAGCCCGGCCAGCAGCAGGGCCAGACACCCCAGCCTGCGGGCCCGCGAGCTGCGGGACAAGGCGCTCAAGAGGTTGGGGCTTTGGACGCGGGCGCCCAGAGCCACCTTGGTTTGGGCTTGAAGCGATTCCAACACTTAAGGATGTGCCTGCCGGCGCCGACGGCTAATGAGCATCCCGGCCAGGGCGGCACCCAGCAGCGCGAGCGTTGAGGGTTCCGGTACCGGCGAAGCCCAAAGGGTCAAGTTGTCGAAATGGTGCGTGGCCAGGCCGAATCCGTTGAAGTTGGGCGAACCTTCCAGCGTAAGGTAATTGCCCGTGTATCCTCCGCCCCCCTTGGTGTAGGAGCCCACGAGGCTGTTGTTGACATACACCTCAATCCGGGTGGAACCAATGCCGTCCCACGGATTGCCGTCCGCGGGGTCGTTGATTTGCAGGTCGAGGTCGAGCCATCCGGATTCCGCCGGGTTGGGAATGAGGTTCCCAACGAGCTGGTTGCTGTCAAACAGTTGAATGAAGTTCAGATTGCCGGCGAACTTGTCCTCGATAAACCGCACGCCGAAATGGGCGGCGGGATCATCCGCGGCCAGCAAGGTGGAGTTGCCCCCGATGCTGATGCCGGCCTGGACGAAGGAATTGGGCGCGCCCAGCACGACCGCCCCAACGTCCAGGCTCAGGGTGACGCGTTTGCCCAAAATGCCGCCCGCGAAGGGCCCGACGAAATTGTAATTGGGGGAGACCAGCGTGTTGAGGGGGGCCGGAGGACCGCCGTCACCGGCCAGCAATAGCCGGTCACTGAGGGCGGTCGGGCCGATGAGCTGCTGATGGTAGTCGGCAGCCGGGTTGAAAACGTTTGCCACATAGGGAATGGGCACACCCCCCTGTCGCACGTTGTATTCGAAATTGATGTCCAGCGTATTTGCGCTGGTATCAAAACCATCGAACCATGCGGGCGTGTATTGAGCATGGCTCGCACTGGCCCCCGGGAATACGAGCATTGCCGCCAGTGCCAGCGAGGCGGCGGCCGGCCTGATGATGGGTGGAAGTTTGCGCATAGGTGAACTTTCTGATTGGGTGTTTATGCTTAATGACGATTCGGCCCCTATTATTGATTTGCCGGGCGGCTTGCCACAATACCCCCGAATGAGGGTAACACTTGAAGCTGGTTTTTCAGGCGGCGGCCTTCACACTGATAGCGGGCGGTTCGCGCGGGCTGATGCCCTCGACCCCCATGCCTGTGTGAACATGTCAGGAAACTGGCCGACCTACTCGGCTCCGGCAACTTTCTCAGGAGTGGCCCGGAGCGGCGCCCTGGCCTTGCTCTGGATTGCCCTCCTTTGGCGTGTCGCCGGGGCGCGCGACGGCCATGCCCTGGCGGTGTGGCAGACGGAGGAAGGCCTGCCGAACAACGGCGTCCAGGCCATTCACCAAGCCGCCGACGGGTATCTCTGGGTGGGCACTTCCCGCGGTCTGGCGCGATTTGACGGCGTCCGGTTCACGGTCCTGACCCCGAAGAACGAGCCGGTCCTGACCTCCGAGCGCATCTGGCGTCTGTGCCCGGATCGGCGCGGGGGGTTCTGGATTGCGGACGATGAGGGCGGGCTTTGCTTTTGGCGCAATGGCCGGCTGCATCGGTTTTCCGCCGATGCCCGGCAGGGGGCGCGTCGGATCTTTTCAATGTGCTGCGACCGGGAGGACCGGTTGTGGACCGTGACGCTGGAGGGCGAGGTGGCCTGCATTGAAGCCGGGCAGGTGCGGCAGCTTGGGCGGCCGGGCCAGGGCGCCCGTGGACCTTCCTGTCTGGCGGCCGACCTTGATGGAACCGTCTGGCTGGCGAGCCACAGCAGCCTCGGCTTCTTCCGCAGCAACAACTGGGTCTCCGTCGCCGAGAACCTGGCGCCCCCGCTGGAGATTGCCCCCCGGCGGGCCGGGGGCCTGTGGCTGGTGGCAGGCCAGCGGATTTACGAAGTGCAACCC
>FWPV01012115.1_pt1 | contig 13443 bp, 14 predicted proteins | sample 2228371 | NCBI WGS metagenome assembly FWPV01 (sample SAMEA103939776, study PRJEB20133) | metagenome | reverse complement strand
GGATTTTTAACCGGAGTTGAAATCAGCGCCCAACCGCCCGCGACCTTCTCCTTAACCGGAAGTTTTCATATCCTGGGGTACGGCATCCGGATGATCCGGAGTTAAACAGCGTGCTTGATGCGCAGCAATCCGCACGAAAAAACAGAAACCCCCACATCATCCAAAGATTAAATGATTTGGGAATCCCCATTTCTTTGGAAGAAGTCATGGCCGCGTCGGGCAAGGTCCAGATCGGCCGGCCCCATATCGCCAGTCTTTTGCTTGAAAAAGGCTTTGTCCGGTCCATAGATGAAGCCTTTGATCGGTATTTGGGCAGAGGAAAACCCGCCTATGTTGAAAAAACCGTTATTCCTGTGCAAACCGCCCTGGATGTCATCCATGCTGCCGGCGGCGTGGCGGTTTTGGCCCATCCAGGATTGATTGAAATTAAAAATGCAATGACATTTGAAACATTCATCCAGGAACTGATCTCCCTGGGATTGGATGGCATTGAAGTGTTTTATCCGGATCATACCCATTCCCAAACCAGTTATTTTGAGGATACGGCAAAAAAATTCAACCTGCTGGTCACCGGCGGCACGGATTTTCACGGGGATATTTCACCGGATATCGGTCTGGGCGTGGGCCGCGGCGATTTTTGCGTGCCCTATGACCTCTATGAGTCGCTTCAAAAGGCATTGTATTCAACATAAGTTAAGACGCGCAAATGCGCTTACGGAATACACCCATTTGCATCAGCGCGGCTGAATCATTGAATAAACAATATGGATTTGAACCTCCTTGAAAACTACATCGCCTATTCGTTTACCCGCAAAACGCTCCTGGAGACCGCCTTGCAGCACAGCTCCTTTGTCAATGAGCATCCGGGGGCTGATCTGGAAGACAACGAGCGGCTGGAGTTTTTGGGCGATGCTATTTTAAATGCGATCATCAGCCATCTGCTCATGATCCGACACCCGAAATTAAAGGAAGGAGAACTTTCCAAGATCCGGTCTTTATTGGTGAATAAAACCTATTTGGCCAAGGTGGCCAAGCAGATCCATTTAGGGGATTTTTTAAAGCTCGGCAAAGGAGAAATCCAATCCAGCGGCCGGAAAAAAGTTTCCATTTTGGCCGACGCTTTTGAGGCCTTGTTGGGGGCGGTTTATTTGGACAGCGGGTTTGAGCGGGCCTATGCGTTAATTCACAAGCTGTTTCATGATTATATTGATACCGTCACAACAACCGCCTTCCATTTTGATTATAAAAGCCAGCTTCAGGAACGGGCTCAGGCCGCGCTGAAAATTCAGCCGGAATATACCGTTGTTCAGGAAATCGGTCCGGATCATGACAAAACATTTGAAGTCAAACTCAATGTGGGCCCTATTCAAACCACAGGAAAAGGAAAAAGCAAAAAAGCCGCAGAGCAGGAAGCCGCCAAAAACGCACTGAAATGGATGGATTCAAAGGAATCTTTTTAAAAATTTTGAATATCAAACCGCAGAAATTTGAAGTAATCTATTTTTAAAATTCAACATTCCAGATTCGATATTTTTCGGTGTCATAATCTTTTTTCTCATGAACGTACCCCCAAAGCCGCTGATCATCCCCATTTTCATCCCCCATGAAGGATGCCCCCACCATTGTGTTTTTTGCAACCAAAAGACCATAGCCGGAACCCAACAAACTTCTTCGGATCCCGCCATTTGCGCCATCATTGAACGTTTTTTAACGTACAAGAGGCCGATCCGGTCCCGGGTGGAAGTTGCTTTTTACGGCGGGAATTTTTTAGGCTTGCCGGAAGAAAAAATTATTCTTTTTTTAAATCAAACCAAGATGTTTGTGGATGCCGGTTTTGTTCATGGCATCCGTTTCTCCACCCGGCCGGATACCATTGATGAAAATCATCTAAACCTGATTGCGCCTTTTCCGGTGTCCACCATTGAACTGGGCGCGCAAAGCATGGACGATCACGTGCTGAATTTATCCTGCCGCGGACATTGTGCCCAGGATACCCTGGCGGCTGTGGCGCGATTGCAGCAAAAAAATTATGCCGTGGGGCTGCAAATGATGGTGGGGCTGCCTGGAGACACCATGGCCAAATCCCTGGAAACTTCGCGAAAAATTATCGCCCTAAGGCCGAATTTTGTCCGCATTTACCCCACGCTGGTGCTGGCGGGAACCCCTTTGGCGCTTTTGTACCAAACAGGCCGGTATACCCCCCTTTCACTTGATGCATGCGTGACGCTGTTAAAAAACCTCTATTTGCGCTTCCAATCCGCTCGCATCCCGGTGATCCGCATGGGGCTTCAGGCATCCCAAGAATTATCGGATAAAACCGTTGTACTGGCTGGGCCCTATCACCCGGCCCTGGGACATTGGGTGATGTCGTCTGTCCTGCTGGATCGCGCCATTGCAGCGTTGGAAGAAAATCCGCCATCCACCGATGCAGTTGTCCTGCTGGTTCACCCGAAAAGCTACTCCAGAATTCAGGGCCTCCACAAACAAAACATGGCAACAATAACAGCCCGGTTTTCCCTAAAATCCCTAAAAATCCAAACCGATCCGTCCTTGAAAATGGATGAGGTCCGGGTATATGCTTGAACTTATCCATCCGGAATGATATGATAATATCCACTTATGGATATATTTTTTGAACCGGATCTCGGGGCAGTGCAGTCACCCGTGTAACGATATTTTAAAGGAAATAGACGATGCAGGAACTCACCAGAGCACAGAAAGCCAGAGTTGCGATTCAATCATTTAAAACCATTGCCAATGCCCTGGCCTTACGAGGGTTTTTCAGGCCGTCCGGCAGAATGGGCCAGGCATTGGCGGAGTGCCTGATGACATTGAGCCCGGAAATTTACGGCACCATGACCGATCCCCGGGTGGTGGAGCTCAAAGGCCTGGAATATGTCATCGACCGGCTTCCCAAGGGCATTGAGAAAACCACCCGCATTATTCTCACCGATGAAGTTCATTTTGATGAAAGCCAGTTTGAAAAAATCATCCCCTTAAAACGCAGAAGGATCTGCTACCGGATCAGCGAAAAGGAATTTTGTTTTGTGATTTCCCGGGGCATCACGGAAATCTATGACATCATGACCCATCTTACCTTTTTGAACATCGAGGCAAAAAAAATTCAAAACCGCATGCGCGATGAATCCGGAACCACTACATTTGAATGGAACGATCTGGAAAAAACCATTCAACGCCGGGGCGATCTCAGCCCCCAGGAACTGGATCGGGCCTTATGGAACTTAAGCATTATCCTGGGCCGTTCCTATCATGAGACCAAGAATACCTATGAATGTTTCAATAAAAACAAAGCCACCAGCACGGATTTGTTTACATTGATCCATGATCTCGGCAAACGGGTGGATGAAGAAAAAAAATCCAAAGAAAATTTTTTGATTGTATACCTGACGCCCACCTTAATGCATGTCATCGCCCACCAATATTACGGCAGAAAATGGTCGGACGCCATCAAATCCAAACTCAAAGAACTCAAACTTGACAAGCGGCCCCTGCATATCATCAGCGCAAACCTGCACAGCGTGGTCAACTTGTTGTATGGATTCGGAACCACCTGCAACATTCGGGATGGAAGCAACCTCCAACCAGGGGATGCGCTCTATGAGTTTATCCAATGCATCCGGGAAAATCGTGATGAAACCATCCATTTTGCCAAACAGCACGGATTCCATGAACTCCCGGATACTTCCGGCAGCAATATCGACGTTCAGATCATCGACACGGCATTTCTTGCATCCGTCCCCATGCATCCGGCATTAAAAATCAACCCCTCCTTAAACCCGGAAGAGGCGCCCGTGCTTCTGGTCATGGATTATGCCTTCGGCGCCCAGGCGTTTGAGGTCATGGACTGCCTGCTGAAACCCTATGACGACAGCATTGACACGCCGTTAAATGTCAAATCCATTTCCATCATGGGAAAGGCCGGGATCCTGCCGGGGAAAAAAGGGGATATCATGCTGGCAACCGCCCATGTGCTGGAAGGCTCCACAGACAATTACATGGTCGAAAACGATCTGACGCGCGATGATTTTGATCCGGATATGGATGTCTATATCGGCCCCATGATCACGGTGCTGGGAACTTCGCTCCAAAACCGGGATTTGCTTCAGCGTTTCCAAACCACCTGGAACACAGTGGGCTTGGAAATGGAGGGAGGGCATTATCAGCGGGCCATCAGCGCCGCCATCATCCGCAGGCATATCCCCAAAGATATAAAAGTCCGGTATGCTTATTATGCCTCGGATAATCCGTTGATTTCCGGCCAAACCCTGGCTGCCGGAGAAATGGGTCCCGAAGGCATCCGGCCCACCTACATGGTGACCAAGGTGATCTTGGAAAAAATTCTAAAATAATCCCCATGGATTATTTTTAAGGATATGATACTTTAAAAATCAGGAAAAACCCGATTTACAACCCAATTGCTCCTCGATAATATTTAGAATATAAGAATTTTAATTGGTTGTATTCCCTAAACAAGGAGGCTGCAATGAAATTTTCAGAAACCAAAACAGATGTTTTAAAAACCCAAGACGGTGTTCATCTAGACATTCATATTTGGGATCCAGGAACTCCCAAGGCGGTTCTAATGGCCATTCACGGGGGGCTTGTCCATGCCGGCGATTATGAGATCCCGGCCCTATATTTTAAGGAAAAAAACATTGCCACAGTGGCCATGGATCTGCGCGGTCATAAACAGGAAAAAATATATATCCACGATTTTAATCAATATGTGGAAGATACAAATGAGTTGTTGCAATGGATTAAAAACGCCTATCCGGATATTCCCATTTTTGTCATGGGCCATTCCATGGGCGGACTGATTGCCACGCATTTGGGCATCAAACATGCCGCATCAGATCCCCGCATCAAAGGCTATATTCTTTCTTCACCCTATTATGAAAACGCCATCAAAGTCCCCCCCATCATGATTCCTTTGATCAAAATATTTGGTAAAATCATCCCCAAAGCCGTGATTCCAGGGCCGGATTTAACCGACCTCTTGACCCGGGATCCCGCGTTAACCGAACGCCACCGGAAAGATGCCCAAGAGGGCTTGCGGTCCCTCAAACCCACCATGCGGTTTGGCGCCGAACTGCTTAAGGCCCAAAAATGGGTGAAAGAGAATTTCTCATCCTGGAATCATCCCACTTTTGCGGTTGTGGCTGGCGCAGACCAGGTGGCAGATTCCAAAGAAGCGGAGCGTTTGTTGAAAAGCATGGATCCCTCACGTCTCACCTATCTGGTCCACCCGGACAATTTTCATGAAAATTTCTTTGAGCTCAACCGCCAGGAGACCTTTGACAAGATTTATGCATGGATGGGGACGATGGTATCCCTATAATTTCATGGGATCGCCATATGCGGGTAAAGTATAAAAACCGGCTTCTGTCATCCGCATCTGGGGAGAAAAATCTTTCTCCCCAGATGGTTATTTGTCTTTGGGTCGGTTGGGCTCGCCCGAAAGCACCACCAGGTTGGATTTGTCTTTTTTAAATTTCAGACCCTTGTGCTCCGGCCCCACCTCTTCGATGGAAATGATGGAATAAATGGAAAGATGAAGGGTTTTGACGTCTTCAAAATGCTTTTTTTTCTCTTCTTCTTCAGGATTGATAACCACGGATGTGGTGTTGAAAACAAAATCCGAAATCGCCACAAAACTCAATCCCAGAGAAGAATCCGTGACTGTCTTTGCCTTTAGGGTCACCACTTTCCCATCTTTGGGCTCCCGATAGGAAATGATAAAAAATGTATCCTGTTTTTTCTGCGCCATTTGATTCTGCTTTTTTGTATGTTTTTAGTATAATTTTTCACATTCGGTTTGAATAAACCGGATGTGAAAAATTATTGGAGTTCATCTTTAAAAAAATCTTCCGTTCCCGTAATAGTTCCCGGTTCCGGCGTGTATTCCGTGGGTGCAGAGCCTTCTTTAAAGCACTCATAGACTGCAGGCGATCCGGGCTGGGGAAGCAAGCCGGTTTCTGCATCAATTTTGGCAAACACCACGCTGGCCGGCACTTCAAAATCCCTTACCGGCTTGCCGTCCAACGCCTGCTGCATAAAATCCAGCCAGATGGGACTGGCGGCGCTGGCGCCGGTTTCTTTTTTGCCGATGGATTTTTTATCATCAAACCCCACCCACACGCCGGTGACATATTCCGGCGTATAGCCCACAAACCAGGCGTCAAACATATTATTGGTGGTTCCGGTCTTGCCTGCAGCGGGCCGGTTTAAGGCTTTCACCCGCCATCCAGTGCCGAACTGCACCACTTCCATCATCAAATGGGTCATTACATAGGCAGTACTTTCATCAATGATTTTTTGGCGGACCGGCTCATGCGTATATACCACCCGGCCGTCCCGATCCACTATTTTTTTAATAAAACAAGGGGCCACCAGATCTCCTTTATTGGCAAACACCGAATAGGCGTTCACCAGTTCCAAGAGCGTGACATCCGATGCGCCCAAGGCCAGGGAGAGGTTTCGTTCGAGCTTGGAGGTAATACCCAATTTTTTGGCATATTTGATGGCATAATCCACGCCGATGCGCTGTAAAATTTTAACGGTCACCACGTTTCTGGATTTTATCAAACCTTCACGGAACAAGGTTCTTCCGTAAAATTTTTCATCGTAATTTTCCGGTTTCCATACGGATTCGGAATCCGGATCTTCAAACACAATGGGTGAATCCATAATGGTGGTGGCGGGCGTAAACCCTTTGTCCAAGGCCGCGGCATAAATGATGGGCTTAAACGCGGATCCCGGCTGACGTAAGGATTGGGTGGCGCGGTTAAATTGACTGTTGAAAAAATTTCTCCCCCCCACCATAGCCTTGACTTCACCGGTTTCCGTTTCAATGCACATCAAAGACGCCTGGACTTCAGGTTCCTGCTCCAACGCCAAATCCCATTCATCCCCATTATGGGATTTGCCGATGACGCGCACGAGAATGACATCATTTTTTTTCAGCACATTTCCGGGATGAAGCACTGGGGCATCCGTCCAATATACTTCCGGATCCGGTTTTCTGGCCCACTTCATGTCTTTTAACGCAATGATTCCGCGCTGATTCCCCATGCGCACGGAAACCGTGTTTGCCGCATCATCCACATCCGCCACCACGCCTTTGACAATTGCGCCTTCGCAAAGAGGGGATAATTCTAACTGACTGTTGATTTCTTTTAAAAAGGGTTCGAATTCATCGGCGTTTAAATGACGCAACGGGCCCCGATATCCTTGGCGTTTGTCCAAATCCCGAAGGCCCTTATCCACGGCTTTGTCGGCCATTTGCTGCATGTCAATATCGGCGCAGGTATATACATCATATCCCTGGCTGTAAACCGCGTCTTTCCCGTACATGCCGATAAGCTTCTGGCGCACGTATTCCGCATAATACGGGGCTTTATCCATATAAAAATTCCGGCGGGGGGTGATATTCAGCGGCGTTTCGAACGCCTGGTCCGCCATCTCCCGGGTGATGTAACCTTCTTCCACCATGCGGTGCAACACATATTGCTGTCGTTTTTTGGCGCTTTCAGGATTGGAAAACGGAGAATACCGGCTGGGCGCCTGGGGAAGCCCCGCCAGCATGGCGCATTCCGCAAGATTTAATTCTTTGACGCTCTTTCCGAAATAATTCTCCGCTGCCGCAGCCACGCCGTACGCCCCATGGCCTAAATAAATCTGATTTAAATACAAATATAAAATCTGATCCTTTGTGAAATGCTTGTCCAAACGATAGGCTAAAATAGCTTCCTTGATTTTGCGCTGGTAACTGCGCTCCGGAGACAATAAAAAGGATTTGGTCACCTGCTGGGTGATGGTGGACCCGCCTTGAACGATTTCGCCGGCAGCCAGATTTTTGATCATGGCCCGGAGGATGCTGAAAAAATCAATCCCCCGATGTTCATAAAACCGCGCGTCTTCTGATGCGATAAATGCATTGAGCAGATTCTGGGGCATATCCGCAATAGGAACGACGATACGCCGTTCAGTGTAAAACTCGGCGATTTTACGATGGTCATCCGCATACACACTGGTGATAATGGAAGGCCGGTAATCCTCCAGTTTTTCAATTTTGGGAAGATCCTGGATAAAATGCATGAATACGGCGGCCAGGGTCAAGACGCCGACCATCATGCCCACACATCCTAAAATAAATATCCACTTGATGAATTTGAAAATCCATTTCATCGCGCTGCACAACGCCTCCATCCAGTGCCACTTGTTATAAAACCCTTGATGAAGAGTCAATAGGATTTGGCCGGGGCGAACAAATCCATCCGGGGATCATATGCGGCAGTACGAATGTCGAGCAACCCCAAGATGGAGGCAAACAGATCGTCATGGGAATGGCGCTCAGCGCTGATGGCGTGAAGACGGATGCGGTCAATATTGTAGCTTTCTTCAAATTCTTTGGAAAACCAGACAATAAAAGGCACGTGGATCTGATCGTCCGGGGCAAAATGATAGGGCAGGCCGTGAAGATAGATATTGTCCTCGCCCAGGGATTCGCCATGATCAGAAACATAGATCATGGCCGTATAAAACCGATCGGAATTGGTTTTTAGAAAATCAATGACTCTTGATAAAAAATAATCGGTATATAAAATGGTGTTGTCATAGGCGTTGATAATTTCCTGCCGGGGGCATTGATCCAGTTGACTGGTGCTGCAAACCGGCTCAAAAACCTTAAAAGAATCGGGGTACCTTAAATAATATGCCGGGCCGTGGCTTCCTTTCTGATGCAGGACAATAAACGCGTCCTGGTCCAGTGAGAGCAGGATGACCCCTGAAATAAACGCCATGCTCCTGATATATTTCCGGTAATTGATTTTCACCCGCCAAATCACCATTGAAGGCAGGACCCCGAAAAAGAAAAAATACAAAAACAGCCTGGCGCTGAAGAGCTCGTAGACTTCACGGGAATCGGTTTCAATGATATTTTGAATCATCCCCTTATCCATCATGATCCCGTAGGAATCCATAAAAAAAGCGATCAGACAGGAGATATTCAGCACAATGGATAACAACATTCTCCGTTGCAAAAATTAAGGAAGATCCGTTAAAGCCAAACAAGCTCAGCGCTGCATGAATCGCAGCAATCAAAGAAAACAGGATGGATAATAAAAACAAAACGTCTCCTGCGTCCGGGGGTCCGATGATTTTAAACATCCCTTTCCAGAAGGATATATTAAACACCAGTGCAATATATGCGGAAACAGCCAGGGTGAGCCAGGCAATATGAATGCCGGAAGCGGGTTTTGGCGAAACGGATGTTGATTTGTTAAATGGCAAAAAGTTATTTCTATTATCTTTGAAGTGATTGACTGACTGAAGAAGTCATATCGTAGATCAGGTAGCAGACATTCTTGCTGCCCATTTTAAACTCGCGAAGAATCCCGAAGGATTGAAACCGCTCTTTGATGGGCTCCCAGTCATGCTTCATCACCACCACAATCCCTTTGCCGGTGGCGCGCATTTCTTTTTCCAGCTCATCTGGGGTGCGAATCTGCTTTCCCTTTCGCCTGCTATACAGGGCCATAATTTCGCCGTTCATGTCATACAAAAGCAGGCGCTGATCCGGTTTTAAAACCGCCTGGGCGTCTTTTGCCAGTGCCTGGGGGGTTTTTATCGAGTTGAATGCCGGAAAAATAATCATGGAAACTGTCAACTCAACCAGGATGAGTGTTGCCACAAACCCATGCAGCCATCCCCGGGCCAGGCCGTATTTCCGAAAATGCATGACCAGAAAAACCGCTCCTGCCGCCAATATCAGGCCGGCAGGCACAAACACCCATCCGGACACCGGAATAAAATGCATCCAGGGCGCGCTAAGCAGGGCCATTGCGAAAACACACAAAATCCCCATCAGAGGGGACACCGTCCATAAGATCCAGTGTTTGGAAAGCATTGGCAACATGGGCCAGGCAGCCGCCACCATCATGCTTAAGGCCGGATACACAGAAAGAATGTATAAATCCCGCTTGGATTTGCTTAGGCTGAAAAACACCACCACAAAAATCACCCACCCACCGATCATTTTGAGCCGGTTCAGACTTTTTTCATCCTTTATCAGGACTGCTATGCTGGCCGGAACAAATAAGGTCCAGGGCATAAAATGGGCGATAAGATATTGGATATAATAATAAAATGGTTGAACATGGGCTTCCATTTCCCCGGAATACCGCCCCACATTTTGCGTAAACAGAATTTCCCTAAAGTATGACCCGGGCGCGCCCGAAGCTTTGGCTGCCAGGAGCCAGGCCGCGGGAAAAAGCAACGCCAGTGGGATGCCCCATATCCAATAGAATTTCAGCAATTCCTTTTTTCGACCGGAAAGCATTTTTGCTGTAATGAAAATGCCGATAGGAACAATCACGCCCACCGGCCCCTTGGCCAAAATGGCAAGCCCCATAAAACAAAACGCCAGTTTCAATCGCCATGAGGCCGGACTTTTGTCATAGGAAAAAAGCAAAAACAGGGCTGTCATCTCCAGACCGAGAAGCAGCATGTCGATCTGGCCGGTGCCGGCCTTCCACCAGAACAGCACAGAAACGGACAAAACAAAGATTGATCGCCAGGCTGCGGCCGCATCAAACCACATCAGACAGATCCTGCTCAGTGCCCAGAGGCTTAAAATCGCACCCAGCAAAGACGGCAGCCGGCCGGACACACCATTGAACTCTCCGTCGGTTAAAATTGTGCCGGCCTTGATCAGCCAAAACATCAGCGGCGGCTTGTGAGCGTAAATCTCCCCGTTTCGCACGGGAACCATCCAGGAGTTGGTTTGATCCATTTCCCAGGCCACATAGGTAAAACGCGCTTCATCGGGCTCCCATAAATCCCGCCGCACGTATTGCCCGCCCCAGATCAGGCATGAAAATATGAAAATAAACAAAAACGGGACCGGCCTGCTTTTAATGATCATTCCTCTTTTTCCGAAATATGAAATAAAGGTTTCGCAGATACACCATAAACCCGAAGGCCTGGCCCAGGATAAACACCGGGTCCATCCGGTAAACCGCATAGATGAGCAAAATGGCGCTGCCCATGATGCTGTAAAACCAGAAACTCACCGGAATCACGGATTCCTTTTTCTTTTCCGTGGCATACCACTGCACCGCAAACCGCATGGTAAAACAAAACTGGCCGATAAACCCGAAAATCAGCCAGAAATCAAGAGGTTTTCCCAGATGAAAGTTCATCGCTCGACTCTTTAATTTGATAGATTATGTTTCGATCCTGCATCCACCGCACTGCCAGCAAATCCCGCAATCCTGAAAACGCCCGGTCCCATGTCCCGTATTTGGAGGTTCCTCTGGTTCGCGGCCGGTGGGAAACCGGCACTTCAATGACGGTTGCCCCTTGCATCTTCATCAGCGTGGGCAGAAACCGGTGCATGCCCTGATACATCTTGATCTTTTTCAAATACGTTGTTTTCATGATTTTTAACGAACATCCGGTGTCTTTGATGGTTTCCCGGGACAGCCGGTTCCGAATAGTGTTTGCAAATCTTGAAGAAAATTTTTTCCAAAGGGTATCCTGCCGGTCTTTGCGCCAGCCGGTGACCATGTCATATTGCGCAAGATAGGGGATCATGTTTAAGATATCCGCTGGGTTGTTCTGCAAATCACTGTCCATGGTGATCACATAGTTTCCTTTGGCGGCGTTGAATCCTGCAGCAAGGGCCGCGGACTGGCCGCAATTTTTTTCAAAGCTGATGAACCGATACGCCGGATTGCCGTCAGAAAGCTGCCGGATGATGTCAAGGGACCTGTCCGAACTGCCATCATCAACTAAGATTACTTCGCAGGGCTGGCTGATTTGGCCGATGACATTCTGGATTTCCGTGTGGAGCTGTTCCAGATTGTCTGCTTCATTGTAAACGGGGATGACAAAAGAAAATTCAATCATTGATTACGATATAGGTCTAAAAGGGTTTCCGGATGGTTCCTGGGGTTGCCGTTTCCACCGCCGGTGCATCCATGTCCACTGCTCTGGATGCGCTTTGATGATTGTCTCGTATAACCGATTGATATTCCGGGCATCTTCTATAATATCACGCTCTGGATTTCCGGTATTGGCGAATTGAATGGGTTCAAAAAATTCAAGATGATAGGACAGATCTTTTTCAAGGTGCATGAATACAGGAATGATGGGAATATTAAATTTTCTGGCCAGCAATATCGGCCCCACCGGGGTATTGGCTTTTTTGCCGAAAAAATCCACAAAAACCCCCTGAACCCGGGTGTCCTGATCCATGAGAACGCCCAACGGGCATTTTTCCTTCAATGTTTTGATAATGGCGCGGGTGGCCCTTCCCCTGGGGATGTTGACATATCCGGTGAGATTCCGTATTTCCACCAGCAATTGATCCAGTTTGGGGTTGGTAAGAGGCGTTCCGATGACCCGAAGCGGATATTGTTTCCACACCACCCAAGCCCCGATCAATTCCCAGTTTCCAAAATGCCCGGACAAAAGGATGGCGCCAGTTCCTTTTTTCACGGTTTCCTCAAAATAATGCGTTTGTTCTGCTTTGACATAACCATCTAAGCCTTCTTGAAGCATTATCGGAAGACGAATCACATCCACCCCCACGGTGGCGAAATGTTGAAACACCCTCCTGGCGATCTGCTTGATTTCTTTTTGGGTTTTTTCCTGTCCAAAGGCCTGGGTTAAATGGCAAATGGTATTGTTACGATGCCTTGAAGACGCCCAGTAAAACATTGATGCAAGCGTTTTCATGACAAAAATACCGGTTTTGCGGGGAAGCATTCGGATGAGTTTGATCAATGTGACAAAAAAACAATATTGGCAGAAATGTTTAAAAATCTTTGTCTGTTGCATTGTGATCAGAAGAAATTGCGTTTAATCTTTTTAAAAAACAAAAAACAGCGCAATGTGTCATCTTATCATTTGGTAATGTTCATCCCGCCAAATGATTCCATCAAGTGGTATTGGCAGGAAGAAAAATCTTAAACCAACTGCCCTGTCCCCTAATGCTTTTAACATCAATATCGCCGCCGTGGGCTTTGGCAATGGCTTTTGCCAGGCTCAAGCCAAGTCCGATACCGGTTTCGGTGCGGCTGGCGTCGCACCGGTAAAACCGGTCAAAAATTTTGGACAAATCCGATTCAGCGATGCCGATACCGGTATCTTCGAATATCATGGTGATGGTGTCAGCTTCCTGAAACAACGAAACCTTTACATTGCCGCCGCAAGGGGTATATTTGATGGCGTTTTCCAAAACATTGGTGACCATCCGCTGAAGCTTGTGCTTGTCTCACCTGATCATGATCTTTTGGGGAACACGGTAAACCATCTGAATTTGTTTGCCATCGGCCAGGGGTTGAAATAATTCACAGGCGTCTGTCATCAGTTTTGACAGATTGATTTTTTCTTTTGTAAATTCGCCTGCGCCGGATT
>FWPV01012114.1_pt1 | contig 13444 bp, 13 predicted proteins | sample 2228371 | NCBI WGS metagenome assembly FWPV01 (sample SAMEA103939776, study PRJEB20133) | metagenome | reverse complement strand
ATTATTAAAGATGAATTTTTAACCTAATATTACAGAAAATGGGGAAATTTCAATTGCAAAAAATGAGGAAATTTGGATTAAAATTGACACCATCGATTATGCTATTCTTTTCACTTATGAGCTGGGCTCGCAAAATCCAGCGAAGCGATTTTACTACCGAAGACAGGAGGTCGAGTTTGCTTGAGGTTAGATTGCGAAAGTGATTCTTTCTTTCTCATCGCTGAGAAAGAACAATTGTTTTATCCAAACTTTTTACCAAAAAGTTTAAATATTTTATCCAAAAACTATATTTTTTATAAAAAGTTAAAGTTTTCAAGTTTATAACTGTTACCCTGACTCAATTTACTTCTTCAAATAAATTAAAATTTTATTTATCCGAAATTTTATACAAAAATTTACTTTAACTATTGATTTTTTTTTATCTCTGCTTTAATATCTATTACTTAATTTTAACAAGGAGAGAAAATTGAAAGTAAAAGAACTTGACAAAGAGTGGCTCATACCTTTTTATGATAGGTTTAATGTAAATGTAAAAAAAGGTAAAACACATTTTGTTTATGATGATAATGGAGTAAGATATCTTGATTTTACAAGTGGAATCGCCGTTGTAAACTTTGGACATGCTAATAGAAAAATAAACAATGCTATAAAGAAACAGTTAGATAAAATATCCCATATTTCAAATTTGTATTATAATGAATTACAGATTGAATTAGCAAAAAAAATTTCTGAAAAATCTTTTAAAGCCAAAGTATTTTTCTGTAATAGTGGTGCTGAAGCAAATGATGCAGCTATTAAAGTCTCAAGGTTTTATGGAAATACACAGCACTCAGGCAAGAATAAAATCATAGCATTAAATAATTCCTTCCATGGAAGGACAATAGCTACTATTTCAATGACAGGGCAGGAGAAATATAAAAAAGGCTTCGAGCCATTACTCGGAAATTTTGAATTTATTGATGCCAATAATATAAACCAGCTTGAAGAAAAGTTTGATGAAAATACCTGTGCAATTTTCCTTGAAGCTATTCAGGGAGAAGGTGGAATAAATAAACTTGATGAAAATTTTGTATTAAAGGCAAGAGAACTTGCTACAAAATACAATGCTTTATTAATATTTGATGAGGTTCAAACGGGTATAGGAAGAACTGGAAAGTACTTTGGTTATCAAAATTTTAATGTTACTCCAGATGCTATAACTTTAGCAAAAGGTCTTGGAAATGGCTTTCCGATAGGAGCATTGGTTTTGAAGCCTGAAATTGCTGACAAAATGAAAGCTGGCCTACATGCTTCAACCTTCGGTGGAAATTTTTTAGCATGTGCAGTTGGAATAAAAGTTCTGGAGCTACTTGATGAAAAAATGCTTAATAAGATAAATTATTTATCTCAAATTTTTAAATCTGAACTTACAAAAATAAAAAATGAATTTCCACCTATAATAAAAGAACTTAAGATTTATGGTCTAATGATTGGAATCGACTTGCAAAATGTTGAAGTAAAGAATATAATCAATAAATTTTTATCATTAAAAATCTTAACTTTAAGGGCTGGGAGCAATGTTTTAAGACTTCTCCCTCCGTTTACTATTTCTGAAAAAGAGATTTTGTATTTTTGTGATATGTTTAGAAAGATTTTAAGGGAGGTTGAAAATGGCTGATTTTGAAAAGGTTGAAGGTAAGAAAAAAGATAAAGAAGTAATTCTCTACGCACTGAGCACATGTATATGGTGTAAAAAAACTAAAAAACTTTTAGAAGAACTTGAGGTAGAATATAAATATATTGATATGGATATGCTTGATGAAAAGGATGAAGAAAAATATAAAAATGAGATTAAAAAATGGAACCCTGACTGTTCTTTCCCAACTCTTATTATAGATGGAAAGAAATGTATTGTTGGTTTTCAAGAAGAAGAAATAAAAAAGGAGTTTGAATGAAAAGTAAGATTTTAGTATCACCTGAAGAAGTAGAAAAAGAATACAAAAAACTATTTGACGAAGCCGAAAGTGGCGGCTATCATCTTAACCCGGACATTGACTTTACTAAAGCCCTGGTTGAAGGACTTCTTGTTAACATAAAAAGATACGGTTATCCAGCCTGCCCTTGTAGGCTTGCTACAGGGGAAAAGGAAAAAGATCTGGATATAATCTGTCCGTGTGATTATAGAGACCCTGATCTGACAGAATATGGAACATGTTATTGTGGACTTTATGTAAATAGTGAGGTTCTTGAAGGAAAGAAAAAGATAACATCCATACCAGAAAGGAGAAATAAAATGAAAGAAAAGACTCCTATAGAAACTTCAACTCTCAATCTTTCTTATCCAATATGGAGATGTAAGGTTTGTGGATATTTATGTGCAAGAGATAATCCTCCAGAAGTCTGCCCAATATGTAAAGCAAAAAAAGAAAGGTTTGAAAGATTTTTATAAAACCATATAATAACTTCTTGTATTAAAAAGATAATACTATAAAAAAAGCCAATTTTTAAAGATATTACTTTGCAACTTTACTGAATCGAAACGATGGAAAAGTCCTTTACTCCAACATTTCAAAAAAACAAAGTAATCTCAAAAATAATTTTTCTTTATAACTGATATATAACTTTCCTCTGTTACCATTTCTTTAAAATAATCTCAACATTAATTTGACATAAAATATCTTTTCTTCTATAATGTGCATATGCACATTATAGGGTTGTAAAATGCCAAGATGTAAAAAGAAAAGGTGTTGCAGGCTTTTAGATTCTGACAAGATATATAAACCCATTGCTATTCCATTTGATGAACTTGAGATTGTTGAAGTAAACATTGATGAGTTTGAGGCTGTGAGGTTATGTGACCATGATGGGTTAAATCAGATTGATGCAGCTATAAAAATGGAGATTTCAAGAGGCACTATCCAGAGATTACTGGATTCTGGAAGGTTTAAGATTATTGATGCCTTGTTAAAGAATAAGGCATTAAAGATAAAAAACAAATAATGGAGGATAAAATGAAGATTTGTTTACCTACTGCTGGCAATAATGGTTTATCTGAAAAGGTTTATAACCATTTTGGGAGTGCTCCTTATTTTATAATTTATGATACTGAAACAAAATCAGTTGAGATTGTACAAAATGATAATATTCACCATAGCCATGGCAATTGCCATCCTTTAGGGGTTATCTCAAAGTACAATGTTGATGTAGTGATAACAAATGGAATGGGCAAAAGAGCTGTTCAATTATTAAATGATGCTGGAATAAAGGCTTATTTACTTAACGGTAACACAGTTGAAGAAGCTATAAAAAAGTTTGAGTCAAATGAACTAATAGAATTGACTTTTGAAAATGCCTGCGGACAACATGGATGTCATTGAGGAAAAAAGTGTTAAAAATAACAACACTTATAGAAAATCTGGTTTATGACAAAAAACTGTTAGCTCAACATGGTTTATCGCTTCTCATTGAATTTCAGGGGAAAAAGTTACTCTTTGATACAGGGCAGGATTCTTCTTTTATTAAAAATGCTAAAATTTTAGGTATAGATCTGGCAACAATTGATGTAGTAATTATAAGCCATGGGCATTATGATCACGCGGGAGGACTTAAATATTTTTGTAAGATTAATTCAAAGGCTAAAATTTATATAAAAGAAGGTTTTTTTAACCCAAAATATAAAAATGGGAAAAATTTTATAGGAATAAAGCCTAACAATTCTCTTTATGAAAAAAGGATAAAATTTGTAAAAAATCTAACAGAAATCTACCCCAATATTTTTATAGTTCCAGATATTAGTATAAAAAACAGCTGGGATACTCATTTTGAGGGGATGAATCTTAAAGTGGGAAATACAATTAAAACTGATGAGTTTTTAGATGAACAATTTCTTGTCATAAAAAAGGAGGGTAAATTAAATATCATAAGTGGTTGTTCTCACAGAGGTATTTCAAATATAGTAGAATCGGCACTTACTCATTTTAAATTGCCAGTAAATCTTGTACTTGGAGGATTTCATACTAAAGATTCTTCAGACGAAAAAATTGACAGGTTGATAAATAAACTATTACAATATGGCATAGAAAAACTTGGTGTTTGCCATTGCACTGGCGTTGAAAAATATTTCAAAATGAAAGAAGCATTTAAAGATAAAGTTTTCTACAATTTTACCGGCAATACTGTAGAAATATAGGCTGGAGCAAACGAATGGGTTTATATGATGAAATTACATGGGCAAGGAAGATACTTGACATTCCAGATAGAGCAACAATGGAATCTATAAAAGAGCGATATAAAGAAGAAATAAAAAAATGGCATCCAGACACATGTAATGAAAATAAGGCACTCTGTGAGGAAAAAACAAAAGAAATAATAAAGGCTTTTAAAATTTTACTTGATTATTGTAATAAATACAATATTTCTTTCTCAAAAGAAGAAGTTGAAAAATATATTTCTGAAGCTGAATTTTGGGTTAAAAAATTTGGCGACGATCCATTATGGGGGAACGGTGGAAAGCGTTGATATATTTAATAGCTATTATGAAGAATATGAAGCATGGTTTGAAAAGAATAAAAACATTTACCTTTCTGAACTTAATATAATAAAAAGTTTTATTCCTGATGAAAATTTAAAGGGCATTGAAATTGGCATTGGTAGTGGTAGATTTGCTTTACCCCTTGGGATTAAAATAGGAGTTGAACCTTCAGAAAAAATGGCTGAAATATCAACAAAAAAGGGTTTAAAAGTTATAAGGGGCTTTGCAGAAGAACTGCCATTTGAAGATAATAGTTTTGATTTTGCATTAATGGTAACAACTATATGTTTTCTTGATGAACCACTTAAGGCCTTAAGAGAATGTAAAAGAATTATCAAAAGCAATGGATTTATCCTGGTGGGTTTTGTTCCTTTAGATAGTTTTCTTGGTAAACTCTATGAGAAGAAGAAAGAAAATAGCAAGTTCTATAGAAATGCCCACTTTTATACCACTACGGAGGTTATAAATCTTCTTTCTAAAGCTGGCTTTAGTTCTTTTGAAATTCGTCAAACTCTCTTTGATATTGATAATGATAAAATTCAGCCTTATGAAATGGGTTATGACAGGGGTGGATTTGTAGTTATAAAAAGTTATAAATTATAACTTAAATTTAAACCTTTTTCTTTAAATATATTGATAAAATTTGAATTGCAGCTGGAGTTATGCCTTGTATTCTTGATGCCTGCCCTAAGTTTATTGGTTTTATTTTTGAAAGTTTTTCTATTTCTTCTCTTTTTAAGCCAGATACTCTCGCATAATCAAAATCTTCAGGTATTTTTATAGACTCAAGAGAAGAAAATCTTTTGACAAGCTCTATTTCTTCTTTGATATAACCTTCATATTTTATCTCTATTTCTACTGCTTCCTTAACTTCAACACTTAACTCATTCAATTTATTAGACAAAAATGTTTCTGATACCCTGTCAAGAGTAATCTCAGGCCTTCTTAAAAGTTCAAGTAAAGAAATTTGTTTATTTATTGGTTGAGTACTTATTTTTCTTAATTTATCATTAATCTCTTCTGTTGGATTAATCTTAGTATTACCAAGCAGGTTTATGATTTCTTCTATATTTTTTTCTTTTTCAACAACTTTTTTATAACACTCATAAGGCAATAAACCAAGCTCATAACCTATTTTTGACAATCTTCTATCAGCATTATCTTCTCTAAGTATTAAACGGTATTCTACTCTCGAAGTAAACATTCTATATGGTTCATTTGTCCCTTTTGTAGTCAAATCATCTATAAGTACTCCTATATATCCCATACTTCTATCAAAAACAAATTCTTTTTTTGAAAGAGCCTTATTTGCTGCATTTATTCCTGCTATTAATCCCTGAACCGCAGCCTCTTCATATCCTGTTGTCCCATTTATTTGACCGGCAAAGAATAAATTTTTAATCCTTTTTGTTTCAAGTGTAGGAAGTAATTCCAGTGGAGAAACATAATCATGTTCTATAGCATAAGCCGGCCTTGTCATTTTTGCATTCTCTAAACCTGGTATAGAAGCAATGAGTTTCAACTGAACTTCAATAGGAAAACCATTTGAAATGCCATTGGGATAGAATTCTGTAGTTTCATATCCTTCTGGTTCGACAAAAACATGATGAGAGGGTTTGTCCGGAAATTTCATTACCTTATCCTCAACAGAAGGACAGTATCTTACTCCCGTAGCCTGTATTTGACCAGAATACATAGGAGCCAGATGAATATTTTCTCTAATAATCCTGTGGGTTTCTTCTGTAGTGTGAGTTAAGTAACATGATAATTGTTCTCTATCCTGAATGGCATTGTAATCAGTCCAGAAAGAAAAAGGTTTAATAGGAATATCCCCTTTCTGTTCTTCCATTTTTGAAAAATCTATAGTCTTACCATCAATCCTTGCAGGTGTTCCAGTTTTAAATCTACCAACCTCAAAGCCAAGTTCTTTCAACTGGTTTGAAATACCCCCAGAAGGAGGTTCGCCAAGCCTACCAGCTGGAAATTTATTTGTTCCAATATGAATTAAGCCATTCAAAAATGTTCCAGTAGTTAAAATGACAGTTTTAGATCTATAGATTATACCAAGACTTGTTATTACTCCCGAGAGAGAATTATTTTCAAAATAAAGCTTTTCAACATGTTCTTGTTTAACTAAAAGATTTTGTTGATGTAACAAAATCTTTTGCATATAGTTTCTGTAAAGCATCTTATCAGCTTGTGCTCTGGATGACCAGACAGCCGGACCTTTTCTTCTGTTCAACGTTCTAAATTGAATTCCAGCAAAGTCTATTGCTCTTCCCATTTCTCCACCGAGGGCATCTAATTCTTTTACTAACTGCCCCTTACCTATTCCACCGATAGATGGATTACAGGACATCTGCCCAATTAAATCAATGTTGGATGTTAAGAGTAAAGTTTTAGCTCCAATTCTTGCAGAAGCTAAACTTGCTTCTATACCTGCATGCCCTCCACCAACAACTATAACATCAAAATCTAAAGGAAATATATACACTTTTAGCCTCTACCCAGCAATTCTTTAAATTTATTTACTTTGGATTCATCAATTATTCTTTTAATAATAAATCTTGAATAGTCTTTTTCAAGATCTATTTGGATGGGAACTTTTAGCTGAATATGTCTTTTACTATTCTGATCAAATCTAAGAAATATATTTATAATTGGTCTTAACGAAAATTCATTAAACCTATGTCCAGCCACTTCTGCTATCTCACCAGTATTTAACAACACAAAACTTCCTGAAGGATAAAGAGGCTCTTCGTTTATTTTTTTTGCCATATCACGTAAAAAAACCTGTGCATAGTTTGGATTAAATTTCTTTCCAGAATTTTCCATAATATAGTTGAATGCTATTTCAAAGGGTTCTGCTTTTTTGTAAGGTTTTTCAGATGTTGTAGCATCAAAAACATCAGCTATCGAAATAATCTGGGCAAAGGAAGAAAGCTTTTCATGTGAGATACCTAGTGGATAACCACCCCCAATATAGCTTTCATGATGAGTTAGAATAGCTATATCTACCTGCTGTGGAAGTTCCTGATTCTGTTTTAATAAATTATAGGCTTTTAATGGATGAGCTTTTACTATCTTCCATTCTTCTTCTGTGAGTTTATCCGGTTTATATAAAATCTCATCTGGAATAAATGCTTTACCAATATCATGTAGTAATGCAGAAATTCCAAGCTGAATTATCTTTTCATCTTCAAACTTAAGGGAAAAACCAAGAAGCATACTTATCGTTGCTACATTTACAGAATGAGAAAAAATAAGGGATTTTTCATCAAAAAACTCAAGTAGGTTAAGATAAGCATCGGAATTATCCTTAATATCTTTTATAAATCCTTCTACAATAGCATTCAATTCTTTTGATGGAATATTTACCTGTTCACCTTCCCTTTTTAAAGAAACCTGTATAAAATCTATTATTTCAATTGCCTTTGAATAATTTTCGGAACTTATTATTTCTCTTGAAACTTCTTTCTTTACTTTTGGTTTTTCTCTTGTATATTTTATCTTCTTTATTCCTTTTGATGCTAATTCTCTAATTTTTTCAAGTGTTATAGGAACATTTTTATCTATAACCTTATTTCCATTCTCATCATATCCATCACCTGTAAGTATAGCACCAGGATAAAGAAATTGTGTATAAACTTCTACTTCTATTAATCTTTCTTGCATGGTTAACTCATAAATTAAGTTAGTATTTATTATACTATTTTTTCAGGATAAACTCAACCCTTCGATTCTTTCTTCTGCCTTCTTCAGTAGAGTTATCAGATATGGGGTGTTTGAAACCGAAGCCTCTGATTTTCATCTTGTTTGATATGCCTTCTTTCTTTAAAAATTCATAGACACTATTTGCTCTCTGTTCAGACAATTTTAAGTTGTATTTTTCTGAACCAATATTATCAGTATGTCCATGAATTTCTATAAAATAATCGGGATACTTTTTCAATATCTGCGTAAGCCTTTTAAGTATTGGAAGACTTTTTGGCAAGATGTCATATTTATTAAATTCAAACTCAATGTTATTTATCTTTATCTTATACCCTCTATCGATTTTTTCAACCAGAATATCTGTCTCTATTTTAGAAATAATTTTCTTAGAAGAATTTCCGATTTTGTCAATCGCTTCTACTTCACACAAATAATCCTGAGCACTTTCTACTAATTCACCATTATCACTTCTACCATCCCACAATATTTGTCTTTTATCCTTTATATCAAATTGTTTGAAAACTCTTTTATCGGGATCATATATTGTAAGTTTTCCATTTTCTAAACCAACAAAATCATCAAGTTGAATGTTGATTTTTAAAATATCATTTTCTCCATCTCCATCTGGTGAAAATGGCATATTTTCCATTTTTAATTTTACAACTGGCGGCGTTGAATCTACTAAAAGACTGTATCTTTCAGATTTCGCCTTTTCTCCATTTTCAAATTCCACATTTGCCTCTATAAAATATTTTCCATCAGATACAATTTTTCCATTTACATCTTTTCCGTCCCAGATTATTTCGTTTTTTTCTCTCCCTTCAAATATTCTTATAATTTTGTTATCTTTTGAAATGATAACTTTATATTTTAAAATTTTTATATCATCAGGAATACTCACCAGATTAATTACTAAATTTGAATTTAAAGAAAATGAAATTTCTTTCTGAAATTCGGGGTAAACAATATATTTATCAGTAGAAAGAAGAAGGTCATTTACGTAAAGAATATTTTTGTTCCCCGCTTTATCTTCACCAAAAAATATTATATCATACAATCCTTTTTGTGCTATATTTCCTTTTTCGTCCTTTCCATCCCACTCTATTTTTGTATTTGTTGAAATTTCAGAAGAATAAAAAATATCTCCATTTTTGTTAATTACTTTCATTGTCCATCTGTCGGAAGATAAAGAAGGATATATAATCAAACTGTCTTTATAATTATCCCCATTTGGAGAAAAATAAATATCATCAAGTGAAAGTGTACCATAAGGAGGAGTTATATCAAGATAAATATGGTTTGTATCTGAGTAATTTGTTCTGCTACCATTTATAATAATAAAAAAGGACTCATATTTCCCCTCTGGCATAATACTTCCATTATCATAAATTCCATCCCATTCTATATGTTTTGGAATTGGTATATATTCTTTTTTTGAAAAGATTTTTGAAAATAATTTTAATATGTTATATTCATCTTCGTTTTTATCTCTGTATTTCCTTACTATTTTTCCATTTTTTTCTTTTATAATCAATTCCCAGTGTTCAACAGGTTTATTTGTAGTTGTGTTAATGTTAAAAATCACGCTGTCCTTTTCTTTATCAAAATTTGGAGAAAAATGATATATTTTTTCTTTTTTTTCACCTATAGAAAGTTCTATTTTATCATCTGGACTAATTTCATTAAAATTAAATTCAAATCCAACAAAATGAATAAGTTCATTTTTTACATTGAAATTAATCTGGTTTAAGCTATAATAAATGGAAAAAGGAACATTTCCAATAATATTTTTATAAGAAATTAAGAAAGAAAATGGAAAATATCCATTGGTTAGATTCCCAATATTTTTATTTCCAAAAATGTAGGCAGCTGATAAACCAAAATTATTTAAGAAATGTGTCCCTAAAAATATAGATTGATAAAATTCTTCTATTAAAAAGTTGTAATTTAATTCCGTGCCAATCGAAAAATCAATAAATCTGGAGTTAAAGAAACAAGTTTTTATCCCACTTCGTATGCCTAAGGGAGGAATACCACTTCTATCTTCATATATTGCCTGTTTTCCAATTCCATAAATAGTAAATTCAAAAAATGTATCTTTAATGGAAAAACCTTCACCCGAAAACAGATCAAGAAATTTATACAAAAAACCAGAATCAAAAGTATAGGAAATATCGCTAAATTCATTTTTTAATAGATAGGAAAAATTAAAATTAATCCCGAATAGAAAATTGTTTGCTATTCTCCTTGAAAATCCTATAACCCCAGAATAATAACTACCAGCATTCCCATAGCTTTCTAAATTGTGATTGCCTGCTATTTTTGTAGCAATGGATATTTTATAATCAAAAAAAGGAAGTCCAATACCACCAATAAAGGAAGGAAAATCTTTAACAAAAAGATAACCACTAAAGAATGATAAGCCATCAAAACTACTTGCCGTTGCAGGATTTACAAATAGATTTCCCGTAGAATCACTATTTAATCCAGACGAAAAACTCCCACCCGAAAGCCCATATGGTATATATAACAATTCCCCGCCACGAGGTAAAGAGTAAATTAATGAGTATAAAAAGATAAAAAATATAATTTTTTTCATCATTTTTTCTTAAGTAAAGGGAATCCAAGTTCCTCTCTTCTTTTCAGGTATGCTTTTGCACAGGCATTAGCCATCTGTCTTACTCTTGATATATAGTATTCCCTTTGTGTTACAGAAATTGCATTTCTTGCATTAAGTATATTAAATATATGAGAACATTTCATGGTCAAATCATAAGCAGGTAAAACCGCTCCTTTTTCCAGCGCGATAAAACATTCTTTTTCAAGATCATCAAAATATTTTCTATATAACTCAATATCGGCTATTTCAAAATTGTATTTAGAAAACTCATATTCAAGTTGATGGTGTAAATCCCCATATGTAAACTCATTATTCCATTTTATATCCTTGTAGTTATTGACATTTTGAAGATACATTGCTATTCTCTCTGTTCCATATGTTATTTCTACAGGGATAGGAGATAGATCAATACCACCAACCTGCTGGAAATACGTAAATTGTGTTATTTCCATACCATCAAGCCATACTTCCCACCCAAGCCCCCATGCACCAAGAGTAGGAGATTCCCAATCATCATGAACAAATCTTATATCATGTTTCTTAAGGTCAATTCCAAGATACTCAAGGCTCTTTAGGTATAGTTCTTGAATGTTATCAGGAGAAGGCTTTATAATCACCTGAAATTGAAAATAGTAACCAAGCCTGTTTGGATTTTCTCCGTATCTTCCATCCGTTGGTCTTCTTGAAGGTTCAACATATGCTACCTTCCACGGCTCAGGTCCCAAAGATCGAAGAAAAGTATCCGGATTGAAAGTACCTGCTCCTTTTTCTATATCATAAGGTTCTCTAATAAGGCAACCTTCCTTTCCCCAGAATTCCTTTAGTTTGAATATTAAATCTTGAAAATTAAGCATATAATCTCCTTGAAATTTATTTTAATAAGCTCCTTCCCTCTTTAACACAACTCCAACAGTTTTAAAAAGTATCATTATATCAAGCCATAATGACCAGTTCTGGACATACCATACATCTGTTTGGACTCTGAAATCATAATCTGTGTCACTTCTACCACTAACCTGCCATAATCCAGTTATCCCCGGCAAAACAGAATAGTAATACTGGCTATACTCCTTATAATAGTTTTCTATTTCTTCTTTTATAACTGGTCTTGGTCCTACAAGGCTCATTTCACCCCTTAATACATTTATTATTTGTGGTAGTTCATCAAGACTGGTTCTTCTTAAAATTCTACCTAAAGGCGTAACTCTTGGATCATTTTTTAGTTTAAAGTTTGTTTCCCATTCTTTCCTTAATTCTGGATTTTCTTTTAATAATCTTTCAAGCCTCTCTTTTGCGTCCTTATACATCGTCCTAAACTTATAAATCTTTATTTCTTTTCCATTTTTTCCTATTCTTTTATGAGAAAATAAAATTGGACCATCTGAAGTAATCTTGATTAAAATTCCAAGAATTATAAACAAAGGTAGAATAATAATGAATCCTATTATTCCTACAATTATATCAAAGGATTTTTTTATTACTCTGTTTGTAAGAGAATTCAAATTGTTGTTTACTTTTATCATAAAAAGTTTTTCCATAAAAAGATAGTGTAATTCTGAATTAAAAAGAGCTATTCCCTTTAAATCTGGTATAACAACAACCCTTCTCACAACCTTATATACTTCATTCACAATTTTTGTCATTTCCTCTGGAGGAACATTTTCAAGGGCAATAAAAACAGTGTCAATTTTCATTATTCCAAGAAATTTATCAAGAGCTTTACTTTTATTGTAAACATTAAAAGTTTTACCCATCACTTCAAGATTTTTGAGCTTTGTTGCCTTTTCACTGAGAACACCAACAATCTCATACCCAAGATGATTTTCTTTCAATAGACCTTTTATCGTAAGAATTGCTTTTTCTCCACTGCCTATAATGATAACATTTTCTTTCCATATACCAAGGCTAAACAAAATTTTTTTACCCCAATATCTACAAAATGGCAATAAAACAAACATCAATCCAGCCTGCCAGATAAAAACGGTTCTTGATATTTCAAGATACATATTTCTAATGAGTATCGTGAGAAGAATAAATCCTATAGCAAGAATTGAAGATTTGACAAGTAGTTTTGTTTCTTCCCAAAAAGGCAACCTTATTTGATATAACCTGTTGATAAATAAAGAAACAATAAAAACACAGGACAACCACCATATAGAAGTAATGTAGTTTAATTGAAATAAAAATGGTCTTAAATTTTCTCCCAAAATATGTTTAAAATTAAATAAAAATTTGAAATTTATATCAAAGAAAAGAGCAGTAATTAAAGAAATATAAAACACAAAAATATCAACAACCACAAGAAAAAACATTTGAAAAATGTATTTTATACGAAAATTCATATAATCTCCGTTAACTAAGTAACATTAATTATTATAAAATAATATCTTTTGAAAGTCAAAGTATGTGTATCTATTGAAATGCAAAATTTTATAAGTTTTCACTTTTTTGGTCAAATCTCTCGGGAGTTAGAATCGGCAAAAACTCATCTTTCTACCAAAAGGTTTCACTTTTTGTAAAAAAGTGTGGAAAAATTACTTCTTACTTTCTTTCTCAGCGATGAGAAAGAAAGTAAGCAAAGAAAGAATCGCTTTCGCAAT
>FWPV01012113.1_pt1 | contig 13446 bp, 14 predicted proteins | sample 2228371 | NCBI WGS metagenome assembly FWPV01 (sample SAMEA103939776, study PRJEB20133) | metagenome | reverse complement strand
GAGCTCTACACGGGCGATCAGGTGCTCGTGTGCTTCAACCCCCTGATGGTGGACTTGGCGCTAGACCGGGGTCCGGCGCAGCGTGATCTCGAGGCCCATCTGGGACCGGATCTGCTGTCCCCGGATCTGGACCCAGGTTCCATACCGGCCCGCGCCCACGCCCTACTACCTGGGGAGGCCCCCTTGGTGGACGTGCTGCTGGATCAGCGCGTGGCGGCCGGCATCGGCAATGTCTACAAGTCCGAGATCCTGTATTTGATGGGCTTGCAGCCCCTGCAGGCCCTGGCCCGTACCCCGGACGCGACCCTGGAGGCGGCCTATGCCCTCGCCGCGCGGCTGTTGCGTGCCAACCTCGGGCTGGGCCGGCGGGTGACCCGCGCGCGCGCCGCCGGGACCGGCGATCTCTGGGTGTACGGTCGCAGGGGGCAACCCTGTCACCGATGCGGCGCGATCATCCACGATGCCCGTCTGGCCAGAGGTCAGCGCCCCACCTACTGGTGCCCGGTCTGTCAGGCGGATGCAGGTCCAGGATCCGGTTACGCCTGCGTCTGAGCCCCACCCCCTTTAACCCTGTTTTTCCCATTAGGACGCGGGATGGCGCGAGGCTCATGATCGAGACAGGTTGCGCGAGAGGGCCGCAGGTTTGTGCTCGATCCATTGCCGAGAAGTTGAGGGCAGACTGGCCGATCAGGGGCAGCCAAGGCTCGCGTAAGGCCCTGATGCTGGTTGCGGATGGCGCATTGCCGGGATGAGCAACGATGTCACCGAGGCGTGGGGCCGGTCTAATGGCAAATCTGGGTTTAAGTTTTTTCCGCACCGGTCCGTTAATTCGCGCGTGCGGTGTATGACCTGTGCGGAGCCATGGCCAGCCCTTTCACCCTCGTGCCGGGCACCGATGCCGGTGTGACGCCACTGGCGGGTCTGCCAGCGGCGGATCTGCTGCTCGAGATCGGCGAGATCGTGGGCGTGCGCATGGCAGGCCTGCTGCCCCAGGCCTTGGCCCAGGCGGCAGCGAGCCTCAACCGTCAGGCCCAGCAGGCCATCGACCTGGAGAAGCGGCTGCTCTTCCTAGAGGCTGGGCGGCTGGCGCAACTGCGTCTCGGTCACTTGCCGGAAGACTTCCGCCGTCATTTTCACCGCCGTTACCCCGAGGCCTGCCGGCGTGACCCCTGGCGCCGCCCCATCCTGGCCGGCCTGGTGGTGCCGGAGCAGCTGCGCATCGTGGATGAGGAGCGCCTGGAGGCGGCCCTGGATGCCAGTGAACTGGTCCGGGCTCTGGAAGACGGCTGTCAACAACCCCTGCACGGCCTGTTGCAACAATTCCGCCGCCTGCTGCAGGACCCGGAGCTGCCGGCGGCCGCGCTGCCCATCGGCCCGCGGGTGCTGGCCCCCTGCCTGACTCAGGCCCTGGATGAAGTGCCCAGCGCCCGGCCCCCCAAGCTTAAGGTATTGCAGGCCCTCTGTCTGCACCTGCCCCCCCTGATGAAGGACCTCTACCGGGACCTCTGTGGGCACGTCGAACGGCAGCTTACCCCTAGCGCTCCACAAACCCAGATCGGTCTGCCCGACCTGCCGGAGATACCGATCCCCGCCGCGTGCCTGAAACCGGATGCCGCCACGGAGGGGATAACCCGCCAGGAGGCATCTGCCCCGGCACCGGTGACCAGCGACGACGAAGGGTCGACCCGAGCGCGGGTACGGCAGGAGGTGCAGGCGAGGCTTTCCCGCCAGGCGATGCCGGAGGCGGTTCAGGTCTTCCTGCAGCGCTATTGGCAGGCCTGGCTGGAGAAATGCCTCCACCACCACGGTGCGGACAGCGAGCCCTGGCGGACGGCCCTGGAGACCATGGACGAAGTCGTCCGCTCCCTCTCACCGCAGCCCGGTGAACCGGCCCAATGCCGGCTCCGCCGCCTGCCTGCCCTGCTCCTTCGCCTGCGCGCCGGGATGGATGCCGTGGGCATCCCTGTCGCGGAACGCGACCGCTTCCTGGTGCAATGGATGCAGGCCCAGGCCCGGCAGCTGGCAGCCGGCGGCCCCCCGTCCGGCCAGGAGGAGACCGCCCACGAAGCGGCCGATGCGTTGGCATCCCCGCCCCGACAATACAGACGTTGAGGAGTGTCATGCACGAGTGTGAACCCCTGTCCTCCAGCCGGCCGGCAGCGGCCCGCCTGCCTGAACCGGCGCCCGGCAACCACCAGGAAGAACCTGTCAGACGTTTCATCACCCGCCTGCCTCTGCTGGCGCCAGACGGTCGCATCGTCGGCTACGAGCTCAGGGTGCGGCCCCAGGTACCCCTGCCCGTGCTGCCGGGGGCCACCACCATGGCTCAGATTCAGGACGAGGCCCTGCTCACCGCCGTCATCGACCTGGACTACCAGAAGGCCCTGGGCAGCAAGCTGACACTGCTCAACCTCAACCCCTCCACCCTAGCGAACCCCCTCCTGGACCTGCTCCAGCCGGAGCGGACCCTGTTGGCGGTGCCCACATCCGTTCCACCGCAGGCGCTACCGGTGCTCGCCTGCCTGGCAGAGCGCGGGTTCGGTCTCGTATGGGACGACCAGCCGGAGGCGGAACCGGCGCATCCCGGCAGCCACATCCGCATCGATCTGCGCCAGCACAATGCCATGAGCCTGGGCCACCGGGTCATCACCATCCGCAAGCAGGGCAGCGCTCAGCTCATCGCCGCCCAAGTGGACACACAGGAGGCCTACGAGACCTGCAGACGCCTGGGCTTCGACCTCCTGCAGGGCGCCTACTACATCCAGCCCCCGGCAGAACGCACCCTACATCCCGGACGGTTGGTGATCATGGAACTGCTGAACCTGGTCATGGGGCATGGGGAAATCCCCGCCCTGGAGGCCAAGTTCAAGCAGGATGCCGCCCTCTCCCACAGGCTGCTGCGCTACATCAACTCGCCCGCCGTGGGCCTGCGCTATCCCATCCGCTCCATCGGTCAGGCCCTGGTCATGCTGGGTCACGATCAGCTCTACCGCTGGCTCACCCTGCTGCTGTTTACCCACGGCCAGAACGATGCTCGCAGCCGCACCCTACTGCGGCACGCCGTGGTGCGCGCCCGTCTCACCGAGACGCTGGGGGAGCAAAAGCTGAGCAAGCCCGAGCGAGGCAGTCTGTTCATCGCCGGTATCCTGTCCATGCTGGACAGCCTGCTGGGGCTGCCCTTGGAACAAGCCCTGGCGGGACTGCGTCTGCCCGAGGCCGTCACCGATGCCCTTCTCGGGAGACAGGGCCCCTACGCCCCCTTCCTGCAGCTGGCCGAGGCCTGCGAGCAGTTCGACCAGGAGCGCATCGCCCACCTCTGCCAGGCGGCCGGCTTGACCCCGGACGCGGTGAACCTGGCCCATGTCAATGCCCTGATCTGGTCCGAAGGACTCGAGGACTGACCAGGGCGCGCCGGCGAAGGATCAGGGCACGGCATGCCGGGGCGGTCCCGGGGGCCGCGGCAGGTCTGGCGCCGTGCCTGAGGGCGCTTCGGCCCCGGTCTTGCCCATAGTGGCCTTCTGCGGCGGGCGGGCCTGGAACACCCAGTCGCGGTAGCTTGTCGCCCCGGCAAACCCCTCCTGCTGGGGAGGGAAGCCGGCCTCCTTCATGGGCTTGTCCTCGGACAGGCTGTATACCCCTGTGATCCCGCCGCGGGCATCCCGCACCAGGCCCCATTCCGGTTGGCCGGTCATGGGGTCGGGGTAGAGGCGGCGCAAGTGACGCACCGGCATGGGGAAGCGCCGGTCCTGAAGCAGCTCCTCCAGGCTGGGCGGATAGCTATGGTCCGGCCCCGGGCCGCTTGCATGGTAGGACTCGATGGCCCGGCGGAACTGCTCCCCCACGAATAGCAGCTCTGCTTCCTTCTCCCGCCGGTCCAGGGTGGCCCACACCGTGCCTATCGCCGCCATGCCGGTGGCCAGCGCCGCCAGGAGGAAAAGCAGGGCGAGCAACACCCAGCCGCTGGACCCCGGCGCTCCCGACCTCCGGTATGCCACGCCCCCGTTCACCATTCCGAATACGGTTTGCCGTCCAGGCCGGCCCCGTCCGCCCCGCTCTTCACGTCCTGGACCCCCACGCCCTCGGGCGGCGCCAACAGGATCCAGGTCTGGTCGCTCTCGGTGATGGGATCCACCGGCACGGAGCGCAGATAGCGCCGCTCCACCAGGTACTCCAGGCTCTCCGGCCAACGTCCCGTGTCGGCGTGGTACTGGTCGATGGCCTCCCGCAGCGTCGCCAGATTCTGGCGCAGCACCGCCTCCTTGGAACGCTCCACGTGCTGGAAATAGCGCGGCGCCGCCAGCGCCAGCAGGGTGGCGAGGATGGCCAGCACCACCAGCAGTTCCACCAGGGTGAAACCCTTTGATCTTGACTGCATGCTACCACTCCCGGTAAGGCACGCCGTTGAGCCCTACCTTGTCGGAAAGGGAATAGACGTCGAACACGTCTGCCCCCTCCCGGGGCTCGTCCGGCGGGCTGGCGTAGCTGCGCTTGCCCCAGGTCTCGGCCGCCGGCACCTGCGGGTCCGGATGCATGGGATCGCGCGGCAGTCGGCGCAGGAAGTAAATGGGGCGGCGCTCCGGATGGGTGATGTCCGGCACCCCCGCCACCAGCACCTCCAGATTTGGCGGATAGCCGGAGGCGTCGGCCGCTGCCTCGATCCTCTTGTCCAGCACGGCCTGGTGATAGGCATCGATGGCGGAACGGATCTGGCGCAAGGCCAGCCTCAGTTCCGCCTCCTTCTGGCGCTGCGCCACCACCTCCAGCATTGGCGCGGCCAGCCACGCGAGCACCCCGACGATGGCCACGGCAATGACCAGCTCGATCAGGGTGAAGCCGCGCTGGGCGTTCATCGTCCGGCTGCGGGCGGTTGGACGGGATCGGCCGGCTCTGCAATGGGAACATCCGGTCCCGGTGGTTCGATTTCAGACTGGACGGGCGTGCCGGGCACAGGCGGCGCCGGCGTCGGCGCTGCGGTTCTTCCCGTCCGGCCGGGCCGCAGCAGCAGCGGCCGGTCGGACACCGCCCCTTCCGTGCCGGCGAAGAACTCGGACTGGGCGAGCTCGGGTCGCTCCAGGTTGCGCAGAATGCGCGGCGTGATGAGCAGCACGATCTCGGTCTTGTTCCGGTCGTCCCGTTGGGTGGAGAAGAGCCGGCCCAGCAATGGCAGATCTCCGAGCCCCGGCACCTTGCTGGCAGCCGATCGTTCCTCGTCGGAGATTAGGCCCGCCAGCACCTGGGTCTCCCCATCCTTGAGGCGCAGGACGGTACTGGCGTTGCGGCTGCCCAGCTGGTAGGTGAGGCTGCCGCCGGCGCTCCTGACCTGTTGCACGATGTTGGACACCTCCAGGCCCACCTTCATGGCCACCTCGCCCTGCAGATAGACCTGGGGCTCGACGTCCAGCTTGAGGCCCACGTCCAGGTAGGACACCGACTCGGAGGTCACGCCGGTGGCGGTGATGTTGGAGGTGATCACCGGCACCTTGTCGCCAATGTGGATCCTGGCCTTTTCCTTGTTGCGCACACGGATGCGTGGGTTGGCCAGCAAGTTCACGTCGGCGTCGTCTTTACGCAGATTGAGGGTGGGGGTCGGGCTCACCTGGATATCGGAGGCGTCGATGCCCTTGAGCAGCTCGACGGTCAGCGGGGCATTGACCTTGGTCTGAATCTGCTGGGTCGTCTGGCCGATGGGGGCGACCGCGGTTTGGGTCTCCCTGGCCAAGACGGAAAATTGGTTCGGCCATTGCAACCCCAGCTCGAGGAGCCGGCTACGTTTGACCTCCAGCACCTCCACCTCCAGCATCACCTCCGGCTCGGCCTGGTCGGCCACGGCCAGGATCTTTTCCACCAGGCGGATGGCGTCCGGGGTGTCGCGCACGAACAGCAGGTTGAGCCTTTCGTCCACATACACGTCGCGCGACTTGGTGAGCGTCTTGACCAGGGTCAGCGCCCCCTTGGCCTCCAGGTTGGAGAGGAAGAAGGCCCGCACCACCAGATCCTCGTATTCCCGGAGCTTGACAGGCTGGTTGGGGTAGATGAGCAGGGTGTTGGGGTTGAGCACCTTCTTGTTGAGCTGGCTAGTGGCCAGGATCATGTCGATGGCGTCGGAGAGGGCCGTGTTGCGGGCGAAGACGGTGGTCTTGGTGTCGGTGCGCACGTCCTTGTCGAAGACGAAGTTGATGCCGGACTGGCGCGACAGGGCATCGAAGACGCTGCGCAGGGGTGCGTCCCGAAACTCCAGGGTTACGGCCCGGCGCAGCCCTGCGGCGAGCTGGGGGATCTGCACCCCCTGTGGGCGGTCGGCCTTCTCGTCCACCTGCTTGAGCAGGGCGGCGGCGCGGGCGTGGGTCGGCTCCTGGGTGAGTACCGCCCGCAGGCGCAGCCGCGCCGCCTCGTAATCCTCGCGGCTCATGGCCTCCTCCGCCTCGCGGACGAGGGCCTCATTGCGGCGCACCATCTCCACTGCGGCCAGTCCCGCCGGCGCACGGGTGTTTTCCGGATGCAGGCGCAGCACGTCGCGATAGCGCGCCTGGGCCTCCTCCAGCCGCCCGTCCCGCAGCGCCGCATCCCCCTCTTGGAGCAGGCGGGCGAGGTGGGCCTCGCGGGTCCGGATGTAGGCAGTGCGGAACTGCACGTTGCCTGGTTGCTCGCGCATGGCCTGTTCCAGCTGCCGCAGTCCCTCCTCGGTCTTGCCTTCCTGGATCAGGCGCTCACCCTCACGGAAGGCCTGGTCCGTGGCACAACCGGTGATGAGCGCCAGGCACAGGATCAGCAGGCAGGCTACGCGGTGGAGCTCGGGCAGGCCTGGTTTCGGCCCGTCGTACTGGCCGGCGGCCTGCCTACGCGGGGGCATGGCCGATGATGGGAAGGGGCTGGGATTCATGGCGTCCACCTCAGGATGTGTCGTTCGTTCATGGGGACATAGGTAAAGACGAGCTGCCCGCTCGAGGTCTCGTCCAGGCGCCAGGGCCCCACCGAGTCGCCCCGTTTCAGGGTGTGCACCTGCTGGCCCTGGGCCAGGAAATACACCTCCCCGGCGCCATCCTGCCAACGACCCAGGTACTGGAAGGGCAGCGGGGGTACCGTCGGCGGCGGTGGCGGCGGTTCTGGTGGCGGCGGTGGCAGCGGCTGCCAGCTGTGGGCGGGAAACAGATCGGGGCCGAGGGCCTGGAAGCGGGGTTCCTGCCCGCTCCCTAGAGCCACCCCGGCGGCGCTGCGTCCACTCGCCTGGGTGGCCGGCACCCTCCGCTCGGACGCGGGCCGCACGACTGCCGCCACGGGCTCCTCCCCTTCCGCCTCCCGCCACTTAAGCCACCACACCGCCGCCAAGGTGGCGGCCAGGGCGAGTAGCAGAGCCATCAGCCGCGCCCTCAAGGCCCACCCTCCATGTCCAAATAGAGGGTGAAGCGCATCACCGCCCGCAATTCGGCGCTCTCCACCCGCTCGCGCCCCAGGTACAGGCCATCCAGGGCGAGCCCGGGGTTGGCATTGAGGGCATCCGCAAGGAAGGTGCGCAGCGCCGGATAGCTGCCCACCACCGGCAGCACGATCTGATAACGCCACAAACCGCCGCCGGCCTGCTGCAGCCGGTATTCACCCTGCTCCAGTTCGAGCCCGGCGCGGGCAGCCGCCCGGAACAGGCGGCCCACAGCCCCGGGGGTGTCGTGGGGGTCGCCCAGGCGCCCCAGGGCGTCCGAGGCCATCGGCGCCTCCACCGGCCGTGCCCTAAGCTGTTGCACACGGGCGACCTCCGCCTCCAGCGCCTCGATGTCGTGCCTGAGTTCGGGAAGGAGGAGGGCCCGCATCAGCACGGCAGCGATCAACAGCCCCACCCCTGTCAACCCAGGCCAACCCATACGGGCCGCCAGCCAGGCCAGCCAGTCGTAGGCCCTGGTCACGGCGCCTCACCTGCGGAGGGTGTCCCCCAGCGCCCGCGCAGGGTAAAGCGTACCGGCCTGGCCTGACCATCCTCCCGTATGCCATGCTGGGCGAGGCTGATCTCCGCCAGACCTGGGACTTCCTGGAGAACGGCGTAGTAGTCGAGCATGGCCGGGTAATCAGCCGCCTCACCAGTGAGCAGCAGGCTCCCACGGAGGGCATCGGCCTCCAGGGTAAGCAGGGCGATGGAGGCAGGGCGGGTACGCTGCAGGGTGGAGAGGAGCTCCCCCCAGGGCATGTCCAAGGCCCGTCTGGCATGGGCGCGGGCCGCACCCTCAGCCTCCCGCGCTGGGTCCCGCCGTTGCGGGCGGGCGGCAGGGGCAAGGGATTGGAGGGTCTGCAGGCGCTGGCGGGCTGCATCCCGACGCTGCTCGGCGGCGCGTTGGTCCTGGACAGTCGCCAGGGCCGCCAGTACACCCGCCGCCAGCAGGAGCCAGGCCCACCAGGGGCGGGGCGGGCGCAGACGGGCAAAGTCCAGACCCAGGCCGCTCACGGACACCGCCTCCGGGACATGCCACGCCCTCCCCCCCGGCGGCAGCACGCGTACGAGGGCACAGGGAGATCGGCGCGCATGGGCACGGTTCGCAGCTCACCCCAAGAGGGCCAGGGCGGGCTCCGAGGGGCCCTGCAGCTCGTGGACCTGCCAGGCTGGCATGAGCTGCGCGCGTTCCAGGGCCATGCCGACCCCCTCCAGCCAAAGCTCGCCCTGCGGGGTCATCCCGGCCAGCAGGGCCTCGCGCTGCAACAATGCAGCCAGGGCCGCGGCCCCCTCCTCCCCCATCAGACGCTGGCGCAGCCTGGTGATGCGGCCCCGTGCGAGGTGCAGCAAAGTCACTATGCCAGGCTCCAGCAGGGCATACCAGCCGGTGACCCGGCCGAGCTGGCGGCGGCGCCGGGACCACTTCACGTCCAGCCATGGGCGGATGTTGCGGGGGCGGAGCCTCCGGCGGGCGAGCAGCACCTCAAGCCCGTCCAGGTTTTCGGTCGGCATGGCGCACACCGGCACCGCACGTCCCGGCGGCAGGTCCGGCCAGACCAGTCTCCAGCCTCCCACATCTTCCAGGGTATCGGCCAGGCGTTCCCGAAGCCAGGCCAGCATCTCGCCGTGCCTGAGCCAGGTAGGCGGCGGATCCACTAGAAACAGGCGCACGAAGTGATGGGACAGGCTCAGATGGATGCCGCCCGTGGGCCGTCTCTCGTCGAGCAGGCCCTCCAGGGCGGCGAGGGCCCCTTCCCAGCCGTTACCCGCCTGGGCCGAGGCCGGCGCAGAACCTGACCTGGCCAGCACGGCACGGCCGGGCAGGAGGGCAGCACGGGCGTCAGTCCACGAAGGTGACACGGTTGATCTCCTCCAGGGTGGTCTCGCCGCAGCGCACCAGCTCCAGGGCCGCCTGCCGCAGGCTCACCACGCCGGCGCGGGCAGCCGCCTCCTTGACCTGGCGAATAGGGGCGCGGGCGACGATCAACTCCCGCAGCTCATCGTTGAGCAACATCATCTCGGCAATGGCCTTGCGCCCCCGGTAGCCGCTGCCGCGGCAGTGGCCGCAGCCACGCCCGGCAAGGAAGCGAAAACCCGCCGCCTGCGCCGGGGTGAGGCTGGAATCTGCCAGCAGCTGCGCAGTGGGCTCATAGGGCGCCAGACAGTGGGGGCAGTTCACCCGCACCAGGCGCTGGGCCAGGACGCCGTTCAGGGCGGAGACGAAGCTGTAGGGGTCCACCCCCATGTGCATGAAGCGCCCGATCACGTCATAGACGTTGTTGGCATGCACCGTGGTGAACACCAGGTGGCCGGTGAGGGCCGACTGCACCGCGATCTGGGCCGTCTCTGGGTCGCGGATCTCGCCCACCATGATCTTGTCCGGGTCATGGCGCAGGATGGAACGCAGCCCCCGGGCGAAGGTCAGCCCCTTCTTCTCGTTCACCGGGATCTGCAGGATGCCGGTGAGCTGGTACTCCACCGGGTCCTCGATGGTGATGATCTTGTCGCGCCCAGTGTTGATCTCCGAGATGGCCGCGTACAGGGTGGTGGTCTTGCCCGAGCCGGTGGGACCGGTGACCAGGAACATGCCGTAAGGCTCGTGTGACAGGCGTCGGATACGGGCCAGGGTGGTGGCGTCGAAACCGAGACGGTCGAGGGTGATGCCCTTCAACTCATCGGCGAGCTGCTGCCGGTCCAGGATGCGCAGCACTGCGTCCTCGCCGAACACCCCCGGCATGATGGACACCCTAAGATCGATCTCACGGCCGCGGATCACCACCTTGAAGCGGCCATCCTGGGGCACACGCCGCTCGGCGATGTCCAGCTCGGCCATCACCTTGATGCGCGAGATCACCTGCTCGGCCATCTCCCGGCCCGGCGGCTGGGCGATGGTGTTGAGCACACCGTCGATGCGGTACTTGATGGTGAGCCCGTGGGCGTCGTTCTCCAGATGGATGTCGGAGGCGCCGCTCGCCACCGCGTCGTACAGGGTGGAGTGCACCAGTTTCACCACCGGAGAGGCGTCGGCGCTGATCACCTGCAGGGAGATCTCCTCCACACGCTCGTCGCTGCGCACCTCATCTGTCTCGGTGAGCACCCCGTCCATGGCCTTCAGATCGGCCTCCAGCAGGTGCAGCCAGGCCAGCAGGTCGTCGCGCAGCGCCAGGGCCGGCGTGAAGGGCTCGCCGATGCGCCGTTCCGCCCAGTCCAGCAGCCCTGCGTCCAGGGGATCGGCGAGCACCAACCACAACCTCCCGTGCTCATCCCGCGCGGCGACACACTCCCGTTTCATGGCCTGGGCGAAGGGGATGCGCTCGAAGGCCGGCTTGAGCGTCCTCAGGGCGGCCATCGCCAACACCGGATAGGCGAAGGCCTGTCCCAGCTCCTGCAGGAAGGCCTCTCCCTCCAACCCCGTGGCCTCCTGCAGCGCCCGCAGGGCATTGCCCTCCCTGCCATGGGCCAGGGCCTCCTGTACCAGCTCCGCATGGATGCGTGCGGTCATTGCAGGGCCCCCGCCAGATCGAAGATGGGCATATAGAGCAACACCACGATTGCGCCGATGACAAGCCCGATCAGCACCATGAGGATGGGCTCCACGAGCCGGGTGAACCAATCCACCGCACGGGCGAGCTCCTCGTCGTAGAAGGCGGCGATGGACTCCATCATGGCCCCCATGCGTCCGCTCTTCTCCCCTACTTGCAGCATGCGCAGGGCCACTGGCGTTGTGAGCCCGGCGGCCTCCATGGCCTGGGAGATGGATTTGCCCTCCCGAATGTCGCGCCTGACCTGGGCCAGCCGCTGTCGCAGCTCCGGGTACAGCAGGCCCTCGGCCATGCCGAGGGCGGTGACCACCGGGATGCCCCCTGAGAGCAGCATGCCCACGGTGCGGTAGAAACGGGTTAGCTGGAAGATGCGCAACCGTTCCCCCAGCGCGGGGATGCGCCAGAGCAGGCGTGACACGGCCGCCCTCACCGCGGGTTGGCGCAGGGCGTAGACCGCGGCGGCGGCGATGGCCAGCAGCGTTAGTCCCACCAGCCGGGCGTGCGCCTGGATGAAAGCCCCCCACTCCATGAGCAGCCGCGAGCCCAGCGGCAGCTGCGCCAGGTTGTCGGCGTAGATGCCGGAGAAGCGCGGCACCACCCAGCCCAGCAGATAGATCGCCACCAGGCTACCCACCGTGAGCAGCAGCACGGGGTATACGGCCGCGGCCGCCACCTTCTTGCGGATCACCTCCAACTGTTCCTGATAGGCCACGTAGCGGCCCAGGGCCTCGGGCAGGTTGCTGGTCTTCTCCGAGGCCCGCACGGTGGCCACGTACAGGGGGGGAAAGACCTCGGGATGGTGGGCTATGGCGGCGGAGAAGGACTCCCCCTCGTACAGATGCGCCAACACCTGGGTCAGCACCTTGCGGGTCTCGGTTCTACCCTCCTTTTGCGCCAGGGTCTGCAAGGCCTCCACCAGGGTGAGGCCGCTGCTCACCAGGGCCAGCAGCTCGCGCGAAAACAGGGTCAAGGGGAAACGGTAGCGGCGCCGGGGCCAAGCGAAACCGAACCCCCTGTCCGGTCGCACGCGCAGGACCGTAAGCCCCATGCGCCGGGCCAGCTCGGCGGCCTCACCGGCATGGGCGGCCTCCAGCCGCAGGCGCTGGCGGCCGGATTTGGACAGGGCTGTGACGTGGAAGTGCATGCCTACCAGTTTGTGATGTCGGCTGCCAGGCCGCTGCCCCCAGGCTTGCCGTCATTGCCGAAGGAGTAAAGGTCCACCTCCCCATGTTCGCCGGGCGAGCGGTATTGGTAGGGGTTGCCCCACGGGTCCAGGGGCACCGCCTTCTTGAGATACGGCCCCTGCCAGCGGCCCTCCCCTACGGGCTGGACCGTGAGGGCAGCGAGCCCCTGCTCAGTGGTGGGGTAACGCCCCACGTCCAGCCGGTACTGGTCGAGGGCATCCTCAAGGGCCTTGATCTGGGCGCGCGCGGCCTTGACCTTGGATTTGTCCTCCTGCTGGAAGTAGTTGGGCGCCACGTAGCCGATGAGCAGGCCCAGGATGACCAGGACGATAAGCAATTCCAGCAGGGTGAAGCCCGTATGGCGAGGTCTGGCGAGCCATCGGATCGGGAAGCGGGCAGACATGGGTGGTGGTGTCTCCATCGGTGCGGATATGACGCATTTAACGGCGGGATGGGCCGAAATCATAAGGTTAGCATGTTACAGCGCACGATCCTCCCCATCGTCCATGCAAGGATGGCACCTCACTGCCCCGACGACGGACGCGACTTGTCGGTTTTTTTACAGTGCCCGCCATAGAGTCGAAACGATTCATCGTAAATTCAACATGTTGCGCAAGTGGCATGGATATTGCATGAGGGCAATGGGCAACACCACCCGACGACAGGAGAATGGACATGACACCCAGCACGATTACCGCACCCCACACTCGCAAAGCCCGCAACCTGCGCCCCCGGCTGGCGGCCGTCAGCCTGGCCGTGGGCCTCGCCCTGGCCGCCGGCGCACCCGCCCTGGCCAGCCAGGACAGCAAGGGCACGGACTTCTGGCTGATGTTCAACAAGAACTTCACCAGCACTCCAACCCTGACCCTGTTCATCACAGGCGACACGGCCACCACCGGAACGGTGACCATCCCCGGACTGGGCATCAGCACACCCTTCAGCGTCACGCCCGGCACCGTCACCAGCGTCCCCATCACCAGTACCGCCGAGGTCACCACGGCGGACGGCATCCAGGACAAGGGCATCCGCGTCACTGCCGGCGCCGAGGTGACCGTCTACGGCCTGAACCGCATCTCGGCCACCACCGATGCCTTCCTGGGCCTGCCCACAGACATCCTGGGCACCGAATACATCAACCTGGGTTACAACAACTCCAGCCTGGGCAGCTAGGCCGCGAGCCAGTTCGGTATCGTCGCCACCCAGGACAACACCACGGTGACCATCACGCCGTCCGTCACCACGGGCCCGCGCACGGCCGGGGTGCCTTACAACGTGGTGCTTAATCAGGGCCAGGCCTACCAGCTGC
>FWPV01012112.1_pt1 | contig 13446 bp, 7 predicted proteins | sample 2228371 | NCBI WGS metagenome assembly FWPV01 (sample SAMEA103939776, study PRJEB20133) | metagenome | reverse complement strand
AAGACGACGATCTGGGTGTCCTCCCCCTCGGCAATCACCCCACCGCCCTCGCCCGCTCGCCGCCGATAATCCACCTCGCCCCAAAATAGATGAATGCGCTCCGAAGTGCCACCAGGGCTGACGAAAAATGTGGCGATCGGCCGCAAGTCGCCCTTGATCACGTAACCTGCCTCTTCCAGAAGCTCTTGATGCGCCACCTGCTTGACCGTGCGCCCCACATCATGGACGCCCGCCACGGTTTCCAGGAGCCACGCTCGCTTTGCACCATCGCCCTCGCGTTGCTGCGGCGAAAGGCTGGCATAGACGGGGTAGCGAAACTGACGCACCAGCACCACGGCATCCTCCCGCGGATCGTATAACAGGATGCCCACCGAATCGCCGCGCTCGAAATTGATGCGCGTGATCGGGTCGCTCCATTGACCATCAAAACGGCGAAACTGCAGCGTCGCGCGTAATACGCGAAAAAGGTTCCCAAAGCGATAATCCTCGGTCAGTTCGAGAATCCTGACCCACGGGTTGGCGTTATCGGTTAGATTGGATTGTGAAGACATGGACATTTCCTTTATCAATTCTGACTGCGCGCATTCGGTTGCCTCTTGCCTGCTGAAGGCTTCAGGAATGCAAAGTAAAGGGCCACATGGAAGGTAAAGAAGCATAGACCCAAAAATAGAACGAGCCAGCTTAACCAAGTTGAAGATAGAAACGCATTCAGATGCAGCAGAACGATCCCGACCACAAAAGCGACGCTATCCAAAAAGCCAATCAGCGTAGCCGAGTAAAAGAACACCGTCCAAGGCTTGTCGGGAGGGGGCACCGTGTTTGATTTCCACAGAAAGGCTTTTCTCAACTCGACCGGCTCGATATCTTTGGCGTGTTGGATGCAAAACTCCTTGATGCAGTTCATCGCACGGGCGCTTTCCTGCCAGGCCTGACGCAGACGGATAAGGCTAAGAAAATCGAACCAACCGATCGCGCATAACAGCCACGCAAGCACGGTCCCTGTTCCCCTGGGCAGGCTACTCGATTTTTCCCCTAAGGTGGAAACGATACCCGTGGCGACGATGCCCACCGCCAACAAATAAAAGTTGACCATCGTGTGACGGTCTTGCATCGCTTCGCTGGCCGTGATGCGTGCATATTCGAATTCCCAACCGAGGATATCGGCCGGATCCAACTGCGGCTGCGCTGGCCTCTCTGGCGCTACCTGTACCTGGGGCGGAGATTTTCCGGCCTGCTTCCGGTTTCGCCATAGAACCAGGCACAGGATCAACACGTTAACACCGAGAAAAAGCAAAGCATCACGCACAAGTGGCCAGACATCCGCGTTCATTGTCATCCTCCTGACAATCAAGCCTGGCTAACGATCAACTCTTGCCGTTCGCGCATGATCGGGAACAAGTCGCACGGTGCCAAGTGCGGGTCGCCGTATAGGATGAACGAAAGCCAGTTGATCTCGCCGGTGGCGCCTTCTTGCTGCTTGCGGGACCATTTGGCCAGGCGCAAACACTCGCCCAGACTGTACTCGCCCGATAACAGCAGCTTGTAAAACTCTTCAGTGAGAAGCCGCGCAGCCGTAGCCTCAACCGGCCACAGCGTGCCGATATAAGCCTCCACGCCCGCCTGCAAAAAAGCGCCGGGCAGGTCAAAAGCTTGGTCTTCATACCTAATAGGTCCAGCTTTCCCGCCGACGGCGCTCTCGCAGGATGAGCTAAACACGAGGGCAGGTGGCGCCATTTGCACAGCGCTGGTCAACATGAAGGTCGTGATCTCTTGTCCATCAGCAACCTGCCAAGCACTCCGCGATCCTTTGAATCGGGTATGTCCGGAATAGTGCACCAAGCTATACCGACCGCTTGAGAGGGCGCCGAGAATCCGCATCCGCTGACATTGCTCACCGATCAGCACATCCGGCTCGTCGAAATACTCTGGACGGCGTCGCAAAGCCTCCGCCACGTTTTGTACCTCGCTCTCGGCCTCGGCAAGTTGGGGATCGTTAGAAGGGTTTGCAATCAGCAACGCTTTAATTCTGCGAATGTCACGCATCGGCGGCCGGATATTCTGCGGCGCCTGTTTACTGATAATAACACGCCCCACCTGAAAAGGGATCTCGCCCGCGTAAACAGCCTCCAACATCAGCTCCCAAGGAATATCCTTGAGGGCATCATCAATCATCAGCAAAACGGTAGAGCGCCGCGGCGCGTTCCAAAGATAACCCTTGACTACAGTGCTCGTAAATTGGGACAGGATATAGTTGCCCAGCTCCTCAGTATTAATAAACGCGGCCTTGGATGCATTCCGCCCTGCGCCAAAACGCCCCCGAATGTAGTCGCCAAAGCTGCGCATGAACTCCTCTTTGAGCGCCGTGGGTAAGGGCTTGTCGGCAACGACGACTTGGGCGCCTCTGCCGCGGAACATGGTGCGGACAATCCCCGGCTTGGGGCTTAGTATGCTGATCATCACATCGTCGGGGTGATCCTCTGTTCCCCGGCGGGCAACCACGGTCTTGGCCACATAAGCAGCAAACGATTGGGACATGAATTGTGCGCTATCCCGCGAGTGCCAGCCCACCAAGATGCCTTGTTCGCCCAACCAACGAAGACGGTCAAGCTGTAAGGTCCTGCGCGGATCACCCTGCGCTTGAGTTTCTCGCAGGGAGGGCAAAGCATTCGGGTCGTAGGCAAGCAATGGGATGAGAGAGTCTTGTCTCTGCTCGATGGCGATAGCCCAGACCAAGTCCTCAAGCGTCTGGCGATCGTCGCCCCAGCTCTTGCTTTTGCGCAGGGAACTGATGAGGTCCCTAAAGAAGGCGTTGCGCGGTTGTTCAATGTCTTTGAGAACATCCTGGAAAAGGCTCTGCCACGCCGATGTTCCCCGGCGTGATAGGTCTTGGTCGGGATGATCAATCAACTCGCGCTTGAGCCTTTCGATCAAAGCATACCCCACCAGGCTGATGAGGTAAGGATGCCAGCCGGCCTCTCGTTCGACAAAGTCGTGAACGGCTTCAGGAGCGCCTCGCTCGATATCGAGGTAGCGCCTGAACAGCTCGTTGATCCACTCCTCGCGTTCTACGGCCTCGACACAGCGCAAGGGCACTTCCTCGATACGGTCTCGAAAATTGTGGGTGAATGGCTCCAGGCGTGCCTCGCGCAATGTGCGATAATCCTCCTCACGTGCCGTATAGATAAAACGCACGCGCTTCTGAAGCTTGTCCAAATCGCGCCAAAAATCACCGGCGCTTCGAGGGACCGCCGCAACCTCGGCATCCATTTTCAAAAGCTCGGGCAATTTGTCCACCAAGAAAACAATCTCCGGATAGAGCTCGCGATGCGCGTCCAGGAAAGCCAAGAATTTCCGGCAATCCATCTCGGAATCTGCATAGGCTGACTGAAATTCTGCCTTCAATGCGTCATCTATCAAGCCACGCTCCTGCGCCTCGTCGCACAAGGCACAAAGAAACTTGCGGTAGATGAAGGACAAGGGCGTGTTCTCGTGCACGCGGCCGAAACTCAGCCTGACCAAGTGCCTGCCTTTGCTTAGCGGGCTATCGGGTTGTCGGGCACGATGATAGAGCTGCTCCAAAAGAGACCATTTGCCGATGTAAGGGCCGCCCAGGATGACGGCATGTCGCTTGCCGCTTGCGTCATCCTTCTCGCCGACGATGACGCTTTCAAGGAGTCGCAAATCTTTTTCACGCCCGTAGAAATCTCGGATCTGACGTCTGTGGATCGCGGGATTATAAGGCAAGCCCAACACCAGATTAGCCTCTCGAATGAAAGCGCGGTTAAGGCGTGCAAACCCGGAATCATTGTCAACATCCGCCGCACCAGCCCGGGTGCGGGGCAGATATAAAATGATGTAGATACGCTCGATGGAACGCTCCTGGGCCAAGTAGGACTTGATAGCACTACACATGCGGCGCGCGCACCTTTCCATGCTCAGCCTGCCGGCTCCGGTAGCAAAAGCCGGAAAGAGGATGCTGCGCAGACCGCGCTTTTCCGTCTCCACAAGGCAGTTGAAGGTTGTCTTCTCCACAAGCTCATCGAGGGGAACGTCGCCCGTATCATAATCAATGACCGTACCATGTAGGACATATCTGGCCCCTGTCCGCGTCTTCAAGTCGTACGCGGGCGTAACCACCACGCTACCCGCTTTTACGGGGCATTGCGCCTGCGCGGCACGAACGTACTCGTCCACATGCTCGGGGCCGACGTTCTTTCGGAGCAATCTAGACACGCCGCTGCCCATCGTCAGATAGTTGTCGTCCGTGCTGACCAGGACATCAACCCTTACGCCTGGGGCCAAGATATCACCTTGCAGGATGGCGACCGTCGTCCTCCCAAACACGAAATTGGTCTTGATGAGTTCGCTTGCCATGCTCGCACCTGATCTTTGCCAACCTTCTGCTCAAGCAGGAACCTCGGATTGCCAGAAGCCCTCTTGCAAACCATAAACCGTCGCTCCCATGCTACACCGTGCACGGGAATTCTAGCCCAGCGGCGCGAAAACTCGGAGATTGCGCAGCTTGGAGGGGCATTCGAGCTGTGGCTTTTGGTCATACTGCTTGAGATTGGCGCCTGCGCGGGCGATAAGCTCGGCATAGGTCAAATCGCCGTTCGAGTCCTTGATGGCCTTGGCCAAAGCCCAGGTAAAAGCCCCTCGATACTCACCCTCAATGCGGGCGTCGGCTGCCGTTTGGCGATCTTCGCAGGCAGCCAGCAACACATTCCGCTTGGCTTTGACGATGGCGAATTTGTTCTGCCGGTAGCGATTAATCAACTGGTCAATATACGTCTCTACTTTTGTATCCCATTGATCTTGGGGCGTGTTCGTTAGCAACGCCACAAGATCTTCCCTTGCCCAGGCATAAGCTTCGGCATTGCGCTTGGCCACTTTACGCTCGATGCGCTCGGCGATCTCCGGTGGCGGGGCCAGATAGCGAGCCCTGAATTTGACGCCGCTATCGAAGAGGGCTTTTTGGATGGTGCCGCTATGGCAACAGTCGGCGATGAAGGTAAAGTTGACTTTGGGGGGAATACGGTCAAAGATGAGGCTTAAATCATCATCTCGAAAGGGCTTGTCCCAATCGTGATCATAAGGCACGATGACTTCGTCGAGGCATTCCCACTCGTCGTTACTTTGGTCATCCACTTGTGTGCCATGGCTGGAAAAGTGAAAGATGCGCACATCCTTGGTGCCATAATCGCTCAGCAACCACTCGAGTCCGTCGCGGATGCCTTGAGCTGTAGCTGCCTTGTTGTGGAGGATTTTAATATCAGCGTCGCGGAATCCATAATAAGTTTTGAGAATGCTTTGCATCTCTAACGTGTCGTTGATGCAGCCACGCAATCGGGGTATGCCCGGCTTGAAGTTGTTGATCCCGACAAGCAACGCTCTTTTGGACATGGCCGTACCTCCTATCTCAAGTGACATTGAGGAAACGATTTTTCATGTATTCGATGTAGCTCAAGCCGCGATTTTCGGCGTCAAAATTGCTTGGGATCAACCTCCTTCCAGCTCCGGAAAGATCTCGCGCCCATATTTAGGTTATTATACTCGCATCACAACGCAAGGAAACTGCATACATCATAAATCCCGTCGGGCACTTGAGAATCCTGGAGCGGGTTTCGCTTTGTGTCATTCTGCGCTTCGTCACCCCGCCAGTAGGCAGGCCGCACGTCACTATTCCAAGACGTAAAGCGCGGCTCGACCACGAGTTTGCCGGGCACCACCCTCAAAAGTGGGCAAGGTGAACTCGTCCACCTGCCGTAAGTGAAAGCGAGCATCCGCTCGAACCACAAAACCGTGCATTTCGTCACCATCATCCAGGATGTAAACGGCCCGCCCCTCTCGGATCAACGCACTAACCAAGCGGGCGAACTCGTCATCAGACCAGTATGCGGGACGTATCGTGGCGTGGCCCGTGTAACGCTCCACCGCGCCGCTGTTGAGGCCGGTGCCTACAACAGCCCCGTCGGGGAGGCTATTCGCCAAGCGGGCATATTCGCCGCGCTCGATCGCCGTGACATGCCCAAACACCTCGACTTTTGGATACCACGGCATGTTCAGCGAAAAGACCGTGCGCGCCGCCAGCGTCCACACAACCGCGCACACAACCGCAGCCCGATGTCCCGTTCCCTCGCCTGCTGAATGGGGTCGTTTTGCCAGCATCCACAAACCAAGCACGCCTCTGCCCGCCCAAAGCGCCAACCACGGGAAGAGCGAGATCAGATCGCGCAGGCGCAACGCGCCATAGCACAAATGGAATCCGAACACACCTAGAAAACCGAACCCCATCGTCGCAGCCCAGATGCGCTCATCGGGATTGCGCCACTGCTGCAAGAGGCCGTATATCACAAAAGGCAAAACGTAACCGAACTCTCGCTCCGCTATAAGCCCGGTTTCCCATATCAACTTGGTCATCGGCAGGACGTTGCGCCAGGAAAACAAAAACCATTCCTCAGATTCGGTGGCCCATGGAGACCCGAAAACTTGCCGATGATACCACAGGTCTGGCAGAGCAAAGAGCAAAGCCGAAACAAAATAGACGGACAGGTGACCGACCCTGCGCCGCCATCGCCATGGCGCCCCCAAAAGGGCGGGCAACGCCGCCAGCCCCAAGAAAACCTGCGGATGGCGCACCCAGTACGCCAGCCCCAGCGCCGCCCCTGCCAGGACGCCCCAACGCATTCGGTCGAGGCAGCGGGCACGCACCAACGCCAACAAGCTCAACACGGAGAGCGCTTGGGTCGCCGCGTCCGCCATAGGTACCAACGTACGCGACGCGCCCTCGTACGATGTAAGCGTGATCAAGGCTGCCAGCCCGCCCAAAAGCGAGGCTTTGTCACCCGCGCATTTGGGCATGACCCTGTGACCCAGTCGCCACGTCAAGAGGGCGGCCAGCGCGGCACAAAGTGGCGCCGCATACAAAGCCGCTCGATCTCCGCCCAAGGCGTAGAAGGGCGACATCAACACGGGCCAGCCGATCGGCCAGACCGTGGGCGCCGATCTATCCGCTGCGGGGACGCGATATCCCACATGCACAATGGGCCACAACGGTAGCCCCTCGCGCCATGCCAAACCGGCCAATGAAAAATTGTGCAGCGCCGTGCCGCGCTCGACGATATCCGCGGCCATCTGCAGATAGCAGTACGGGTCGCTCCCCGTCACCCCATAACTTAGATGCGAGTTCAGCAGCAGAACGTACCATGCCAAGCCCACCAAGAGCGTGACCGGCCCCAGAAAAGCGGAAACCGAGACATGGCGCATGATGCACCGCGCAAACAAGGCGCCAGCGCCCATCCACATCCAGGCCACGCCCGCCAAAGCCATGGCCCGTGCGTTGAACCAAGGCGCCCAAGGATTGGGGTAGGGAAAAGCCTGATAGAGGGCCATATTGACGTTCAGAACATCGCCCACGAACCAGCGCAAAAGGCCACTTGTTAAAGGCAAAGCGAGCGGCGCGAGCACCTCGACACGCACGACAACCTCGCGAATCTCACCGTGCGCGCGTTCGACGCGGACCGTCGAGAGGACACAAGCTGAGGCCAACACCAGTGGCCACCACCCTAGCCCTTCGCGCATCACGAGGCCCCCTATGCCACCCAAAAACAACCCTGCCAAGATCGTCTGCCATGCCCAATGCAAAGGTGTATCGTCGGGATATAGAGTGCAAGCCAGCGCCCTGCCAAGCCTACTGCACACGCCTCCGCGGTTGAAACACGCCACAAGATGAGCCAAAGGAAATAGGATCGCCAGCACACACGAGGAAAAGTACCAGACGCGCGCCGATAGAGGACCGGTTACATACAAACGCACCGTGAGCAGAGCCAAGCCGCTCAAACTCGCACAGAACATCCCCCACGCCGCCCAAGATGAGCGCTCTCTTCGCGGGCACCGCGCCCAAGCCCAAGCCAGCAGCACCGACGCCACCAAAAAGAGGGCCGTCAAAACCAGCGCACGCGGCCAATAGCCTAGCGGCTTGTCAGCCTGGGCATACAGATAACTTGGATCGAGCCAATGGCGCAAAATGGCGAGCATTGTTCAATCCGCCGTGACAGCGGCCCGTCGGCGCATGAGCGCGACGATGTATCCCCACAAAACCAGCGTGGGCACAGCTTTGCTGGCATGATATACGACGTCCAGGATGCGCGGCTCGAGAGGCGTCCACCGCATAGGCGCATGGTAACCTGCCCATCCGGTCGGATCAATCAGGATATAGGGCGTCCATATCGCCACCAAAGCATAAAACGCCAGCACAGTCCAAGAACCCGTGCGATGATAGAGAAACACAAATACCGGCAGAAGCAACACATAATGATGTTCCCACACATCATGGTAAACGAGGAAATAAGTCGTCGTCCAAAAGCATAGTGAAAGCAGTACGTCAAGAGGGCGCTGCCGCAGCGTCAACCACAGGCCCCCGATAGCGATGCCGGCCACCCACGCCACTTGAATTCCCCTCTGCGTACTGGATGAAAGATCGGGCCATGTCGCCGACAGCAGGCTGAACAAGAACTGGCGCACCCCCAGATTGCCCAGTTGGTGCGAGGGCGGACTGAATCGGAAGTTGCCCGCAAAGGCCGAGAGCGCGGAAGGATAAAGGACAAAATACGGTATTGAGGTTGCCGCCACTGCCAGCATAGCCCAGCCCAAAGCCCGCCAACGTCGCAGTCGCACAAAAATAGGCCAGAAAAGCGCGGTGTTCTGCTTCCAAAGCAAGCTCACCACCCAGGCCCCATCGAACAGCGACTCCAACGTCGGGCGCAAGGTTGCAAGCATCATAAGGAACACGAACCCCGCCTGGACCAAAGAGAATTGGCCCAAGTAGATCTCCAAATAATAAGGGGTGAAGCACAACCACATGGATGCTAGGATGGCCCCACAAACATGACCCCGCACCAGCCGCCAAGAAACATAGGCACAGCCCAGTAAGACAAACTCTGTGATCATCACCCACAGCCGAAAGGCCCACAGAGGGGGCACCTGGTTAAGCGCCACGCCCAGGGTATAGGCCATAACGGGTAAATAGCGGTAGGGCGTATAGCGCGGCACCACAACCTCTATCTTGTCGTCATCACTCTCGTACACGCTGACGCCAGTCAAGACGTTATGCCCGGCCTGGTAGACGGCGTAGAAATCCCACCCGCGCCGGCCATGTGTGGCTGTCGCATCAAAGGTGAAGCGATTCCAAAAGCCCATCCGCCAAGAGGCCAGCAACGAAAGATGAAAGAGCAGGGCTACGCACAATAGAACCCTGGCGCGATACCGATACATGGTTTTGGGGATCCCAAAATACAGATTTGAGTTCGGCTCACAAGGTAACATGTCTGAGGGGCGCTGACAAATGACCGACTTGGCACGGCGTCTGACCTGAGTTAGGATAGGCGTCGGATCAAGCCAGCTACCCCAAAACGCAAACAGGAGATTGCGACCATGAAAATTACCGAGATCAAAACTTATTTGGTTAATGCCAACCCCAGCAAGCGTGCCGACCGACCGCGCGGCCGCAATTGGCTCTTTTGCAAAGTTATCGCCGACAACGGCCTTTATGGCGTCGGCGAAGGCGGCGGCTGGCCCGAGGTGGCCAAGCGCGGCATCGAAGAGGTCGCCCCGCTCCTCATCGGCGAAGACCCGTTCGCCATCGAGCGGCTGTGGTACAAGGTTTACGACGTACTGCACGGCCATGGCTTGACCGGCTCGGTGCGTGGCGGCGTGCTGAGCGCCCTGGACACGGCCCTTTGGGACCTCAAAGGCAAGGCGCTGGGGGTGCCGGTCTACGAACTGTTGGGCGGCAAGGTGCACGACAAAATCCGCATCTACGGCCACGCCAGCACGGTGGAGGCGGCCAAGAAATTGATTGACCGCGGATACACCGCCTTCAAGTGCGGCCCCTCGGCCAAGATCATCGCTTCTTTGCGCGAGGCGTTCGGCTATCAGGTACAGATCGGCGTACATTGCCACGGCGAGTTTTCGCCTGCCGGAGCGCTACAGTTGGCCAAAGGCATCGAGCCATATGAGCCTATCTTCTTCGAAGAGCCGACCAACCCCGATGATCTCGACGCGCTGGAATGGCTGGCCAGCAAAACCAGTGTGCCACTGGCCGCAGGGGAGCGTTTGTACTCCAAATGGGCCTTTCGCGACCTTTTGCAGCGTCGTGCCATCGAGATCGCACAGACCGAGATCACGCGCGTAGGCGGCATCACCGAGGCCAAGAAGGTTGCCACCCTGGCCGAGTCGTTTTTGGTCAAGGTCGCGCCTCACGATGGTTCGGCCGGCCCCATCGCCGAGATGGCCAACATCCACGTCCTGGCCTCTTCGCCCAACTGCATTTTCTTGGAGCACATGGCCGACGACGTGCCCTGGCGTTCTGAGGTGGCCAAAGGGGTCATCCCCGAGCAGGATGGATACCTGCCCGTGCCGAACCTGCCCGGCCTGGGGATTGACATTGACGAAGAAGCCATTGCCCAGCATCCCGTCTACGAGGTGGCCGAGATGGAATACCGCTTCCGCACGGCCGATACTTATGCGGGCATTTGGAGCGAGAACAAGCGCAACTAGGCCCGTGGGGGATGGCGGAAACCCTACCATCCCCCACGCCAAAAGCTGATCAAACGTAACGCGTGGAGAGCTTACGCCCCTCGGTCAACTGCCGCTTCATCCAATCTGTGCGCACCAAGCCATCGCCTTGCTCCGTGAGCCGCGCCAGCAAGAGCAGGCGCAAATCGCGCAGAACGTCCTGATAGCCAAGATCGTCCACACGATTCTCCAGCTCCCACGGGTCGCGTTCCAGATCATAAAGCTCATCCACATCCGTGGGATTCCAGACGTACTTGTAGCGGCGGTCGCGCAACATGCGTTGCTCATAAAGGCCAAATTGGGCTCCATGATAGGTCGCGACAGCATCTTGCCGCCAGTCGGCGACCGTCTCGCCGCGCAGCAGAGGTACAAGCGAACGTCCTTGATAGCTAGCGGGGATGGGCAGCCCTGCCGCCTCGCAGACCGTCGAGGCCAGGTCGAGCGCGTGCACCACGAACTCACCACGCACCATCCCCGGCTTGGCCTGCCTCGGCCAGCGGATGATGAGCGGCACGTGCACAACATCCTCGTACATGACATAGTGCTTGTCAATCAAACGATGTCCGCCGCAGTTATCACCGTGATCGGTTGTGTAGATCACCAGCGTCGAATCGGCCAGCCCGAGCGTATCCAATGCCGCCAACACTTGGCCGACGGCATCGTCGAGCTGGCTGACCATCGCCAAATAGCGCGACACAAAGACCGACCATTCCGCCCATCCCAGGTGCTCAATGCCCCACGACGCGAGCTGCTGTCGCTGGATGTAAGGCTTGTTGTGAAACCGCTCGGCAAAGCTACCCCACGGCGGGATGTCCCCAGGCGGATACATATCGGCAAAGGGCCGCGCCGGCAGGCAGGGCAGGTGCGGCTCGTCGAAATCCAGGCGAACGTGCCAGGGCCGCCCCTCGCGCTGATAGCGTTCGATGAGGTCAATGGCGCGCTGCGCGTACCAATGCGTTCGGGTCTTTTCCACGGGAACGGGGTCCAGCCCTCCGAACCAACGAAAGGCGTCGCGCTCATAGTCGGGCAGGGCTTGTGCCTGCCGCCACGCAGCATAATCATGCGCGTTAATCCAATCGCCGAACCCGTATGCAAGCGGCGTCTTGGTGGGATGCACCTCCCACCGCCCCACATACCCCAGGCGATAGCCGCTCGCCGCCAGAGCCTCCGTCCAGGTGGGCTGGTCGAAGAGCCGCACGGGAAGGCCGATGCCGTAATTCCACAGACCGCCGTGTTGCTCGGCCCATAGCCCGCAAAGTAGCGACTGTCGTGCTGGGCAGCAAGTGGGAGTGGGGGTAAAAGCATGCGTAAACCACACGCCCTCCCGCGCCAGACGATCAAGATGAGGCGTCTTGACCAGCGAATGCCCGGCCCTTCCCAGGCAATCATAACGCTGCTGGTCGGGCTGAATCAACAAGATATTGGGGCGCGCGGGCTGGCTCATCGCTCACCGCCAATCGCACAGCGATTCGACATAGGCCGCCGAGCCATCGCGCAACCAACCGTCGAGCTGCGCCGGATCTTTGAGCTGCTGCCCACGCAAGCGCGGCACGACGACAAAGCGACAATCCAACTCGGGCAGGGCGGTCATATCACCCCATAGCTTCTCGAACTGCGTGATGGGAAAGATATCCTCCTGCCCGTGCCCCCACCGCTTTTTGACATCTTTCAATGTGACATAGGTGGGCATCCTCGCCGCGAGGTTGCGGACGGCGGCGTTAACCTTATCGGTATTCCACAAATCGCCCCGTGTCAGGCCAAAGGCGGCCAGAAGTTTGTCTATGTCAATCCAGGTCGTAAGGGTGTTGTAATACGATAACGCAAACTCGTCCTCTTCTCGGGGCATGGCCAACCCCTCCAGCAGGCGCAGCCGACCATTCACACGCGCCAAGCCCCCCCCGCGGTCCTCGACGCGACGCGTGATCACTTCAAAGGTTAACGTAGAGCCCAGATGCATGTGCAGGCCCAACAGCGAGGGATCAACATCCGCGCCCAGCGTGTCAATATTATGTAACATCAGGTAACGCAGGTTCGGCCGTTCCTCGATCAGGCGCGCCAACACGCCATTACGGAACATATTGGGCACCTCGTACCAATGGCCTACAGGATGAAGGCACTGCAACGGGAGGTTATCGGTATAGTCGCTGCCTTCCCCCATTTGGCGCGCCCAGTTGATCAGCGCGGCGTGCAGGCTATCGCGCACCTTTTGCGCCTGCTCGTCCAGCAGTTGCTGGGGCAGTTCCTCCCAGGCGAAGCGCAGATCGCGGGCCATAGGCACCAGGCGCAGCCCCACCGCCCGGCCCGGCGACAGGTAGAGCGGCCCCTCGTACCCGTAGTTGCGTTCGGCCGCCAGGTAGGCTGCGATGGCTTCGTGGGTCAGGTAGCTGGTGGTGATCACGTGGGGCAGCGGCCGGCCGCACAGCCGGGAGATGCGCCGGCTTTTGGCCAGGTGGACCTCGATGAATGAGCGGTGGCGGCCGCCGAGCTTGCAGAACGGATGCAGCGCCTTCACCACCCCCGCGCCCTGCGTCCATCGGCTGCCCACGCCGCCGGCCAGGCTGACCACGGCCACGGCGCCCTCAGCCAACGCCTCCAGACCGATCGCCCGGAGCCGCGCCAACGCCTTCGCGTCGGCCGTGGTCAGGTCGAACACGTCGCCGGGCGCCACGTCGCGGATGTCGCTGTTGGCCGGCAGGCGGTTCTGCGCCAGGCCGATGCGACCGGCGCGGAGATCGGCCCGGATCTGCTCGTGCTGCGCGCGGTCGAACCCGTAGGCTGCCAGCAGGGCGGGCAGCGTCGGCCCGGCCCCGCCTGCGGCGCCCGGCGCCGACGGGGCCGGCAGCAAGCGGTCGAACAGCGTCTGCACCATAC
>FWPV01012111.1_pt1 | contig 13449 bp, 7 predicted proteins | sample 2228371 | NCBI WGS metagenome assembly FWPV01 (sample SAMEA103939776, study PRJEB20133) | metagenome | reverse complement strand
ACGGTCTCGTGCCCGTGATGGCCCTGGCCTGGCAGTGGGCGTGAACCAGGAGCGGCGCTGATGGGGCATCCAACCGCAGGCGGTCGACGCGGCGGCTTCCGTCCGCGCCGTGGGAGAGGAGGAACTCCTCGATGAACTGCGCCCGATCTGCCAGCGCGCTGGCTCTCGCATCGTCCGGAAAGAAGTCGAGGTATTCGTCGCGCAGCGTGGCCACGCACGACGGCTCGAGGCCGACGATCGGGGTTCTCTCCTCCAGGTACGGCTCCAGGGCCGCGAGGTTCCGCTGCGCCATCTGCTTGGCGCGGCGCAGCAGCCCCTTCGAGATCATGGCGCGTCCACAACAGCCCTGCCCCTCGGCGAGAACCACGCGACACCCCGCCGCCTCGAGCACCCTCACGGCAGCCTGGCCGACCTCGGGGTGGTTGTGCTCGGTGAAGGTGTCGACGAACAGCACAACCGGTTCGCCCGCCTCAGGCTGCGCGCGACGGGCGAACCACCGGCGGAAGGTCGGTGAGGCGAGGCGCGGCAGGCGGCGGTGGTGGGAGATGCCGAGGGTCAAGTCGAGAAGCCAGCGGAAGAGCCCCCACTCGCCCACAGCGTTGACCAGGGGTGCGGCGCGCCCAAGCCATCGTGAGACGGCGGCGATCTCGGCGAACACGCGGGTGCGCAGCGGGACACCGTGTGCGGCGTGGTAGAGCTCGAGGAATTCCCCTTTGATTCGCGCCATGTCGACGCCCGAGGGGCATTCCGCTTGGCAGCCCTTGCACTGCAGGCAGAGGTCCAGCACGCGGTACATCTCGCGGCTGGTGAGGGAGTCTGCCGGCAGGCGGCCCGAGATCGCCGCGCGCAGGGCGTTCGCTCTGCCGCGCGTGCTGTCCATCTCTTCGCGTGTCGCCTGGTAGGATGGGCACATGACGCCGCGCTCCTGCAGGCACACACCGGCGCCGTTGCACTGCTCGATGGCCTGGACCAGGCTGCCCTGCCGCCGAAAGGCGTAGACGCTGCCGAGGGCGAGCGTGCGATAGCCCGGCCCGTAGCGGAGGTTGGCGTCGAGCGGAGGTGGGACCTCGCCTTCCGCATGCACGACCTTGCCCGGGTTGAATATGCCCTTGGGGTCGAAGGCGCGCTTCAGGTCGCGGAAGGCAGCCGTGACGTCTGGGCCGAACAGGCGCTCGTTGAATTCGGTGTGTGCGAGCCCGTCGCCATGCTCTCCCGACAGGACGCCGCCCATCTCCAGCACGATGGCGAGGACGCCTTCCGCGAGGGCGCGCATCTGAGCCACGCCCCGGACGCTCTTCAGGTTGACCCGGGGCCGCATGTGCAGGCATCCGGCCGAGGCGTGGCCGTACCATTCGCCGCGCGTGCCGTGTTCGCACAGCAGAGAGTCGACGCGGCGGACGTACTCCGCCAAGCGGTCCACCGGCACCGCGACGTCCTCGATGAACGAGATCGGCTTCGCCTCACCCGGGGCGGACTGCAGCAGGCCCACTCCCGCCTTGCGGACCTCCCACAGCTCGGCCTGATGCTCGGGCGAATCCAGCACGAGGCCTCGCCTCGGCAGGGCCTGGGCGGCTGCGAGGGCTTCGCTCAGCGAACTGCCCGCGTACTCGACGACGAGGAACGCCTCGCAGTCCGGGGCGAGAAAGCGGGCCTTGTGCGCATAGTGAGGCATGGCCCGGGCGCGCTCGATCAGGGATCGCGGCACCACCTCGACGGCGGCCGGTCGCGTGCCGAGGACCTCCGGCGTGGCGGCACAGGCGTCGTACAGGCTCGGGAACTCCAGCAAGACGAGGACGGCAGCCGCCGGCCGCGGGACCAGATCCAGCGTGGCGCGGCGCAGGATGGCCAGCGTGCCTTCGGAGCCGCAGAGGAGGGCCGGCAGCGGGACCTCGTGGCGAAGCGGGTGCGGAGGGGCGTCGGCGTACCACCCCTCGGGCCGCGAGGCATGGTGTCCGACCAGGTAGTCGAGAGAGTAGCCGGAGGCACGGCGCCAGACGCGAGGCCAGGAAACCCGGATGGATGGCGCGTAACGCTGCCGAATGGTCAGGACGTCGCGCAGAAGGACAGCGAAGCGCGTCTCGTGAGCCGCCAGGCGTTCGGCCTGGTCGAGGCTCAGGTGTTCGAGGCGGGCGCATGAGCCGTCGTCCAGGACGACCTCGGCTTCGAGGATGTGGTCGGCGGTCATGCCGTAGCGGATGGAATGGGCGCCGGTGGCGTTGTTGCCGATCATGCCGCCGATGGTGGCGCGATCGGCCGAAGCGGGGTCCGGTCCGAACGTCAAGCCGTGGGGGGCGCTGGCGGCCAGCAGCGCAGCCCCGACCACGCCCGGCTCCACGACGGCCTGGTGACGCTCGGGGTCGAGGGAGAGGATGCGGTTGAGGTGGCGAGAGCAGTCGATGATGAGGCACGGGCCGATCGCCTGGCCCGAGAGGCTGGTCCCGGCGCCGCGCGGCAGAAGGGGGATCCCTCGCCGGGCTGCGATCTCGACGATGGCTGGAAGGTCATCGGCGTGGCGAGGGAAGACCACACCCAGGGGCTCGATCTGGTAGATGGAGGCATCGGTGCTGTACAGGATGCGGCTGTAAGGGTCGCAGCGCACCTCGCCGGCGATGGCGCGCGCGATCTCGTGCTGCACCTCTCGGAGGGGGTTCGCTGCGGATCGCGTGTCGGTGAGGGACGGCATGGTGACGAAGCTTTAGCTTAGCTGCCGCGCGTGGGGGCGGCGGACTCTCCCCCGCTGTCGGGGCTGCCCGCGTCGGGCATGTACTGAGCGAACTGGCCGAGGAGCCGGAACGGGATCTGGCCCTCCATGGCGACGGCCGTCGGGCTGTGTTCCACCTTATGCACTTGGCCTTGCTCGTGAAACAGGCTGATCAGGCGCCCGGCGTGGTACGGAAGCCGGACCGTGCAGGCGATCATCTGGGTCTGCAGTTCCTGATCGATGGCGGTGAGGAGGGCCGGGAGGCCTTCGCCGGTGAGGGCCGAGATCGGCACGGCTCGTTCGAAGTCGTCGATGAGGTCGAGCAGCAGGCTGCGGTCGCGCAGGCGGTCGATCTTGTTCAGAGCGGTGACCATGGGGATGTCTTGCGCGCCGATGTCCTCGAGCGTCTGACGCACGGCGTGGGCCTGGGAGGCTGCGTTGCGGTGCGTGATATCCACGACGTGAAGCAGGAGATCCGCCTCGGCGATCTCTTCGAGGGTGGCTCGGAAGGCCGCCACCAGGGTCGCCGGGAGCTTCTGGATGAAGCCCACGGTGTCTGTGATCAGGGCCTGCCTTCCCTCGGGCAGTTCGAGGCGGCGCGTGAGGGGGTCGAGGGTGGCAAAGAGCTGGTCCGCCACGTGCGCCTCGGCGCCGGTCAGGCGGTTGAGCAGTGTGGACTTGCCGGCGTTGGTGTAGCCCACCAGGGCGATCGTCGGGAGAGCCGCCCGGCGGCGTTGGGCGCGGTATCGACCGCGGTGCGCTCGGACGTGTTCGAGCTCCCGGCGCAAGCGGGCGATGCGCCGGCTGATGTCGCGCCGGTCGACTTCCAATTGGGTCTCGCCGGGCCCGCGCAGGCCCACCCCACCGACCGAGCCGGTCCGGCCGCCACCACCGCCCGCCTGCCGCGCCAGGTGCGTCCAGGCGCGCGTCAGGCGCGGCAGGCGGTACTCGTACTGCGCCAGCTCCACCTGGAGCGCGCCCTCCCGTGAGCGCGCGTGTTGGGCGAAGATGTCGAGGATCAGGGCCGTGCGGTCCAGGATTCGCAGGTCGTCGCCGAAGGCCCGCTCCAGTTCACGCAGGTGGCGAGGCGAGAGCTCCTCGTCGAACAGGAGGACATCGGCCACGGCTGCTTCCGCCAGATCCCGGATCTCCTCCACCTTCCCCCGGCCGATGTAGGTCTTGGGATCCGGTGTGCGCAGGCGCTGGATGGCCTGGCCGACGACACTGAGGCGCGCCGTCTGGGCCAGGAGGGCGAGTTCGGCCAGCGAATCTTCCACCGTGAGCAGGCTGGGCTGCCCGACGACCTCGACGCCCACGAGGAAGGCCCGCTCTTGAGCGTGATCCGTTGGGATGGTGATGGTTCGCATCGTGGGGCATTATACAACTCACGACGGCTGCGGCCCCTAACGAGGCGAGCTCAGCCAGACCTCGAGCGTGCGGCCGACCTGTTCCAGGCTTTCGGCGGAGACCTTGTCGAGCGTGTCCTGTGTGGTGTGCCAGTAGGGGTAGTCGAAGTCGATGAGGAGCACGCTGGGGATGCCGAGCTCGAGAAAGGGGACATGGTCGTCGTACAGGGCGTGGCGCGGGAACGGGACGAAGGTCTGATAGCCGAGTTGGTTGGCGGTTGCCCAGATCGAAGACGCCAGGTCGAGATCGGAGTTCTGCTCGAAGTAGAGCTGGAGTTCCGCGTCGCCCACCATGTCCACGATGATGACGGCTCTTGGGCGAGTGGTGAGGGCCTGTGCGAAGTAGCGGGAGCCGACGATCCACTCGCCGCCCGCAGCGCCGCCGCCGTCCTCACCATCGAAAAAGGCCAAGAGAAGCGCGCCGGGGAGGCGGTTGGGGTCGAGGACGCGGGCCAGTTCGAGGAGAACCGCAACGCCCGAGGCGCCGTCGTTGGCTCCGGGTACGGGATCGGTCGGACGCGAGGGGTCGCGATCGGCGATGGGTCGAGTGTCGTAGTGAGTGCCGAGGAGGATCGGGGCCGCCTCGCGCTCGCCGACTGTTCCGATGATGTTTCGCATCGAGATGCCGTTGGCGTCGAAGACCTGATTCTCCACCTCCCAACCGAGCCCACCGAGTGATGCGGCGATCCAGTCCGCCACTTCGTCGTGGCACGGCGAGGCCGGGATGCGAGGGCCGCAGGCGAGCTGCCGTTCGACCAGCGCCAGTGCGCTCGCGCCGTCGAAGGCCGGCCTGACCGCGCCGCTGGGAGCACTGGTGCAAGCGGCCACTACGATACCCAACGCCAGTTGTGCCGCAATGCGCATAGCCTTGGCCCCCTTCAGTGAACGCCGAAGGGGACACGATGAGGAGAGGATGTTGGTGGCTATGCGCATGACACGACCTCGCCTGCGCACCAAGGCCTCCTCCGCAGTGTCAGCACGGAGCCCCCGGATGACGCCTCGCTCCTTTCGTGGCACAGAGCTTGCATCCCATTTGCACGGTTCTTGCCCTTCTTGTATACTCCAACCCAAGAGGCGACCATGCTCCAGCTCCAGGATCAATCCCTCCGCCCTCTCACCACCGCTCACCTTGCGCAGACCATGACGCTCCTCACTCTCCCCAACGAGGAGCTGCGCCAGCGGATCCTCACCGAGCTCGCCAACAACCCCGCCCTCGAGCTCATCGACCAGCACATCTGCCCGACCTGCCGGCGGCCTCTCCCGCGCCCAGGCCCCTGCCCGTCTTGCGCCGCACCCCGCGACGGATCCGGCCTCGTCGTCTTCCTCTCCAGCCGCGACGCCCCGCCTCTCCCCAGTCGCGCCGAAGCCGACGAAGCACCGCTCGACCGGGAACCCGCCGCGCCGGAGAGCCTGGCCGCTCATGTCCTCCAGCAGATCGCGACCGACCTCTCTCCCAACGACAGGCCCCTGGCCGCCTACATCCTCTCCTCTCTCGACGAGGACGGCTTCCTGCAGGATCCACCGGCCTTCATCGCTCGCGCCACTCATTCCACCCTCACCGACGTCCAGCGCGTCCTCCACCTCATCTCGCGCGCCGATCCTCCCGGCCTGGCAACCGCCGGCCCGCGCGAGGCCCTGCTCGTCCAGCTCGACCTGCTGGGCAGCGACCATTCCCTCGCCGCGCTCTCGCGCCGCATCCTCCTCGAGGCCTTTGCCGAGCTCGGCCGCCGCGAGTTCGACCGCATCGCCCAGCGCCTGAACGTTCGCGTCGACCAGGCCCGCCGCGCCGCGGAGTTCATTCGCGAGAACCTCAACCCCTACCCGGCACGCGCCTTCTGGGGATCAGGACGCCAGCCCCACACCCCCGACCCCAACGTCTACCACCGCCCCGACGTCCAGATTACCATCAATCCCCACCCCGACAACCAACTGCTCCTCGTCGAGGTCTTTGCCCCGATTTCCGGCTGGCTCCGCGTCAACCCCCTGTTCCGCCAGGCCATGACCCAAGCCGTTGACGGCCAGGTGCAGGAGTGGACGCGCGATCTGGAACGGGCCTCCCTCTTCGTCAAGTGTCTCCAGCAGCGCAACAATACCATGCGCCGCCTGATGGAGATCTTGGCGCGCGGCCAGCGCGACTTCATCCTCAAGGGCGACCGCTACCTGCAGCCTCTCACCCGCGCTCGCGTCGCCGCCGAGATCGGTGTCCACGAGTCCACGGTCTCCCGCGCCGTCGCCCACAAGTCCGTCGCCCTGCCCGACGGCCGCATCGTGCCCCTGGCCCGCTTCTTCGATCGCAGCCTCTCCGTGCGCGATCGCATCAAGGAGATGGTCGAACGCGAGCCGCGGCCTCTCACGGACGACGAGATCGCCGAGCAGCTGCGGCGCGACGGCATCCACGTCGCCCGGCGCACCATCGCCAAGTACCGCGCCATGGAGGGCATCCTCCCTGCCAGACTGCGCCACCGCAAGGCGGCCCCGGCTCCCGCCCGCCCCTGACCCAACCCTCGCGTGATGCCCGCCAACCCGATCGCCCGCCTCCTCAAGCCCGATCCCTACCCCGACCTGTTCCGCGTCCTGGCCGACTCCCTCGACCAGGCCGTCCTCGTCTTCAGCGGAACCGGCGAACGCGTTCTCGCCTGCAACCACGCATTCCTTCTCCTCTCCGGCTACGCACGATCGGACCTGGACGACCTCTCGCCCTCGATTCTCTTTCCCGGCGACGCGGGCGAGCAAGCGCTCCTCCACCTCCTCGCCTCCAGCGACCAGCCCCTCGTTCGCCTTCAGGACATCCCCCTGCGCACGCGCGACGGCCCATCCCTCTTCGTCGATCTCGAGAGCCGGCCCGTCGGCGCCGGGCCCACCCTGCTCCTGCTGACGGCTAGGCCCAGCAGCCTGCGCAAGAAAAGCGAAGAGGCCACCGCGCTGGAGGAAGAACGCCTCGCCCTCCTCATCGAGATCACGCGCAGCCTGTGCACGGCTGCTCCCTCCACCCTCGACGCCATCCTCACCATCAGCCTGCCGCTGCTGCACGCCGCCGCCCTCGGCATCTACCGCTCCACCGCCGCCTCCTCCGATCTCGCCCGCTCCGGCCCTCTACCCGCCGAGTTCCCCGACGTCCTCCCCCCTTCGGCTCTGCGCACACTGCAGCACACGACCCTATGGACGCTCGGCGAGCGGCCTGCGCACAGCCTCCAGCGCGCCGCCCGCGCCTCTGGCTTCGCCTCCCTCATGACCGCCCCCGTCGGACCTGAAGGGGCGGCGCACGCCCTCCTCGTCGCTGCCTGGAAATCCGCCCTCGATCTGCCGGACCGAGCAGAGGACCTCCTCCACCTGGTTGCCGGCATGTGTGCCGCCAGCCTGCACCTCTCCCATCTCTCGGCCACCAACGCGATCCTGCAGGCCAATCTCGCGGCACTCGAGAAGGAGATCGACGATCAGTTCAACGCCGCCGGCGAAGGACGCCTCGTCGTCTCGGCAAGCCTCCTCATCGAGCGCGCCAATCCCGCTGCCTGCACCATCCTCGGTTATCGCGCCTCCGACCTGCAGGGCCTCCCTGTCCACGAGGCCCTCGTCGGTCCCGAGGATCCACGCACCACCCTGCTCGACGCCCTCGGCCACCAGCGCCAAGCCGAGCGCCCGCGCCTGATCCTCCATCGACGCGATGGCACGCCGTTCCCCGCGCTCCTGCGCGCCCTCCCCTACGGCGATCCCGCCTCACCGCGCCTGCTCGTCCTCCTCAACGACCTCTCCGAGCGCCAGGCCATCGAAGACCGCACCGAGACCCTCGCCCAGCGGGCTCTGCTCGGTGAGGTCGCAGCCATCTTCGCCCACGAGGTCCGCAACCCAATCAACAACATCAGCACGGGTGTCCAGCTCGTCGCTTCACGGCTGGGCCGGGACCACCCTCAGTACCCGTCCCTCGAGCGCGTGACCAAGGAGTGCACCCGCCTCAGTCAGCTCATGTCCGATGTCCTGCTCTTTGCCCGCCCCCTCGAACTGAAGAGCGAACCCCTTGACCTGGCCGAGCTGCTGGGGCGCCTGCTCGCCCGCTGGGAACCCCGCTTCCGCCAGGCCGGCGTCACCTGCCACACGGCATTCGATGCCGCCACCCCGCCCGCCGAAGCCGACCCCCGCACCCTCGAGCAGATCGTCGTCAACTTGATCACGAATGCCCTGCAGGCCATGCCCTCCGGCGGCACACTCTCCATCACCCTGTCCCCCGCCGGCGACATGGTCGAGATGAAGGTCGCCGATACCGGCCCCGGCATCCCTCCCGAGATTCAGGACCGCATCTTCGATCCCTTCTTCACCACCAAGAAGGACGGCACCGGCCTCGGCCTGGCCATCGCCCGGCGCATCCTGGCCGCGCACAAGGGGACCATCCATGCCGAAAGCTTCCCCGACGCGGGAACGGTCTTTACGGTCCATCTGCCGGTCGCCAAACAGCCACAGCGGAGAGAGGCATGACTGCCACAGTGCTTGTCGTCGATGACGAGGAAACGGCCCGCCAGTTCGTTTGCGCGGCCTTGGCCGACGCCGGCTACGAGGCCCTGCAAGCCGGCAGCCTGGCGGAGGCCCAGCGAGCCGTCGAGACCGGCGCCGCCGACATCATTCTCCTCGATATCTTCCTTCCGGATGGCTCCGGCCTCACCCTGCTCGACCGCTTGGCGCGCGAAAACCCCAGCCCTCCGGTCATTCTGATGACGGCCTTCGGCGAGATCGAGATCGCCGTTGAGGCCATGAAGAAGGGCGCACAGGACTTCCTGCAGAAGCCGCTCGACCTCGAGCGACTCCTCCAGGCCGTCGAGCGCTCACGCGAGGTCGTCGCTCTGCGGCGCGAATTGGCCCTGCTGCGCCGCTCGTCTCAAAGCGCCATCGATTGGGTCATCGGCGAGACGCCCCAGATGCAGAAGGTCGCCCGTGAGGCCGAACGCGCCGCCGCCGCTTCGGTCTCGGTCCTCATCACCGGCGAGACCGGCACCGGCAAGGAGGTCCTGGCACAGTACATTCGCGCCAGCGGTCCCCGCGCCGACAAGCCGTTCATCCCGGTCAACTGCGCCGCCCTGCCCGACACGATGATCGAGTCGGAGCTGTTCGGCCACGAAGCCGGCGCGTTCACCGGGGCGCAGAAGCGCAAGCCGGGCCTGCTCGAGGTGGCCGACGGCGGCATCCTCTTCCTCGACGAGATCGCCTCCACCAAACCCGACATGCAGGCCAAGCTCCTGCGCGTCCTGGACGAACACCGCTTCCGCCGCGTCGGCGGCGTCACCGAAATCGCCGTGGATATCCAGATCATCGCGGCCTCTAACCGCGACCTCCCCTCCATGCTCCAGGCTGGCACCTTCCGAGAGGACCTGTACTACCGCCTCAAGGTGGTCGACCTCCACTTGCCTCCTCTGCGGGAGCGCATCGTCGACATCCCCGCCCTCGTCGGCACCTTCATCCGCCAGATCAACCTCGCCACGGGCAACAACATCACCGGCATCACCCCGCGGGCCATCGCCGCCCTCAAGGCCGCACCCTGGCCCGGCAACATCCGTGAGCTCCGCCACCTGATCGAGCGGGTCATGCTCTTCTGCGACGACGAGGTCATCGATATCGGCCACCTCCCCCCGGAATACCAGGCCCTGGCGGCCTGACCCCAGCCCGGCACGGACCTTGCACCATCGGCCTCCAGACCCGACATCTGGAGGCCGAAATGCTTCCCCTCAGCCTGCGCGAAATCCAGCTCGCCATCGCCGCGGTGGCCTTTGTCCTTGGACTGCTCTGCACGCTCCTCGGCATCATCATGCTCGTCACGCGGGGCTACTCCCGCGAGGTGCGCACCCTGGCAGCCCAAACCGCCCGCCTCGCCCAGAAAGGCGTCTCCCACGAGGTCAGCAGCCTGGTCAGCAGCGCCTCCGAGCTGGTCGATGCCATCAACCAGCTCGTCCGCACCTCGAGCGGCATTGCTGTCTTCCTGATCCTGCTCGGCGTGGGCATGATGGCCGGGTCTTACTGGATCCTCACGCAGATCCAATGGCCGACCGCCTGAGGGCGAGGGCCCATGCTCACCGACGACGAGCTCCTTCGCCAGCTGAGCGAGCACCTGCCCGCAGACGACCTGCCTCCGCTGGTTCGCCGTCTGCTGCGCGTACCTGAAGCGTGGCTGGCGCTTCACCAGCCCGGCCTCCTGAACGCCCTCGCTGCGGAACACGAGATTCGCTCGCTCCTTCCAGGAACGATTGCGGCACACTCCCTAGGGCTGACGTCCCTGGCCCTCGGCAGCAGCATCCCCGCCGCGCCGCCCGAGGCTCCCTCCGCCATCCAGACGGTGGCGCTTCAGGCGCTGCAGCTGCTGCGCACGGCCCCTGGCGATCTGGACGCCCTGGCGGCAAGGCTTCTCTCCGATCCACCCGCATGGCGCTCGCCGTTGGCCTGCGCCTGGCCGGCCCTTCCTGAACCTATCGCCTTGCTGCGCGCCCTCGTCGTCAGCGACAGCGGCCTCCCCCTCGCAGCCAACGCGCTCCTCGCCAATGCCTCGGAAGAGGAGGCCGCGCGCACCCTGCAGGATGCAGTTGACTTGGACACAGGGCTCTTGGCACGCCTCGTCCAGGCCGGCGAAGCTCGCTGGGTCCGCACCTTGAGCCCGGCCCAGCCGACGCCGACAGCCAAGTCTGCCCTCATTCCCGCCCCGGCCGAGCCCTCTGCCCGCATCGATGCGGCACGCTGCCACCGTGCCCGTGGAGAGGTCGCATTGGCCCGTCAGGCGCTCCAGGCAGCCTGGACGGAAGCGCAGGCGGTGGCAGCCGCAATCGCCGACGAGCTGGCTGACCTTGCAGAGCACGAATCGGATCCGGTGACTGCTCTCCTGGCCAGGCAGCAGGCTCTCCAGATCCAAGGCACTCCCGCACGCCGTGCCGCTGCCGCGCTCTCGTTGATCGCCTTGAAGCGCCCTGAGGAAGCGTTTACCCTCCTCCCTTCCACCCCGACCTCGCCGGAGGAGCAGATCGCTCTCGGGCTGTCCCTGCTTGAGATCGGCGATGTGCCCACGGGCACGTCCCATCTCGCGAGCGCAGCGCAGTCTGGCGTGGATTCGCTGTCCAGCGCATGGCTCGAACATCTGGCGCTGGCCCTCCAATCCGTCGGCCGCATGGAACTCGCGCTGCGCGCTTCGGCCGGCCTCGTGGCGCGCGCCCCCACCAACGCCCGGGTCCGCCTGCTCCACGCCCGGCTGCTCCTGGCCTCGGGCCACAGCCCCGCCTCTGTCTCCGAGGCCTCCCTCGCGCTTGCGCTGGACCCCGAATCGCTCGCGGCCCGCTCGATTCTCGCTGCCGCTCTGCAGGCAGCCGGGCGGCCTCGAGAGGCGCTGCCCCACTGGCAGGCCCTGGCCGTTCACGATCCCAAGCACAATCTCGACCTGGCGCGCTGCTGCCTCGAAGCCGGCAGCCCCGACGCGGCGGCCAAGGCGCTCGAGGCCATCCTGGTCAACGAGAACCCGCCCGCCGCGGCTCACGCGCTGCTGGCCGAAGTCCTCGAGGCCAAGGGCAGACCTGAGGAGGCTCGCGCCCACCTCGAGCGGGCAGCCAGCCATGCACCTCACGCGCCCGAGATCTGGATTGCCCTCTCACGCTTGCATGCGCGTCAGGGACGCCCTGAAGACACCGCCCGATGCCTCGAATCGGCCGTCCAGCACTCACCCGAAAGCGCCGCACTCCACGCCGCGTTGGCCCGCTGCCACCGCGACAACGGCCAGTTCAGCCGCGCCTTGCAGGCGATGGAGATCGCACTGCGCATCGATCCGTCCCAGCCCGATTGGCTTGCCGAGCAGGGCGAGCTCCTCCGCCTCCTGGGGCGACACAGCGAGGCTTTGACCGCACTGACCGAGGCCGTCACACGCAGGCCAGGAAACACCCACGCCCGTCTCGCACTCGCCCGCTGCCACGAGGACCTCGGCGACATCGAGTCGGCCTCCCAGGTCCTGACGGACCTCGGCGATGACCTCGGGTTTGAGGGCCATCTCCTGGTCGGTCGCGTGCTCACCCGCGCCGCGTTTGCAGGTGCTACGCCCGACATCCTCCACCGCGCCAGGGCCCATCTCGACAGCGCCCTCCATCACAACCCGGCGGACCCTCAAGTCCACTACTGGTCAGGCGAGCTCTACGCCCTCTCCGGAGATTTCCGCGCCGCCCTGTGCGCCCACTCGCGCGCCGCGGAGCTGGCGTGCGAAAGCGATGCCTCGTTCCAGCAGCAAGTCATCCTCGCCCTCGGGCGCTCGGCAATGGCCGCCGGCGAGACCGCACTGGCCCTGCGCGCCCTCGAGGACGGCCGCAAGCGCTTCCCCGACTCCCTCCCCTACCTCACCGCCCTCAGCCAGGCCTACCAGGCCGCCGGCCGCGGCCAGCAGGCACTCGAGGTGGCGCAGCAAGCGCTCGCCGTCCAGCCCGATTCGCCCGCTGCGCTGCGTGCCGTGGCAGAAGCCGCCAGCAGCCTCGGCAAGTGGGACATCGCACTCCAGGCGCATCAGCAGCTCACTGAAGTGCATCCCAGTGCACCGGATGCCTGGCTCGAGTACGCGAAGACCGCTCACCGTGCGGGAAACGCCGCACTGGCTCGGTCGGCTCTCGCTCGCGCCCTCCGCACCTCCCGCAGCAGTCCATCAGCCCTCGCCGCCGCCGCTGACGTTCTGGCAGAACTCGGCTGGCAGCGAACCGCGCAGGCTGCGCTGGAACATGCCCTCAACCGTGCCCCAGACGATCCTGCCCTGCTTCGCCGTCTGGCCGCGGTCGCCGAGTCCCGCGGCGATACGGACACGGCTCACCGCGCCTGGGCCGGGATGGCATCACTCGCTCCCCGCGATGTCGCCGTCCTTAGCCGCGCCGCCGAGGCCTCGTGGAGGGTGGGCAAGCGCGCCGCGGCCATCGGCTTGCTGCAGCGCGCCGTCGCCCTCTCCCCCCAAGACCCCGCGCTGCGCGTCCGCCTGGCAGGTCAGTTCTGGGTCTTTGCCGTCAATCTTAAACAGCCGAGCGGTGAACGTGCGCGCGCCGCCATCACCGTTTTGCGATTGGGGCGCCAGCTCCGCTTCGATAGTCCAGTACTCTTGTGGCACAAACGCCTGAATCTCGCGCTCACGCTCCACCACCAGGCGCAACGCGACTGACTGCACGCGACCTGCGCTCAAGCCGCGCTGGCTTAGCTTGTCTCGCAACAGCGGGCTGAGTTCGTAGCCCACCAATCGGTCGAGGATGCGGCGCGCCTGTTGGGCGTTCACCGCGCGCTCGTCAATTTGGCGCGGATGCGCGAACGCATGGGCAACGGCTTCGCGGGTGATCTCGTGGAACTCGGCGCGGTAGAATGGGCGAT
>FWPV01012102.1_pt1 | contig 13453 bp, 13 predicted proteins | sample 2228371 | NCBI WGS metagenome assembly FWPV01 (sample SAMEA103939776, study PRJEB20133) | metagenome | reverse complement strand
GTGTTCGTCGGCGACACGCTGTTCATGCCCGACTATGGCACCGCACGCTGCGACTTCCCCGGCGGCGACGCACGCACGCTGTACCGCTCGGTGCGCCGGCTGCTGTCCATGCCGCCGGCCACCCGGCTGTTCATGTGCCACGACTACCCACCGGGCGGCCGCGGGCCCGCGTGGGAAAGCACGGTGGCCGAACAGCGCGCGCACAACATCCACGTGCATGACGACATCGCCGAAGACGATTTCGTCGCCATGCGCACGGCGCGCGACGCCACGCTGGACATGCCGGTGCTGATCCTGCCGTCGGTGCAGGTCAACATGCGCGCCGGCCACCTGCCCGAGCCGGAAGACAACGGCACGCGCTACCTCAAGATTCCGCTCGACGTGCTGTGAGCCGGCCGACGCATCCGGTGTCGACGTCCGGCGCGTGGGCGCGCTGGCTGCCAGTGCTCGGCTGGGCGCCGCGCTATGACCGGCCCACCTTCGGCGCCGATCTGCTGGCCGCAGTCATCGTCACGCTGATGCTGATCCCGCAGAGCCTGGCCTACGCCCAGCTGGCCGGGCTGCCGCCGCAGGTCGGGCTGTATGCCAGCATCGCACCGCTGTTCGCCTACGCGCTGTTCGGCAGCAGCCACGCGCTGTCGGTCGGGCCGGTGGCCGTGGTGTCGCTGATGACCGCCGCCGCGGTCGGTTCACTCGGCCTGGCGGACGAGGCGGCGCGACTGCAGGCGGCGCTGACGCTGGCTTTCGTGTCCGGTGTCATGCTCACGCTCATGGGCGCGCTCCGGCTGGGTTTTCTGGCCAGCTTCCTCAGTCACCCGGTGGTGTCCGGCTTCGTCACCGCATCGTCGCTGCTGATCGCGCTGAGCCAGCTCAAGCATCTGCTCGGCATACAGGCCAGCGGCGACACGCTGCCCGATCTGCTGTCCGGCCTGATCGCCCACCTGCCCGACACCCACCTGCCCACCGCGGCACTGGGTGCCGGCGTGCTGATCTTCCTGTACTGGACACGCAGCCGGCTCAAGCCGCTGCTGATCCGGTTCGGCCTGTCGGCCCGCGCAGCCGACACCTGCGCCAAGGCCGGGCCGGTGGTGGCCGTGCTCGGCAGCACGGCGCTGGTGTGGGCCTTGCGCCTCGACCAGATCGGCGTGCGCAAGGTGGGCGACATTCCGGCCGGACTGCCGCCGCTGACCCTGCCCTCCTTCGACCCCGGTCTGCTGTCGCAACTGCTGCTGCCGGCGCTGCTGATCAGTATCATCGGCTTCGTCGAGTCGGTATCGGTGGCGCAGACCTTCGCCGCCAAGCGCCGGCTGCGCATCGAGCCGGACCAGGAACTGGTCGGTCTCGGCGCGTCCAATCTGGCGGCCGCCTTCACCGGCGGCTACCCGGTGACCGGCGGCTTTTCGCGTTCGGTGGTGAATTTCGACGCCGGCGCCGCGACCCCCGCGGCCGGCGCCTTCACCGCGGTCGGCATCGCGCTGGCCGCGCTGGCGCTGACGCCGCTGCTGCACTACCTGCCGCAAGCCACGCTGGCGGCGACCATCATCGTGGCCATCATGACGCTCGTCGACACCGACACGCTGCGCCGCACCTGGCGCAGTTCGCGCACCGATTTCGCGGCGGTGGTCGCCACGCTGGTCGTCACCTTGCTGGCGGGCGTCGAAACCGGCGTCGGCGCCGGCGTGCTGCTCACGCTGCTCACGCTGCTCTGGCACGCCAGCCGGCCGCACATGGCGGTGGTCGGGCGCGTGCCGGGTACCGAGCACTACCGCAATGTGGACCGCCATCGGGTCGAAACCGATCCGTCGCTGATCGGGCTGCGGGTGGACGAAGGCCTGAACTTCATGAACGCGCGTCAGGTCGAGGACCGCATGCTCGCGCTGGTCGCGGCGCAGCCCGCCGCGCAGCACGTGGTGCTGCAGTGTTCGGCGGTGAATGACATCGACGCCAGCGCGCTCGAAATGCTGGAAAGCGTGGCGCACCGGCTGCGCGACATGGGCGTGCTGCTGCACCTGTCGGAGGTGAAGGGACCGGTGATGGACAAGCTCGAGCGCACCGACCTGCTGGCGCAGCTCGGCGGCCGGGTGTTCCTGTCACATCACGAAGCGGTCACGGCGCTGACGGCGCGCGGATCTTCTCGACCGCCGCCCTGAAGCGCTTGCGCAGTTCCTCGGTCGGCTGACCGGCCGCCTGTGCCGCCTGGATGGCGCGCAGGATGTCCAGCGCACCGGCATCGGCCGCGAGCGTCTGCGCCGCCGGCGTCGCCGCGCCGGACACCAGTTCGGCCCGCTCTGCACCCGGCTTGCCGCGCTTGGCGGAAATGACCAGCGCCGACGGCGCGGCCTTCACCGTCTGCCGGGTCGCGCTGCTGCGATGGCTGTCGACCGCAGCGAGGAACTGCTTGCGCAGCGCGGCCGTGGGCTGGCCACGCGCCTCGGCCTCGCGCAACTTCTTCAGCAGGGCGGCCACGTCGGGCGGCGCCGGTACTGACGCCTGCGGCGGCGGTGCAACCGGCACCGGCTGCGCCTTGACGGCCGCCGCCACCTCTTCCGTGGGCGCGACCAGCCCGGCGATGCGCAGCCGGTTGTAGCGCAGCGCCCAGGCCAGCGCATTCTCACCGCGGTCGGACACCGCATTCGTGCTGGCGCCGGCTTCGACCAGCGCGCGCACGATGGTTTCATGGCCTTCGCGCACCGCCATCATCAACGGCGTCGACAGATTGGGGGCGCGCGCGTCGAGCTTCGCACCACGCGCGATCAGCAGGTCGGCGATGCGCCGGTGACCGGCGAACGCGGCGTAGTGCAGCGCGCCCCAGGTCTTGTCCGGCGGGTCGAGCGACGCACCGCGCTCGATCAGCCATTCGACCGCCTTCTGATGGCCGCGCCACGCCGCGAGCGCAATCGCCTGTTCGCCGATGCGGCTGATGTAATCGATGTTGGCACCGCGCTCGAGAAACAGCTGCATCAGTTCGATGTTGCCGTCCCAGGCCGCGATCATCATGCCGCTGCCCACCGTGTCGGCTTCGAAATCCGGCGGCAGGCCTTCGTCCAGCCAGCGGGTCGCCGAGCGGATGTCGCCCATTTCCATCGCGCGACCGAAACGCGCCGGATCCGGCAGTTGCGCCCACGCGGGCGGGATCAGGCAGAGCGCCAGCAGCAGCGCGGCAAGACATCGGAAAGTCTGGATCAAGTGCGTCCCCGTCAAGGCAGCCCGGTGGGTCGGGCACAATAGAGGCCGCCAGTCTAACGATCCTGTCCGCCGGTTTGTCCCGCCTGAAACTTCATTTCGCACTTGCACTGTCCGCGCTGACGCACGCCCTGTTCCTGCTGTGGCCCGAGCGCACGGCCGAAGCGCCGCGCCTCGAACCGGCGCCGGCCTTGCAGGCGCGGCTGCAGACAGTCCCTGCAGCTGCGGCCCCGCGCGAGCAGGAGCCCGAGCCGGCTGAGCCGCTGCTGAAGGACACGCGCAGCGAACAGACAGAACCGGCACCCCGTCCGCCGGCGGTCGTCCGCGCGCCGCGGAGCACGACGGCCACCGCCGAGGCGCGCGAGCAGGCGCAGCAGAAGCTGAACCGTCATGTGTTCTACCCGCCGGAGGCGATCGAGCGGGAACTGGAAGGGGAAGTGACGTTGCGCCTGCTGCTCGATGCGTCCGGCCGGGTCATCGACGCCGCCGTGCTGGCCGGCAGCGGTCACGCCATCCTGGATCGCGCGGCGCTCGACGCCGCACGCCAGATCGGCCGCATCGACGCGGGCGGCGCACGCGAACTGCTGCTGCCGGTGGTGTTCAGGCTGGATTGACGCGGCAGCGCCTGATCGACGTGCGGATCGCGGGCGGGGTCCGCTCCTGCGAAGGGCAACACCGTCGCGGTTTTCGTAGGAGCCGTCCCACGGGCGACGAGCCGTGCTTGCCGAAACCCCCGCTTCGCCCCTGCAGGCGATTCCCGTCTCCGAAATGTGGCATCGCCTGATCGACGTCCGGATCGCGGACGGGGTCCGCTCCTACAAAGGGCCGCACCGTCGCGGTTTTCGTAGGAGCCGTCCCACGGGCGACGAGCCGTGCTTGCCGAAACCCCCGTTCCGCCCCCGCAGGCGATTCCGGTCTCCGAGCTTACGAAATGTCTTCGTCCGGCGGCCGTTCGGGCGACGCATCGGGCACGCGGTACTCCTCGTTCGCCCAGGCGACGAAATCGGAATTCTTGCAGCGCGGGCTGCAGAACGGCCGTGCCGGGTTCGACGGCGCATAGACCGCGGGCTGGCCGCAGCGCGGACAGGTGACGATGCGGCCGCCGGTGCCCGGAGTGCTCACAGATTGCAGAAGGTCAGTTCGAAGCCGACGTCGGTTTCGGTCACGCGCGGGCGGGCGTGACCGCCGGGCGCCACGAAGCGGATGTTGAGCGCGTACTTGTTGGCGCTGATTTCGGGCGTGACGGCTTCTTCCATCGACACGCGCAGACGCAGCATCTGGGCCGACTTGCCGCCCATCATCTGCTGGAACGCGCCGCTGCCTGCAACATGCCGTTCCGGTCGGCCGCTGGCGCGCAGCAGGCGCAGCACGATGGTCAGGCCATCGCGGATCGGCAGCATCGGCGTCAGCCAGCCGGCGAGGTCGGCCTGGCGCAGCGACGGATCGCGGTGACACCAGTAGTGATACGACGGCAGGTCGAATTCGCACAGTCCGCCCGGAATCGCCGCGCGGCTCTTGATGCTCATCAGCCAGTCGTTCTCGCGCAGATACTGGCCGATCTTGCCGGCCATCGACAGCAGCGCCGCACTGGCCTGCTCGATCTCGTACAGCGCGCCGGACAGGGCTTCTTCGGAAATATCGGGGTTGTTGCGGAAGGACATCAGCGTCTGGCGCTGGCGCTCCAGTTCCTGCACCAGATCGACCTTCAGGTCGGCACGCGACGCGACTTCGAGAATCTCGAACAGGCTGACCAGTGCAACGTGATGTTCATGCGCGCCCTCGGCACGCATGAAATGCTGCGTGCGTTCGAACAGGTCCTCCAGGCGCAACAGCGTGCGGATGCGCTCGTTCAGAGGATATTCGTATGTAATCACAGGGGCTTGTCCGGGACTTGTTCAAGCAAATTCTCATGATTCTGACGGAAAACCCCTTGAGTCACAACGCCGACGCGGGTTTTTCACGTTCGGCGAGCTTCATGTAGCGCGCATGGAGCACATCGACCTGTGGTGCGAGCGCCGTGCGCGCACCTGCGTTGTCGATGACATCGTCGGCCACCGCAAGGCGGGCTTCGCGCGACGCCTGTGCGGCGATGATGCGGTCGATCTCCTGTTCCGGAAGGGCGCTGCGCGCACGCACCCGTTCGCGCTGCAGCTCGACCGGACAATCGACCACCAGCACCCGGTCGCAGCGGGTGTTCCAGTCGCCGGATTCGATCAGCAAGGGTACCGCCAGCACGACGTAGGGCGCCGCGCTGCGGTCCACCGCCTCGCGTGCGCGGGTGCGGATGAGCGGGTGCAGCAGGGCCTCGAGCCGGGCCCGTGCCGCCGGTTCGGCAAACGCATGGGCCCGCATGCGGGCGCGGTCGAGCGCGCCCTCGGGCGTGATGAAGGCATCGCCGAACGCCTCTCGCAGCGGCGCGATGGCATCGCCGTGCGGCCCGGTGAGCTGGTGTGCAATGGCGTCGGTGTCGACCAGCGCGGCGCCACGCTGCACGAACAGCTCGGCCACGGCCGACTTGCCGCTGCCGATGCCGCCGGTCAGCCCGACCACGAAGGTCATTGGCAGTCGGTCCGCTGGGTCGTTTCGTCGAGCGCCGGGAAGCTGTCGAACAAGGCGGCCAGATCAGGGCCGGCGCCACGCACCTCGATCCGGTAACGGCCGGCACGGCCTTCGCGCGGCGCGATGCGCGCGCTGCGCACGCCCTGCCCGTTCAACGTGGCCAGCAATTCCTTCGCCGCCGCCTCGGTCTTGAACAGGCCGAGCGACACGGCCAGCTTCTGCGGATCGGCCGGATCGGCCATGACGATCATTTCGCGCACGCCGAGCGCGCGCAATTCGGCCTGCTTGCGTTCGGCAAGCTGGCGCGTCTGCATGTCGGGAATGTGCACCCACCAGGCGGTGGTTTCGGTCTGTTCGGATTCGGACAGCTGCAGCATAAGCTGCTCTGCACCGATGCGCGCGTTCAGCGCATCGACCTGTTCGCGCGACAGCCCATCGAGTGCCCGGCACACCGCCGGCGCCTCGCTGCCCGCCACGACGGTATTGGCAAGGTCCGGCGCAGCCAAGGTTTCCGCGGCCGGCGACGGCGCATCGGACGGCAGGATGCGGATGCTGTCCGGCTTCATCTGACTGGCCATGCGCAGCGGCTCGCTGCCATCGCCCTTGCCGGCGATCAGGCCGGATACGAAGGGGTAGAGCGCAACATTGATCAGCAGCAACAGGAAGAACGCGAGACGCATCGTCAATGTCCGGGGCGCGGCGGAATGCCGTCTGGAGGAGACGTCATTCGGCCGATGTCATTCGGGAAACTTCAGTCCGGGGCTTCATTCGCGGCGTCCCGTCCCGATCCGCATTTCATCACATCCGGGCGGTTGTCCGCAGCCGCCAGACATGCCAGACCGTGCAGCACCAGGTCGTCCACCCGTCGGTGGGCGCCGCGCAGGCGGGGCGCAATCGCGCTCGCCGCGCCGCCGGACAGCAGCACGGTCGCCTGCGGACCCAGTTTTTCGCGCACGCGTTCGATCAGCGCCGCCTGGGCATCGGTGCACGCGTTGTGGATGGCATCGTCGGTGTTGCGCGGCCAGTCGGCGGCGTGACCGGCCGCGTGCGGCAGACCGGCGGTGCGGCGCGCCAGCGATTCGAGCATCAGCCGCAGTCCGGGCAGGATGTAGCCGCCGATGAAGCGATCGTCGGCATCGAGTGCATCGATGGTGGTGGCAGTGCCGGCGGTGGCGACGACGAGCGGCCCGGGCTGCAGTGCCCGGGCGCCGATCAGCGCAGCCCAGCGGTCGGCGCCCAGCTGGGCCGGCTGGTCGTACAGGTTCGCGATGCCGCAGGCCGTCGGCCCGGCGAACACGCGCTGTGCCACGCAGTCCGGCGGCAGCGCGCGCCGGATGGCGGCATCGACGACGTCGCCCGCCACGCAGGTGTAATGCACGGTCGTCGCCACCTGCCACGCGCGCGCCAGCGCCGCCGCATCCAGCGCGGACACATCGAGCGCCGACACCTCGCCGGGACAGCTGTGCTCGCACCAGGCCCACTTGATGCGGCTGTTGCCGGCGTCGATCAGCAAGCGCATGTCAGGGCGCCGCGCGCAGCGACACGTCACCGGCGAGCACACGCTCGACCCGGCCGTCGCAATCGAGCCGCAGCGCGCCATCGTGATCGGCGCCGAGGCACTGTCCACTGAGCTGCGTGCCGTCGCCTGACACGGTGACCGCGCGGCCGGCGTGCAGGTTGTAGTGGTTCCAGCGCTCGGCGAAGGGGGCGAAACCGTGCGCCGCGAACTGCGGCAGCATGCGCGCCAGCGCGTCGGCCAGGGCGGCCCCGACATCCAGCCAGACTTCGCGGCCGGGGGCGTCCGGGAAGAGCGCCGCCGGTGCATGGGCGTAGTCGCCTGCCGGTGGCGGCGCAAGATTGAGGCCGATCCCGATGACGGCGGTGGTGTCGCCGGCCGGCGGCGATGACAATTCGATCAGCACGCCACCCAGCTTCCGGTCGGCCCGCATCAGGTCGTTCGGCCACTTGAGCGCGATGTCGGTGACGCCGCGCGCGCACAGCGCATCGGCGAGTGCGGCGCCGACCGCCAGACTCAGTCCGGACAGCGCGTCGGCACGCAGGGCAAAGGTGTGGCGCAGCGAAAAGGTGAGGCTGTCGCCCGGGCGGGCGGTCCATGCGCGACCGCGCCGCCCGCGGCCGGCGGTCTGTTCGAGCGCGAACAGCACGCGCGTGTCGCGTCCGGTCCGGTCAAGCAGCACGCTGTTGGTGCTCGTGCAGGCAGCGCACACCTCGACGATCCATGCATCGGGAATGGCACAGGCGCGCCGGCGCAGCGCGTCTGCAAGGGCGGTGTCCGCAACTACGGTTTCGGCGTGGGCAGTCATGCGGCGGATTGTAGCCGGGCGGCTGCATGCAGCCAGCCGCCGTCGTGCAGGTCGGACTACTCGAGGTCCGTCTCGACTTCGCGTCCGCCTTCGATGTTCAGCTCCTGGATCTTGCGCGTGATCGTGTTGCGGCCGATGCCGAGCAACTGTGCGGATTCGATGCGCCGCCCGCCGGTGCTGGCCAGCGCGCGCCGGATCAGCGTGCGTTCGAACTCCTGCACCAGATGGTCGAACAGTGCCGGCTGCTTGAGCGCGATCAGACGATCGACCTCGGACGCCAGCGCCGCACCCCAGTCACCCGCGGCTTCGCGCGCGGGCTGGCTGCGCAGTTCGGCCGGCAGATCCTTCACGTCGCCCACCTGCCCGGGCGCCATCACGGTGAGCCAGTGGCAGAGGTTTTCCAGCTGCCGCACGTTGCCCGGAAATTCCAGCCCCTGCAGGTAGCGGGTCGCCGGCTCCGACAGGCGCTTGGCATCGACGCCCAGGTCCTGCGCGCTCTTGGTCATGAAGTGCTGGGCCAGCAGCACGATGTCCTCGCGCCGCTCGCGCAGCGGCGGAATGCGCAGCCGGATCACGTTGAGCCGGTGAAACAGGTCTTCACGGAACAGGCCCTGCTTCACCCGGTCTTCCAGATTCTGATGGGTCGCGGCGATCACCCGCACATTCGATTTGATCGGCGAATGGCCGCCGACCCGGTAGAAGTGGCCGTCGGACAGCACGCGCAGCAGCCGCGTCTGCAGCTCGGACGGCATGTCGCCGATTTCGTCGAGGAACAGCGTGCCGCCGTCCGCCTGTTCGAAGCGGCCGCGGCGCATCGCGGTGGCGCCGGTGAAGGCGCCGCGCTCGTGGCCGAACAGTTCCGATTCGAGCAGGTCGCGCGGAATAGCGGCGGTGTTGATGGCGATGAAGGGCGCATCGCGGCGCGGGCTGTGGCGGTGCAGCGCACGCGCCACCAGTTCCTTTCCGGTGCCCGATTCGCCGTTGATGAGCACGGTGGCGTGGCTCTGCGCCAGTCGGCCGATGGCGCGGAACACGTCCTGCATCGACGCCGCCTTGCCGAGAATTTCCGGGGCCATGTCGGCTTCCGCCGGCGCACTGGCCTGGTGCATGCTCTCTTCGATGGCGCGGCGCACCAGCTCGATTGCGTGATCGACGTCGAACGGCTTGGGCAGGTACTCGAACGCGCCACCCTGGAAGGCCGCGACGGCGCTGTCCAGGTCCGAATAGGCGGTCATGATGATGACCGGCAGGCTGGGGTGGCGCGCCTTGACCTTTTCCAGCAGCGACAGGCCGGATTCGCCCGGCATGCGGATATCGGACACCAGCACCTGCGGCTGGCCGCCGGCATCGAGCCCGTCGAGCGCCTCCTGTGCGGTGGAAAAGGCGGAATACGGGATCGACTCGCGCGCCAGCGCCTTCTCGAGCACCCAGCGTATCGAGCGGTCATCATCGACTATCCAGACCGGATTCATGGTTTCTCCGAAGTGCCTTGCTTGAACGGCAGCAGTATTGTGAAAACGGTGTAGCCCGGCCGGCTCTGCACCTCGATGGTGCCGTGGTGCTGATGCACGAAGCTCTGCGCCAGCGTGAGCCCGAGTCCGGTGCCGTCGTCGCGGCCGGACACGAGCGGATAGAAGATGCGATCGACCAGGTCTTCCGGAATGCCCGGACCGTTGTCGATCACTTGCAATTCGAGTGCCAGCTTGTGCCGCCGCTTCACCAGCGTCGCCTGACGGTGGGCGCGCGTGCGCAGCCGGATGCTGCCGCGCCCCTGCATCGCCTGCGCGGCGTTGCGCGCGATGTTCAGCACGACCTGGATCAGCTGTTCGCGATCGGCCGTCAGGTCGGGCAGGCTGGTGTCGTAGTCGCGCTCGACCGCAACCTCGGGAAACTCCGACGCGATCAGCAGGCGGACGCGCTCGAGCACTTCGTGGATGCTCACCGTAGTCACCTGCATCGCGCGATGCGAATGCAGCAGACGGTTCATCAGGTCCTGCAGCCGGTCCGATTCATTGATGATGACCTGCGTGTATTCACGCAGTTCGGGCCGGTCGAGTTCGCGTTCCAGCAGTTGTGCGGCGCCACGGATGCCGCCGAGCGGATTCTTGATTTCGTGCGCGAGGTTGCGGATCAGTTCGCGATTGGCCTGTTGTTGCTGCAGCACCTGTTCTTCGCGCGCGATGCGCAGCTGCTGGTCGATCGGGCGGAACTCGAGCAGGATGCGGGCATCCTCCGCGAGCACCGGCGACACGGTGCAGTCGAGCTGAAGCGATCCGCCGATCTGTCTATCCACCGACAGGTTGTGACCGGTATAGCTCCAGTTGTTGGCAAGCGCGTTGTCGAGCGCGGTGTCCAGGCCGTGCATCGGGCCGATCAGCCGGTCGCAGTGCTTGCCGTGCAGTTTGGCGAGGCTGGCAGCGAACAGGTTTTCCGCTGCCGGGTTCAGGTAGACGATGTGCCGTTCGGCATCGAGCAGCGCCACCGCGCTCGCGAGCAGTTCCAGCCCGCTGAAGCGTTCGGACCATTCGCGGGAGGGGTGGCGGGACGACCTGCCGGGCTTGGATGCAGTCATGACCGCGATCCACGCAAGAAGCGCGCCAGCATTGCCCGCCGATCGATCGGCAGGCCGGCGCATGCCCTGCGGTCAGGGCAGCTTGGACAGCTCCTTGCGCAGCGCATCGACATTGCGTTCATGCAGAGCCACATTGTCCTTGAGCCCCTGTATCCGGTCGAGATACTTCTGATAGTTGCGCTCGTTGCCCAGACGCACCGCTTCGCCTTCGGTCAGCGCCTTGCGCGCTTCTTCGAGACTGCCGGTTTCGGTCGCAAGTTCGGCTTCGAGGATGCGCCTGCGCTCGGAATCGCGCGCCTTCTGCTGGTCGTTGCTGACGCTCGGGAATCCCCCCGGATTGGCGGCCGGCTTGGGCGTGGCGGCGGCCGGACCGGGTACCGAACTGACCGGCACATCATTGGCGAGCACCTTGCATCCGCTGGCGCGCGATTTTTCGTTCGTGTAGGTGGTGTGGCCTTCGGCGTCGACGCACTTGTAGATTTCTGCCGTGGCGGGCGCTGCGACAAGCAGGCTTGCCGCGGCAATCAGGATACGGTTCAGACCTTGTAGCATGTGGATCACCTGGGCGTTTCGGGTCGAAGCAGCGCGAGTGTAGGGCGCACACTTGCGCAGTGACAATGAAAAAGGACGGCTAATTGCCGTCCTTTTCCTCAACGCTTCACGTGCCGCGCGGGCTGACGCCACGCCGGCATGTGCTGATCGGTGGCGATCAGAGGCTGTAGTACATCTCGAACTCGACCGGGTGGGTCGTCATGCGGGTGCGATTCACTTCGGTCATCTTCAGCTCGATATAGGCTGCGATGAAGTCTTCCGAAAACACGCCGCCCTTGGTCAGGAAGGCATGGTCTGCGGCGAGCGCATCGAGGGCTTCGTCGAGGCTGGCGCACACGGTCGGGATCAGCTTGTCCTCTTCCGGCGGCAGGTCGTACAGGTTCTTGTCGGCCGGCTCGCCCGGGTGGATCTTGTTCTGCACGCCGTCCAGGCCCGCCATCATCAGCGCGGCGAAGCACAGGTAGGGATTGGCCAGCGGATCCGGGAAGCGCGTTTCGATGCGGCGGGCCTTGTCAGACGCGACGTGCGGAATGCGGATCGAAGCCGAGCGGTTGCGGGCCGAGTAGGCCAGCTTCACCGGTGCTTCGTAATGCGGCACCAGACGCTTGTACGAGTTCGTACCCGGGTTGGTGATCGCGTTCAGCGCCTTGGCATGCTTGATGATGCCGCCGATGTAGTACAGCGCGAATTCCGACAGGCCGGCGTAGCCGTTGCCGGCGAACAGGTTCTTGCCGTCCTTCCAGATCGACTGGTGCACGTGCATGCCGGAGCCGTTGTCGCCGACGATGGGCTTGGGCATGAAGGTCGCCGTCTTGCCGTAGCTGTGGGCGACGTTATTCACGATGTACTTCAGCGTCTGGGTCCAGTCGGCGCGGCGCACCAGCGTGTTGAACCTGGTGCCGATCTCGTTCTGGCCGGCGGTCGCTACTTCGTGGTGATGCACTTCGACCGGGATGCCGACGGCTTCAAGTGCCAGCACCATGGCGGCACGGATGTCATTGTGCGAATCGACCGGCGGGACCGGGAAGTAGCCGCCCTTGACGCCCGGACGGTGGCCGGTGTTGCCGCTTTCGAACTTTTCGCCCGACGACCATGCAGCCTCTTCGGAGAAGATCTGGACGCGGCAGCCCGACATGTCGATGTTCCACTCGACGCTGTCGAAGATGAAGAATTCGGGTTCCGGGCCGAAGTAGGCGGTATCGCCCAGGCCGGACGACTTCAGGAAGGCTTCGGCGCGCTTGGCGATCGAGCGCGGATCGCGGTCGTAGCCCTTGCCATCCGACGGCTCGACGACGTCACAGCTGATGACCAGCGTGGTTTCGTCGAAGAACGGGTCGATGAAGGCGGTTTCCGGATCCGGCATCAGCAGCATGTCCGAAGCCTGGATACCCTTCCAGCCGGCAATCGACGAACCATCAAAAGCGTGCCCTTCGGTGAACTTGTCGGCGTCGAAGGCGCTGACCGGCACACCCACGTGCTGTTCCTTGCCACGGGTGTCGGTGAAACGGAAATCAACGAACTTGACCTCCTTCTCCTTGATGATGTCGAGTACCTGCTTCGCGGTCGTCATGATTTCTCCTACGATGAATGTATGGATGTTGCTCGGTCGGCTTTGAACGGGGTGATTTCTGTTTTGGGCGAGTCTTTGGCACGCCGCAACCTTTCAGTCGCGGCGGCTGTCGCAGCGCTGACTAAAGCAGATCGCGTGCCACGCACCGGATTTCGCCCCGGGATTGTGCCACAGGCCGCGCTGACGTCGGCGACGCGAGCAGCGGGCCGGAAAACCGCACCGATTTGATGCGCGCCGGTTTTTGAATGCACCTGTTTGGTGCAAACAGGCGTCGGGAGCAGCGGACGATATACTTCGACCACTTTCATTCGCTTGAACATCAGCCATGGCTACACTCGGACAGATACTCGGTCTCGCGCGGGAACGTGCGCAGCAGCTCCAACTGCCTTACGCCGGTGCAGTGACGCCGAACGAAGCCCACGAATTGCTCAGGCTCGCGCCGGGTGCGCGCATCGTCGATGTGCGCACGGCGGCCGAGTGGCAGTGGGTCGGCGAGGTACCGGATTCGGTGCAGATCGAATGGAACCAGTCATCCGGCCAGCGCAACCCGGATTTCCTCACCCAGCTCAAGCACCAGGTCGATCCCGAAGCACTGGTGATGTTCCTGTGCCGCAGCGGCGGGCGCTCGCACGGCGCCGCGGCGGCGGCGGCCGAAGCGGGCTACAGCAATGCCTACAACATCCTCGAAGGATT
>FWPV01012101.1_pt1 | contig 13453 bp, 11 predicted proteins | sample 2228371 | NCBI WGS metagenome assembly FWPV01 (sample SAMEA103939776, study PRJEB20133) | metagenome | reverse complement strand
CCTGAAGAAACGGTTGGAGGCATTGTCGACTTGGGCGAGCCTTTACCCCAAAAACTTTTGAAATTGTCCTCTAGGAGGGATTATGGCGCAGATCAAGACAATCTGTCATGCGTTGGCTGCCGTTTTGCTCATCATCGCGGTGGGAGTTTTTACATCGGATGGCCAGAGCCGGGCATATCTGACGCCACGCGGGGCAATTTACTACGTCGCTCCCACCGGCAACGACGATAACGTGGGCGACATCGCGCATCCCTGGCGCACAATCCAGAAAGCGGCGAATACATTGATTGCCGGTGACACGGTCTACGTCCGCGCCGGCGTCTACAACGGGCAAGTCATCCCGCAGAATTCCGGCAGCGTCGGGCAGCCCATCACCTACGCCGCCTATCCCGGCGAGACGGCGACGCTTGACGGCAGCGGCGTCACCTTGCCGGACGACCTGGCCGGGCTATTCCACATCGCCAACAAGAGCCACATCGTCGTTTCCGGGCTGCACGTCACCAACGCCGGGCCGCACAACGACAACGCCGGCATCCTGGTACTCAACTCCGGCTACATCACCGTCGAGAACAACTCCACCTACAACACCCACTCGTCCGGCATCGGCGTGTGGGGCAGCGACCACGTCATCGTGGACGGCAACCGGGTCGAGGAGGCCGGCGGCGGAGGATGGCAAGAGTGCATCACCGTCGCCGGGAGCGACACGTTCGAGGTGCGCAACAACGAGGTACTCAACTGCCACAAGGAGGGCATTGATGCCAAAGACGGCGCCTCCAACGGCCGGATCTATCGCAACCACGTGCATCACACCCAACGGGTGGGCATCTACGTGGACGCCTGGGACAAGCACACCTATAATATCGCCGTATACCAAAACGTCGTCCACGACATCCAGGATAACAATGGCTTTGCCATCGGCTCGGAGCAGGGCGGCCTGCTGGAGAACGTGCAGGTCTACAACAACATCGCCTACCACAACCGTTACGTGGGGCTGACCCTCCATAACTGTTGTCCAGAATCGCCCACGCATCCGGTGCGGAATGTCACCGTGATCAATAACACCTTCTACAACAACGGCTGGACCGTCTGGGGCGGCGGCATCGCGGTGGACAATCCGGATGCGCAGAACGTCGTCATCCGCAATAATATCGTCAGCCAAAACTTGTACTTCCAGATCGCGGTAGCCGCAGACGTGCCCACGGCCACGCTTGCCATAGACCACAATCTGGTTGACGGCTTCCGAGACACCGAGGGCGAGGTCTACGGCAACTTTCCCGTGACGGGCGATCCGCTGTTTACCGACCCCGCGGGTGCCAACTTTCACCTGCGGGAAGGTTCCCCGGCCATAGACGCCGGTTCGCCCACCGCTGCGCCGCCCACGGATTTCGATGGGCGGGTGCGACCGGTGGACGGGGACAACGACGGCGTGGCCGCTTACGACCTCGGCGCCTACGAGGCCGTGCGCTACACCCAACGCTTGTACCTGCCGGTGATCCTGAAAGGCTACCGGAGCGTCTCGTCGAGCCGGTCGGCGCGATCTGACAGTGGCAGTTGAGCGGCCTGCCGGTTGACCGGTTGTCCGACGTGGATAAGTATGGACTTGTATTATCAGCAACAAAGAGTAAAATATTTTTGATGCTCCCTTAACCTTTATGGTAAGAAACAAACGCAACATGAAAGGTGGTCGCGGCAAAGTGATGCCCACATTAACGTTCTTCTGTGAACTGGACACTCTTGCTTTAGAAGACCTCTTTGCCGATCCGCAGATCGTCCGCGATTTACAGGCTCTCCATGCCGGGGTGAGCCTGGGTTTGCGCGATCTCAGCGCCGGGCGGGCGGCGGTGGTGCAGCGTCTCAATGCTGCCGGGATTCCGGTGGTGGCATGGCTGCTGTTGCCAGAAGCGCAAGGGTACTGGTTCAATCTGGACAATGCAGCGGAGGCCATAGCCTTCTATAACGCTTTCAAAGCATGGACTGCAACCTATGGTCTGCAATGGGATGGGGTGGGGCTGGATATTGAGCCGGACATGCGTGCCCTGCAAAAGCTCCTGACCGGGGATGGCCGGGCCTGGTTGACTTTTCTGCGGCGTTGTGTGGACGCGAAACGCTTCGCGCGAGGGCGGGAGCAATACAGAGCCCTGGTCGCGCAGATCCGCGCCGACGGCTATCGGGTGGACGAGTACGCCATTCCCTTCATTGTGGACGAGCGGCAAGCCGGTTCCCGGTTGTTACAACGGCTTCTGGGGCTGGTTGACCTACCGGTAGATCGGGAAGTGTTGATGCTCTACAGCAGCTTCATGCGTCCGTTCGGTCACGGCCTGCTGTGGAGCTACGCCCCGTCTGCCGGATCGGTGGCGGTGGGTAGCACGGGGGGCGGCGTCACCGTTGGAGGCGTTGACCGAATCCCACCGTTGAGTTGGGATGAATTGGCCCGCGACCTGCGGCTGGCCGGCGTCTGGAGCGACACGATCCACATCTTCAGCCTGGAAGGGACGGTCCGGCAGGGCTATCTGCCGCACTTGCTGACCTTCGACTGGAAGGTGCCGGCAGACCCACCCCTGCGCGAATTTCGCCGGGTTGAAGGGGTACGCAGGATTTTGCGGATTGTCCTGTGGGCCACGGCTCATCCCTACAGGGTGCTGAGCGGCGTCTTGGCCCTTTTGTGCCTTATCCATCTTCTGCGCCGAAAGGCGCCAGCTTGACAAGTGTTTCGGTATGCCTGTTGAGGTCTTGGGATGCACTTCTCAGATAAGCGCATAGCCCTGGCTGTGGTGGTGGGCATTGTTGTTGGGCTAGGTGCAGCGTTGTTGTCCTTGACCGGCAGGATGGTTGGGGCAAGCGATGCCGTTGAGCTTGGACAATCCGAGGCGGATTCTTGCCTGACGGAGACATTGCTTTTCACGCGAAGTCTTTATTTGCCCCTGGTCGGCAAAAATTGGCAATCTCTCACCGAGACGTTAAAAACCAAATACGTGTTTGTCGAGACCCACACGGTTGTGGATTACGATGAGAAGTGCGGGTTGGCGGCGGTGAACAGTTTGCCGATTTTCTCTTTTAACCCTTATGACGGCATACTTACCGTTTACTCGACCAGCCCGTTTCATAAACTTGAGCCGGACGACATGGGGTATTTGGGACAATGGGTCGCGGGTGGGGGATATTACGCCAATAACTTACAAAAATTTCACGCTGTGCCGTTCTCTGCCGATGGCCTGACCTTGAACACCGTACAAGATGACGGCACCGTCTCATTGGAGTACTTGACGACGACGATAACGCTGGCGCCGCAAATGGAATGGCTCACCCGCACGGTATCTCAAAGGCCGGGAACACCGACTTGCATTTTTACCCGCACAGAGCGCATCACCAACTACGCTTTTCAAGAGCGTAGTAAAATCGTATATGTGCATGGAAACTGAGAGCCTGTTTGCAAAGAAGAGTTCTGTCAGCAGACAACAGCTACCGGACGCCGATTTTCGCAGATTCACGCAGATCATTTAACAACCGCTTTATTTTCAGACCAGGCTTATTTTTCTCTGTGAACTCCGAGTTCTCAGTGGCTATTTACAAGGAGGCATTGATGACAACCCATCTTCCCATTACTCACATGACCTTGTACAAGCACGGCGTGGGCTTTTTCGAGCGCCGCGCACACTTGAGCGGTGAGGAAGTCGAACTTTCCTTCCGGGTGACGGAAATGAATGACATTCTGAAGAGCCTCACCGCTATTGATTGGGGTGGGGGACAAGTGCTCGGTATTGATTACGCGACACCGCAAAGCCGTGAAGAACGTCTGGCGGGTTGCTCCATCCGCCTGGCCGATGACCGTAGTTTGCGCGACTTGTTGGTGAGCCTGCGGGGACGGCGCGTGCAACTCCTGTTGGGTGAGACCCTGGCAGGCAAACTCCTCGGTCTTGATGAACCTGCGGAGCGCCAACCGTTGGCTTCGGCGTTGGTGTCGGTGCTGCTTGATGAGGCGACGACGGTGCGCGCGGTAGCCCTGGAACGGGTGCAGGGTGTAGACATCCTCGACGAACGCGGCGCGGCGGATTTGCGCTTCTTCTTGCACACGTCCCTCACGCAGGAGGAATATCGCAGTATCACCATCCGCTTGACGCCGGGCGAACACGACCTTTCGGTCAGTTATATCGCCCCTGCCCCCACCTGGCGGGCCAGCTATCGCCTGGTGCTCGATCCCCACGCCGCCGGCGGCCCTAAAGCATTGCTCTTGGGATGGGGGATCTTCGATAACCGTCTGGAAGAGGATTTGCAGGGGATTTCACTCTCGTTGGTGGCGGGCATGCCGATCTCGTTCATCTATGACCTTTACACGCCCTTTATGCCAGATCGCCCGGAGGTGAAGGAGGAAGCACGGGTAGCGGCGGCGCCGGTGGAGTTTGCTAAAGTGACTTTGGGTGCCGGAATGAGGGCCGATTTCGCCTCGGAGAGGGCCGTGCCGGCGATGGCCATGGCGGCCCCTGCCGGGCCAATGGCGAGGGCACCACGCCGTGAAGCCCTGGCAGAGGCGCAAGCGGTGGCCACCCAGGGCGAGGCATTGGGTGAACTCTTTCAGTATGTGATTCAAACGCCGGTGACGGTAGGCCGTGGACAATCGGCGATGGTGCCGGTGCTCTCGGCGGACCTTGCCTATCAGAAGGATTTGCTCTACAACGGGCGTAAAATGCCCGTCCATCCTGTCGCCACGCTGCGGATGAAGAATACAAGTGGCTTTACACTGGAACGCGGCCCGGTGACGGTTCTCGACGATGGGGAGTACGTGGGGGAAGCCGTGCTGCCCTTCACGGCCGTGGGCGGCGAAGTGGTGGTGCCCTACGCGGTTGAGCTAGGGGCCAAGGTTAACGAAACCGCCGGCTCGAGCCGCGAAATCTATCGGCTGTCCATCAAGGGGAGCTATCTGTTGTTCGAGGAATGGGATATGCATCGGCAAGAGTATCGCGTCACCAATCAGACGGCAGGCCCGGTGACCGTGTTGCTAGAACATCCACGCTCCACGACCTATGAGCTTTTTGACACCGTGCGTCCCAAAGAACGTACCGATGAGTATCTGCGCTTTGAATTGCAAGCGCCTGCCTGGGGTGAGACGGTGTTGAAAGTCCAGGAGCGCCGTCTGTTGACCCGCCAGGAAGAGGTGCAGAAACAATCCCATCAGGCCCTGCAACGTTATCTCAAGCAGGGGCTGATGGATCGTGCCCTCTATGATCAGATCGTGAAACTGCTGATGCTCTACGACACCATCGCCGACTACGAGAAACAGTTGCAGCAGCTTGCCGAAGAGCGGGACAAGATTTATAAAACGCAACAGCAAATCCAGGGGAACATGCAGGCTCTCTCGCAAGTGGGCAAAGAAGGTGCATTGCGCGCGAGCTACGTTGAGCAGTTGGCGGCGACCGAGGCGCAGTTGCGCGGCCTTGAGAAGCGTCAGGCAGACTTGCAGGCAGCTATCAAGCAGGTAGAAGAAGAAATTACCGCGCGTCTTAAGGCACTGGGTTAACAAATGCCGATTTGTAGAACATGTAGAGGCGAATACGATCAAGCGGAGGCACTGTGTCCTAACTGTGGTAAGGCGCTCGGGCGTCGGGACGAATTGTGCCGCCATTGCGGGACAGATACCGCCGAGAAACGGCTGTGTCCGCGCTGTAAAAGTGATGTAAGTGTATGGGAACGCGAGAACATTACGCTGTTGGAATTTGTCTTTCTGCAAGGTGGCGTCTTAGGTTTGTTGCCTGCCCTGGGGGCCGTGGGGATGTGGCTCCTCTTCTGGATCCCGCGTGAGAAGTCACTCTATTATTACCCGGTTCTGACGGCTGCCGCCGTCGGCATTTCTCTCTTGCTGTTTTGTGTTTTGTATATCAAACGCCTCTTTTGGTGGGAACGCTGGTGGGCGTCGCAGGTGTATCGGGCAGCGCCGGTATCCGTTGTGGCCAGCCTGACCGTCAGCGGTCTTCTGGGGATGTTCTGTTCGGCTCTGTGGGCCTTTTTATATGCCGCATGGGGCAAACCTGAGGGTTTACTGGCCAAGGCATTCTTTGCGTTGGTCTATGTCCTGTCGTATGTCTGTTTGACGGTTGCCCTGACGTTGTTGTTCATTCACCGGTATATCTCGCGCCTTGAACGCCATGCGCCGCAGCCGATCTTTGTGGATACCAGACGCCTGCTCACGGTGGTAGTGGACACGGTGACCCGCAGTGTCAATCTAGCGTTTGACTTCAATGCTCAGAAAACGTCCTCCCCTACGGCTCAACCTTTGTCTTCTTCCACTCCGACACCGCATTACGAAACATTGGCCATAATGCGGTTCCCTGAAAATGGCGGCATCCTGATCACATTTCGTGAGTGTAAACCCGTCCAATACCCTGATGAGCAAGGTCAGATGCGGGAAAAATGGATGGAAATGCTCTGGCAGGTTCAGGCGGATCGCTGGGGGCGCGTGCAGTCGGTGAAACCCACAACCTTGGAGTCTTATCGGCAGGGCAACCGCGTCTTCCGCGACTATGGGCGGTATTCGTGAGCTTTGGCAGGGTGTGGATGAGCCTGCCCTGCTGTTGTGCTTGACGCATATCCGCTCTGTGCTATAATTTGTCTTTGTAAATCTGAGTAGCAGCGTTACCGTGTAGTAGAAGCCTCGTGATTACACGAGGCGTTTTTATGTAATATACTTTAAGTTGAGAGTAAGTGAACGCAGCGGTCAGCGATAGCGTAAGCTGACCGCTGTTTGTTGACTGTTTGTTGAAATGAAGTAAGGTCGAAAAGAAAGAACGATGGCACGTAAGCAGGAAGCACCGTTAGAAAATGTCCGCATCATCGGTATATTTGCCCATGTGGATGCGGGCAAAACAACGACATCTGAGTCAATTTTGTATTTCACCGGGCGGATTCACCGTGTCGGTCTCATTGATGACGGTGATACGCAGTTAGACTTTTTACAGCAGGAACGCGAGCGCGGCATTACCATTATGTCCGCCGCGACGGCCTGCCATTGGCGTGGACACCGCATCAACCTGATTGATACCCCCGGTCATATTGACTTCACCGCCGAGGTCGTGCGTTCGATCCGTGTCATAGACGGCGCGGTGATGATTGTCTGTGGCGTTGGCGGGGTGGAACCGCAGACCGAGGCCGTATGGTTGCATGCCAACCGTGAACGATTGGCCCGCCTGATCTTCGTCAACAAACTCGACCGCCTGGGGGCAGATTTTGACCGCGTGTTGAATGAAATCCGTGAACGCTTGACCCCCAACGCGGTACCGTTGCAGTTGCCCATCGGCATCGAGAGCACTTTTAGCGGCGTCGTTGATCTGTTTAGCGAAAAGGCCCTGCTCTGGCAGGAGGGAAACGACGAACCCGCGATCCTCCCCGTGCCGGCAGAGATGGCGGCGCAGGTCACCCGTGCGCGTGAGGCGCTGTTTGACGCCATTTGTGAGACGGATGATCTATTGTTGGAACAGCGTCTCGAAGGCATGCCGGTGGATCTGGCTACACTGCGCGCGGCGTTGCGTAAGGCCGTGATCGGCGGACAGATTGTGCCGGTGTTGTGTGGCGCTTCACGCAACCGCATCGCCGTGCAACCGCTCCTCGATGCGATTGTGGACTATCTGCCGGCGCCTGTGGATATGCCGCCGGTGTTGGGACACGATCCGCTCCGCGAAGATGAAATTATCGAACGGCGGGATGCCTTTGAAGCGCCCTTCTGCGCTTCCGCCTTCAAAATTGTCACCGATCCACACGTCGGCCATTTGACCTGGGTGCGAGTCTTTTCGGGCCGCTTAAACGCCGGCGAATTCGTCTACAATCCACGCGCCGGCACATCCGAGCGGGTGGGACGTATTTATCGTATGCATGCCAACCACCGTGAACAAGTAGAAAGCATGGCAGCCAGCGATGTCGTGGCCCTGGTGGGTGTGAAATCGGCGGTTACCGGCGATACCCTCTGCGATCCGGCCCATCCGATTGTGCTGGAAGGGATGACTTTCCCAAAGCCCGTCATTGCTGTCGCCTTAACCCCGCCTTCGAGTAAAGAACGCGAGAAACTTCATCTGGCCGTTAGCCACTTGTGTGATGAAGACCCCACGTTAGTACAGAATTTCGATCCCGAGACGGGCGAGTTGACGTTGGCGGGCATGGGTGAGTTGCATCTGGAGGTCTCGGTGGATCGGCTACGTACCGAATTCGGTATCGTGCCTCAGGTGAGCGCACCCCAGGTCTCCTACCGCGAGACGGTGACGAAACGCGCCGCAGTGACGACGACGTACAAGAAACAAAGCGGTGGGCATGGGCATTTTGCGGAGATCACGCTCAGCATCGAGCCGTTGGCAGAAGGCGAGGAAGCCGATGAACAGGGCATTCTGTTTGTGCATGCTGCGTCGCCGGCCGAACTGCCGCGCGATTTTTGGCGTCCGGTGGAGATGGGGGCGCGGCGGGCCGTGGAGCAGGGGGTGTTCGCCGGCTATCCCCTCACCGCTGTCAAGCTGACCTTACTGGGGGGACGCTATCACGAAGTTGATTCCGCGGCAATGGATTTTGAAGTTGTCGGCGGCATGGCTGTGCGCCAGGTCGTGCGGGCGGCGGCGCCGGCCCTCCTCGAGCCGATTATGCACATTGATATCAATGCGGCCGAGGAGTACGTGGGCACCCTCGTGGCCGATCTGGGCCGACGGCGCGGTGTCGTCAATGCCTTGCGCGTGCGCGGCTTACTGCGCAACGTGGATGGTGAAGTGCCACTTGCCGAAGCCCGCGGCTATGCCACCGATCTGCGCAGCATGACGCAGGGACGCGGCACCTTTACCCTGGAATTCAAGCATTATGCCATTGTGCCGGAGCACATCGCGGCGGGCATCATCAAGGAGCGGCAGGCGGCAGGAAAAGTGCCCTTGCGCTAAAGATTGAACGGTTACTTTTTCTGCTAGGAGATTTATGTCAACAGAATTTCGCATGTTTTCCCTGCATCCGGCGTTGATGCAGGCGGTGGATGAATTAGGTTACGAAAGTCCGACCCCCATTCAGGAACGGGCAATTCCGGTGCTGATGAGTGGGCGCGACGTGCTCGGTCAGGCGCAGACCGGCACCGGCAAGACGGCGGCTTTTGCGTTGCCGATGCTGCACGCCCTGCAATACGACAAGGTGGACATTGGTGTACAGGGCCTGGTCGTCACCCCGACCCGCGAACTGGCGCTGCAGGTTGCCGAGGCCATTGCCGAATACGGGCGGCATCGCGGCGTGCGCGTGTTGGCCGTCTACGGCGGACAATCATACGCGCTCCAAATCGGCCGTTTGCAGCGGGGCGTTGATATTGTCATCGGCACGCCGGGCCGCATGTTGGATTTGATTCAGAAGGGAGTGTTGGATCTGAGCCACGTGCGCTATCTGGTGCTGGATGAAGCCGACGAGATGTTAAGCATGGGCTTCATCGAGGACATCGAAGCCATCCTGAAGGAAACCCCACCGACACGGCAGACGGCGCTGTTTTCCGCCACTTTGCCGGAGCCCATTCGACGGCTGGCCGACCGCTACATGTCCACGCCCGCAGCGATCACCATCAACCCACAACGTCTCACCGTTGCCGAGACCGAACAGCGCTACTATGTCGTCACCGAAGAGGATAAACTGGCCGCGCTCACCCGTCTTTTTGAGATGGAAGAGATGAGCGGCGTGTTGATCTTCACCCGTACTAAAGTGCGCGCCGCCGAGCTGGCCGATGCGCTCTTTGCCCGTGGCATCCAGGCCGAAGCATTACACGGTGATCTCAGCCAGCCGGCCCGCGAGACGGTGATGAACCGCTTTCGCCGTGGACAGATCGCCGTGCTGGTGGCCACGGACGTGGCCGCGCGCGGTTTGGATATCGAGGATATTTCGCACGTCGTCAATTACGATTTGCCCTTCGACCCGGAAATCTATGTCCACCGCATTGGGCGGACCGGGCGGGCCGGCAAGAGCGGCATTGCGATCACATTGGCCACGCCGGGCGAAAGACACCGTTTGCAGGCGATCGAGGCGTATACGATGCAGCCGATCACCCGCACGAAGCTGCCCACCCCTGCCGACATCTTGGCGCACCGCGACGCGCAGTTCCTGGCGAAGATGACCGCGCAATTCGACGGCGTGTCGGACACCGAGCGGGCTTTGGTCGCGCAGATGATGGCCGCCGGCCACACGGCAGAGGACATTGCCGCCGCAGCGATCCGGCTGGCGCGCGCCCAAGAACAGCAGCGGCCCATCGAGCAGATCAAAGAAGTTCCCGTGCGCTCCCAGCAGCATCGTGTGAAGTTCGAAGCAAAACCCGAACCGCGTCCCGCCCGGACGCCGCGTCGCAAGGGCGAACGCGAGGCGGGGATGGTGCGCCTGTGGCTCAACGTCGGCGAAGCGCACGGCATCCGTCCGCGTGACATCGTCGGTGCGATTGCCGGCGAGAGCGGCATCCCCGGTCGGGCGATTGGCGCCATCGAAATTCACCCGCAGCAGACGTTCGTGGATGTGGCCGAACAACACGCCGCCGAGGTACTCCGTAAGATGAAGCACTGGAAAGTGCGTGGGCGTTCGGTGGTGCTCAAAGCAGCCGATTAGTCCAAAGCTGACAGAAACAAACTTTCTTCATCAAAGGAGCTATGTTCGGAATAGAGCTGTTGGTTCCTTTTGAATCAGAACCCGGTTGTTTGATACGGCCGGGTTTTTGACATCTCTCGCAAGTTATCTATACTTTGACGAGCAATCTGAACAGGCAAAATAACGATGCTCTTGAGGAAACAATGCGCATTGATCTGAACTGCGATATGGGCGAAAGTTTCGGGCGCTACACGCTCGGCGACGACGCGGCCTTGCTGGATGTCGTGACCTCCGCGAACATCGCTTGTGGACTGCACGCCGGCGATCCCACCGTGATGGGGGACACGGTGAAACTGGCGGTGCAGAAGGGTGTGGCCGTGGGCGCGCATCCGGGTTATCCCGATTTGCAGGGCTTTGGGCGGCGGGTGATGGCCCTGACGCCTGCCGAAATCGAGGCAACTGTGCTCTACCAGATCGGCGCGCTGGCGGGCTTTGCGCGTGCGGCGGGAGGGGCCCTGGTCCACGTGAAACCGCATGGCGCCCTCTACAACGTGGCGGCCCGCGAACAATCGGTGGCCGAGGCCATCGTCCGCGCGGTTATGGCTTTCGATCCGGCGCTTGTGGTGATGGCGCTGCCGAATTCCGTGTTGCTGTATGCGGCGCGGGCCGCCGGCTTGCGGGTGGCCCGTGAGGGTTTCGCCGACCGTGCTTACCGTGAGGACGGCAGCCTCGTTCCGCGCAGTGAGCCGGGCGCAGTGATCCACGACCCGGCTCAGGTGACGGCACGTGCGATCCGCATGGTCACGCATCAGGAGGTAGAAGCCATCACCGGCAAGGTTATACCTCTGCACATTGACACCCTCTGTCTGCACGGCGATACGCCCGGTGCGGTCGCTCTGGCCACTGCCCTCCGGGCGGCGCTCGAGGCTGAAGGGGTCATGGTCCTCCCCTTCTCTCTTGATGATTGAGTATCCCCGCATCCTTCCCGTTGGTGAGGCAGCGTTCACCGTAGAATTCGGCGACGCGGTGGACGAGAGCCTTAACCGGCAGGTACACGCTCTCGATGTTGCCGTACAGGCTCGACAGATCCGCGGTATCGTGGAAACTGTGCCCACCTATCGCTCACTGTTGGTGATGTACGATCCGCAGGTGAGCTGCGCCGCCGTGATCCGCGCCGCTTTGACAGACGTGCTTGCCACACTGGCGACTGTGGATTTGCCTGAAGGCAACTTGATCGAGGTCCCGGTGCACTACGGCGGCGAATGGGGCCCGGATTTGACCGATGTTGCCGTGCACTGTGGCATGACGGCGGAGGCGGTTATCGCATTACACGCGCAGCCCGTTTATACCGTGGCGATGCTCGGTTTTGCGCCCGGCTTTGCCTATTTGCTCGGCTTGCCGGCATCACTGGCGACGCCGCGCCTGGCGACGCCGCGCCGGCGTGTGCCGCCGGGCAGTGTGGGCATTGCGGGCGCGCAGACCGGTATTTATGCTCTGCCAACACCGGGAGGCTGGCGCATCATCGGGCGGACAAACTTACCGCTCTTTGTGCCGGCCCACCCAGAACCGTTCCGGCTACGGGCCGGAGATCGGATCAGGTTTATTCCCCAATGAACACCCCGGCCGTCCTTGAGGTTTTGCAGCCCGGTCAATTGACGACGGTGCAGGATGCCGGACGGCGGGGGTGGGGCCGTTACGGTGTACCTCCTTCGGGGCCGCTGGATGCCGTCGCCTTTGCTGCGGCGAACATCCTGGTAGGCAATTCGCCGGCGGCAGCAGCACTCGAGATCACCCTGAGCGGGCCGCTCTTGCGTGTGCAACGCGAATGCCTTATAGCCGTGTGTGGGGCGAAATTCGATCTATGGGTGGGGACATTGCCGGTCCCGTTGTGGCATGCCGTCTATGTGCGTGCCGGACAGCTCATCACCTTTGGAACACGCTACGAGGGCGCGCGCGCCTACCTCGCCATTTCCGGCGGAATTGCGTTGCCGCCGTTCCTCGGATCACAGGCGACGTACCTGCCGGGAGGCTTTGGCGGCCTGGAAGGGCGGGCGTTGCGGGCCGGCGACCGGCTTCCTCTTGGCCCAGATGACCCGCAGGCTTTGTTGTTGCATGCCGGACGTGTCTGGCCTGTGGATTCTCGTCCACCGTACACCGCTCGGCCGACCTTGCGGGTGGTGTTGGGCCCGCAGGATGACTATTTCACGTCGGAAGGGATAGCGACCTTCCTCGGCAGTGTCTATGAACTCACCGCCGAGGCAGATCGGATGGGCGTGCGTTTACACGGGCCCTCCATCGCCCACCGTGGGCCGACCGGCATTGTCTCCGACGGCGTGGTGACCGGCAGCATCCAGGTTCCACCCGATGGACAACCGATCATCATGCTGGCAGATCACCAGACCAGCGGCGGTTATCCCAAGATCGCCACCGTTATCCAGGCCGACCTGCCGCTTTTGGCGCAGTGTTTACCCGGTGACAAAGTCCGTTTTGCTGCCGTAACCCTCGACGAAGCGCAGAAATTTGCCGTCCACTTCTCTGTAACTCGATTGTAATTGAACATTTTGTATTTCGCGGTTAGAATAGAATTCATCACTACTGTTTTCAGAGAAGTTTTGTCGGCAGGCAACATGGACGACCTTCTCCACCAGAGATGAAAATGGTTCAGATAATGAGTAACCAGTAACCAGTAACGAGTAACGAGTAGCCAGTAACGAGTAACCAGCAACCAGTAACCAGTAACGAGTAACGAGTAACCAGTAACGAGTAACCAGCATCCAGCAACCAGTAACCAGTAATCAGTAACGAGTAACGAGTAACCAGTAACCAGTAACGAGTAACCAGCATCCAGCAACCAGTAACCAGTAATCAGTAACGAGTAACGAGTAACGAGTAACCA
>FWPV01007968.1_pt1 | contig 13453 bp, 9 predicted proteins | sample 2228371 | NCBI WGS metagenome assembly FWPV01 (sample SAMEA103939776, study PRJEB20133) | metagenome | reverse complement strand
TGTCTGCCGATCGCCCGCGACATGTGCCAGAAGGTCATCGTCGTCGCCAGCAACGACCTGCAGAGTCTGTATGTCGCCAACAACGTGTGCAGTGCGGTCGAATACTTCCGCAAGCTCGGTGGCAACGTCGGCGTGGCCGGCGTGGTGATCAACCGCGACGACGGCACCGGCGAGGCGGCGCAGTTCGCCGAAGCGGCCGGCATCCCGGTACTGGCAACGATTCCCGCCAACGACGACATCCGCCGCAAGAGCGCCAGCTACGAAATCATCGGCCGGCCCGGCTCGCAGTGGGCGCCGCTGTTCGAGGAACTGGCGATGAATGTGGCCGAAGCGCCGCCGGTACGGCCGAAACCGATGACGCAGGACGGCCTGCTGGGTCTGTTCGCCGCCGATGTTACCGGGCGTGACTACGTGATGACGCCGGCCACCGTGGCCGACATGCTGGGCAAGGATGAAGTGATCAAGCCCACGCTCGAAGTGGTGTACGACACCGTTTGAGGTGGCCACCATGTCCAACATTTCCGACATCAAGGTCATCAACGCCGATGCGCTGAAAAGCGACGGTCTGGGCTGCCATGCCGGTCGCGACCAGCTGGAGGGTGCGGCCCGCGCCGCCGGCAAGAGCGGTGTGCTGGATCAGTACGCACTGGATTATCCGAAGGGTCCGCACGATCAGCCGCAGTCGATGTGTCCGGCCTTCGGCTCGCTGCGTGTCGGCCTGCGCATGCGCCGTACCGCGACCGTGCTGTCGGGTTCGGCCTGCTGCGTCTATGGACTGACTTTTACCTCGCACTTCTACGGTGCGCGTCGCAGCGTGGGTTACGTGCCGTTCAACAGCGAATCGCTGGTGACCGGCAAGCTGTTCGAAGACATCCGCGAAGCGGTGTTCAAGCTGGCGGATCCGGCGCAGTACGACGCAGTGGTCATCATCAACCTGTGCGTGCCGACCGCCAGTGGTGTGCCGCTGCAGCTGCTGCCCAAGGACATCAACGGCGTGCGCATCATCGGCATCGACGTACCGGGTTTCGGCGTGCCGACGCACGCCGAGGCAAAGGACGTACTGGCCGGCGCGATGCTGCGATACGCACGCACCGAAGCCGAGCAGGGCCCGGTGCAGGCGCCGCGCAACGGCATCAGCGACAAGCCTACGGTTGCCCTGGTGGGCGAAATGTTTCCGGTGGATCCGGTCGGCATCGGTGCAATGCTGGAACCCCTTGGCCTGGCGGCTGGTCCGGTGGTCCCGACGCGTGAGTGGCGCGAGCTGTACGCAGCCCTCGATTGCGCCGTGGTGGCGGGGATCCATCCTTTCTATACCGCGAGTTTCCGGGAATTCGAAACCGCAGGGCGCGCCATTGTCGGCTCGGCGCCGGTCGGACACGACGGTACCGACGCCTGGCTGCAGGCCATCGGCAACGCCTGCAATGTCGGACAGGCGCAGATCGATGCCGCCAGAAACCGCTTCCTGCCCGCCATTCGTGGTGCGCTGTCGGCCAATCCGATCAAGGGTCGCATCACCTTGAGCGGCTATGAAGGGTCCGAACTGCTGGTCGCCCGCCTGCTGGTCGAAAGCGGCGCGGATCTGCGCTACGTCGGCACGGCCTGCCCGCAGACGGTGCACAGCGCGGCCGACCTCGACTGGCTGAACGCGCACGGCGTCCATGTGCAGTACCGCGCATCGCTGGAGCAGGATCTGGCGGCAATGCACGAATTCAAGCCCGACCTGGCGATCGGCACGACGCCCATCGTGCAGGCGGCGAAGGAAGCCCGCATTCCGGGGCTGTACTTCACGAACCTGATTTCCGCCCGCCCGCTGATGGGACCGGCCGGTGCCGGTTCGCTGGCCACGGTGGTCAACACCGCCATCGCCAACAAGGCGCGCTTCGACACGATGAGTGACTTCTTCGAAGGCGTCGGCACCGGGCACACCGCCGGTGTCTGGCAGGAATCGCCGAAGGACCATCCCGAGTTCCGCACCGCCTACAAGGCGAAAATGGCCAAGCTGGCCAAGGCGCGCAGCGTAGAGGAGGCCATATGAGCCCCCACGCCAAACATCGGCTGCCCCCCGAGGGGGCGGTCGCCCTCCTTCGGACGGCCGGGCGGAGGACGACATGCTAGTCCTCGATCACGATCGCGCAGGCGGCTACTGGGGTGCGGTGTATGTGTTCACCGCCGTCAAGGGTCTGCAGGTGGTCATCGATGGTCCGGTCGGTTGCGAAAACCTGCCGGTCACCTCGGTGCTGCACTACACCGACGGCCTGCCGCCGCATGAACTGCCGATCGTGGTGACCGGACTGGCCGAAGAACAGCTCGGGCGCGAAGGCACCGAAGGCGCGATGAAGCGCGCCCACGCGGTGCTCGACCCGGACATGCCGGCCGTGGTGGTCACCGGTTCCATCGCCGAAATGATCGGTGGCGGCGTGACGCCCGAAGGCACGAACATCCAGCGCTTCCTGCCGCGCACCATCGACGAGGACCAGTGGCAGTGCGCGAATCGCGCCATCAACTGGCTCTGGACACAGTACGGCACGAAGAAGATTCCGGAGCGCAAGCCGCGCGCCGAAGGCGAGAAGCCGCGGGTAAACATCATCGGGCCGATCTACGGCACCTTCAACACGCCGAGCGATCTGGCCGAAATCCGCCGCCTGGTCGAAGGCATCGGCTGCGAAATCAATATGGTGTTCCCGCTCGGGAGTCACCTGGCCGACGTACCGAAGCTGGTCAATGCCGACGTCAATGTCTGCATGTACCGGGAATTCGGTCGCCTGCTGTGCGAAACGCTGGAACGTCCCTACCTGCAGGCGCCGATCGGCCTGCACAGCACCACCCTTTTCCTGCGCAAGCTGGGCGAACTGACCGGTGTCGATCCGGAGCCCTTCATCGAGCGCGAAAAGCACACCACGATCAAGCCGATCTGGGACCTGTGGCGCTCGGTCACCCAGGACTTCTTCGGCACCGCCAGCTTTGCCGTGGTCGCCAACGAAACCTACGCGCGCGGCCTGCGCCACTTCCTCGAGGAAGACATGGGTCTGCCGTGCAACTTCGCGGTGTCGCGCTGCCCAGGGCAGAAGACCGACAACGCGGACGTGCGTCGACTGGTGCGCGAGAAGACGCCGCTGGTGATGTTCGGCAGCTACAACGAACGCATGTACATGGCCGAATGCGGCGCCCGCGCGAGCTATATCCCGTCGTCCTTTCCGGGCGCCATCATCCGCCGCCACACCGGCACGCCCTTCATGGGCTACGCCGGTGCGACGTATGTGGTGCAGGAGGTGTGCAACGCGCTGTTCGACGCGCTGTTCCACATCCTGCCGCTGGCCACCGACATGGACCGGGTCGATCCGACACCTGCGCGCATCTCGCGCGCCGATACGCGTCCGTGGGACGACGAGGCGCAGCGCCTGCTCGATCAGTACGTGAATGAAAAGCCCTTCCTGGTCCGCATCTCGGCAGCCAAGCGCCTGCGCGACCGGGCGGAAGAAGATGCCCGTCGCGCCGACGAAGCGCGCATCACGGCGGAACGCGTAATCAATGCGCGCCTCGCGCTCGAGCCGACATGAGTCCGGTCGGCCGCGAAGGCGCAGTGACAGAACACGAAAATGCGTCCGGTCTGACCGGAACACGATCTTCCGGGGTGCGGCCTGCCCCGAAAGTCCCTGCCGCGCGGGGTTTGCGCGGTGGTACTACGGCCGAAAGGCCCATCAGGAGGTAAATGTTATGGCTGATGCCAATAGCGGATCCCTGTCAGGACTGACAGCTTCCGAGGCGCGTGAATTCCACGCCATTTTCATGACGAGCTTCATCGTTTTTCTCGTCGTCGCAATCGTTGCGCACATTCTTGTCTGGAACTGGCGTCCGTGGCTGCCGGGTTCGGAAGGTTATGCGTCACTGATTGAAGGCGTCCGGGCAGCGACGTACTCAGTCATTCCTTACATCTATCAGGCATAGGAGCAAAAATATGTGGCGTATATGGATGTTGTTCGATCCGCGCAGATCACTGGTAGCTCTGTTTACCTTTCTGTTTGTGCTCGCGATCGTGATTCATTTCATTCTTCTCAGTACCGATCGCTTCAACTGGATCGAAGGACCGAGCAAGAAGCCGATGGCTGCGGCAAGTGTCGCAATGCCGGCACCGGTTGCACTGAATCAGGTGCAGTAAAGAGGAAGGCGCAAGTCTGGCGAGGACCGGGCCTGCCCGGCCTCGCTTGTTGCGAAGCCAAGTTTGAAAAGTGGAGGCCCGAAGGCTTCCCAAAAGGGGGTTGGCATGTCCATGCTCAGTTTTGAAAGAAAGTACCGCGTCCGCGGTGGCACGCTGATAGGCGGAGACCTGTTCGATTTCTGGGTAGGCCCCTTCTACGTAGGCTTCTTCGGCGTCACCACGATGTTCTTTGCCCTTGTGGGCACGCTGCTGATTGTCTGGGGCGCCTCGCAGGGGCCGACCTGGAATCTGTGGCAAATCAATATCGCCCCGCCTGATCTGAGTTACGGGCTGGGCATGGCGCCGCTGATGGAAGGCGGGCTATGGCAGTTGATCACGGTGTGCGCAGTCGGAGCCTTCGTGTCATGGGCGCTGCGTGAAGTTGAAATATGTCGCAAGCTCGGCATCGGTTATCACGTTCCGGTGGCTTTCGGTTTCGCGATCCTGGCTTACGTGACCCTGGTCGTGTTCCGGCCCATCCTGATGGGTGCGTGGGGCCACGGATTCCCGTACGGCATCATGAGTCACCTGGACTGGGTTTCGAATACCGGTTACCAGTATCTGCACTTCCATTACAACCCGGCACACATGCTGGCGGTGAGCTTCTTCTTTGCCACCACCCTCGCACTGTCGCTGCACGGCGCGCTCATCCTGTCCTCGACCAACCCTGCGAAGGGCGAAGTGGTCAAGACGCCGGATCATGAAAACACCTTCTTCCGCGATGCGATCGGCTACTCGATCGGCACGCTCGGTGTGCACCGTCTCGGGCTGTTCCTTGCGCTGTCGGCGGTCTTCTGGAGTGCCGTGTGCATCATCATCAGCGGCCCGTTCTGGACGCGCGGCTGGCCCGAATGGTGGGGCTGGTGGCTGAACCTGCCGGTCTGGAACTGACGGGAAGGGGAGGGCAGAGACCATGGCCGAATACCAGAACATCTTCACCCGGATACAGGTCCGCCCGCCGGCGCCCTATCCTGGTGTTCCGCTGCCGCCGGACAACGACGCGCGCGACGGCACGCCGCGCTTCGTCCACCTGTTCGGACGCCTGGGTGATGCGCAGATCGGGCCGATCTACCTCGGCTACACGGGGCTGCTCTCTATCCTCTGCGGCTTCATCGCCTTCGAGATCATCGGTCTGAACATGCTCGCCTCGGTGAACTGGAACCCGGTCCAGTTCGTGCGCCAGCTCTTCTGGCTCGCGCTGGAGCCGCCGCCGCCGCAATACGGCCTACGCTTTCCGCCGATGAGAGAGGGCGGGTGGTGGCTCGTCGCCGGCTTCTTCCTGACGCTGTCGCTGCTTCTGTGGTGGGTCCGCACCTATCGCCGCGCGCGCCAGCTCGGCATGGGCACGCATGTGGCCTGGGCCTTCGCCGCGGCTATCTGGCTCTATCTGGTGCTCGGCTTCATCCGTCCGATCGCCATGGGCTCCTGGAGCGAGGCGGTGCCCTTCGGCATCTTCCCGCACCTCGACTGGACCGCAGCCTTCTCAATCCGGTACGGGAACCTGTTCTACAACCCGTTCCACGCCCTCTCCATCGTTTTCCTGTACGGCGCGACGCTGCTCTTCGCCATGCACGGCGCCACCATACTCGCACTTGGCCGCTACGGCGGCGAGCGTGAGATCGAGCTCACGCTGGACCGCGGCACCGCCGCCGAGCGCGGCGCGCTCTTCTGGCGCTGGTGCATGGGCTTCAACGCCACCTTCGAGAGCATCCATCGGTGGGCCTGGTGGTTCGCGGTTCTCTGCCCCATCACCGGCGGTATCGGCATCCTGCTGACCGGCACTGTGGTGGACAACTGGTACCTCTGGGCCGTGGATCGGCACTTCGCGCCCGCCTACCAGATGCCCTGGCCGGCGACGCCCGATCCCTCCGTCATGCAGGGAGCGCCGCGATGAGCACCTTCAACCTCAAGGTCGGCGTCGCGGTCACGGGACTCGTGCTCGCGGCAATCCTGGTGCCGACCTTCGAACGGCCGCCGGTGCAGACCGAGCAGGGCGGCTTCCGCGGCACCTCGATGGGCGCGGTGGTCAATCCGCGGCTGCGGAGGATCAACGTCGCGCTCAACCAGGTTCCGCCCCCTCTCGACGAGGCGGACAACGAGGGCGACCGCGCCAGCGCGCTGTACGAGAACGTGCAGCTTCTCGGCGATCTCTCGAACGCGCAGTTCCTGCGCATCATGCAGGCGATGACCGAATGGGTGGTGCCGCAGGCGGTGCGCGACAACCCGGACAGCGCCGGCGGCTGCGCCTACTGCCACAATGTCGCGAACATGGCGTCCGACGAGGTGTACACGAAGGTCGTGTCGCGCCGGATGTTGCAGATGGTGCGGACCATCAATGCCCATCCGCATGTCGGGCAGACGGGCGTGACCTGCTACACCTGCCATCGCGGGCAGGCCGTACCCACCGCCGTTTGGTCGCGCCCCGCCTTGCCGCAGCACGGCCTCCAGGCGCAGACCGGACAGAACCGCGTCTCGGTCGCGGCGGGCGGTTCCTCGATGCTGGTCGATCCCTTCACGCCCTATCTGCTGCAGGACAACAACATCCGCGTGATCAGCGGCACGTCCCTGCCGCGCTACAACAGCACCAGCATCCAGGCGACCGAGGGCACCTACGCGCTGATGATGCACATGTCCACGAGCCTCGGCGTGAACTGCACCTTCTGCCACAACAGCCGATCCTTCGCGGAATGGGCGCAGAGCCCGCCGCAAAGGGCGAATGCCTGGCACGGGATCCGCATGGTCCGCGAGGTCAACATGACCTACATCGAGCCACTGACGCCGCTGTGGCAGGCGAACCCGAACGGACCGCCCGAACTCGGCCACCGGGTCGCACGCCTGGGCCCGATGGGCGACGCGATGAAGGTGAACTGCTCGACATGCCATCGTGGCGCCAACCAGCCCTTCTACGGCGCCCCGATGCTCCGCGACTATCCCGAGCTGCGGGTGATACGCGACGGTCCCGCCCGGTCGGCGGCGCTGGCGCCGCAGTGATCACGTCGGCGGCGACACTCCCCGGCCGCCGTCGGGGATAGCTGGGGGAGCGGCGCGTCCGCTCCCCCCTTTTTTCCTTTCGGAGCCGGCCATGGCGCGCGACGGCAACGCGTTTCCAAGCGACAACCGCCCCCACGCGGTGGTGATCGGGTCCGGCTTCGGCGGCCTCGCCGCCGCGGTCCGTCTCGGCGCCCGCGGCTGGCGCGTCACGGTGCTCGAGAGGCTCGATGCGCCGGGTGGTCGCGCCTATGTGCACCGTCAGGACGGCTTCACCTTCGACGCCGGCCCGACCATCATCACCGCGCCCTATCTGCTCGAGGAGCTGTGGCAGGTCGCAGGGCGGCGTCTCGCCGACGATGTCGAACTGCGCGAGCTCGACCCCTTCTACTACATCCGCTTCGATGACGGGACGGTGATGCGCTGTGGCGCTGATCCGGAGGCGACCCGCGCCGAGATCCAGCGCATCGCACCGTGCGATGTTCCCGGGTTCGACCGCTATCTCCGCGACAGCGAGGCGATCTACCGCGTCGCCTTCGAAAAGCTGGTGGACCAGCCCTTCCATCGCTTCGCCACGCTGCTGCGCGCCGCTCCGGACCTCGTGCGCCTGCAGGGCTACCGCACGGTGCACGCGAAGGTGAGCGACTACTTCAGCGACCCGAAGCTGCGCATCGCATTCTCCTTCCACCCGCTGCTGATCGGCGGCAATCCGCTGACCACCACGGCCTATTACTGCCTGATCGCGCATCTGGAGCGGAAGCACCGCGTCCACTACGCCATGGGCGGCATGGGGGCGCTGGTGCGTGGCATGGTGGGGTTGATCGAAGGGCTCGGCGGCGCGTTGCGCTGCCATGCCGAAGTCGCGCGGATCGAGGTGGAGGAAGGCCGCGCCGCCGGCGTCACCCTTGCCTCCGGGGAGCGCATCCCGGCCGACATTGTCGTGTCCAATGCCGATGTCGGCTGGACCTATGCGCACCTCCTCGCACACCATCCGCGGCGGCGCTGGACCGATCGCCGGATCGCCCGCGCGCGCTACTCCATGAGCCTTTTCGTCTGGTACTTCGGGACGCGCCGCCGGTACGAGGATGTCTATCACCACACGATGGTTCTCGGGCCGCGCTACGGGGAGTTGCTGACCGACATCTTCGGCCGCAAGCGCCTCGCCGAGGATTTCAGCCTCTACCTGCACCGTCCGAGTGCGACCGATCCTTCCGTCGCACCGCCGGGGTGCGACGCCTTCTATGCGCTTGCGCCCGTGCCGCATCTCGGCGGCGGTGTGGACTGGCCGGCGCGGGCGGAGGCCTACCGCGCTGCGATCCAGAAGCGCCTTGAGGAGACGGTGCTGCCGGGCCTCGGAGAGGTTTTGGTCACGTCGCGCATCATGACGCCGCAGGACTTCCGCGACCGCCTGCTCTCGGTCAACGGCGCGGCCTTCTCGCTGGAGCCGCAGTTGTTCCAGAGCGCCTGGTTCCGCCCGCACAATGTCAGCGAGGAGGTGCGCCACCTCTTCCTCGTCGGCGCAGGCACGCATCCCGGCGCCGGCGTGCCGGGCGTGATCTCCTCGGCCAGGATCCTCGACCGGCTGGTGCCGGAGGGGGCCGCGTGGCGCGCTGTCAGCGGCCCACGCGCAGCGCGATGACGCTGCGCCGCCGGCCGGCACGGTCCTCGAGCAGCCGCGCCGCCGCGAGGCGGCCCGAGATCGTCGCCATCGGCACGCCTGGCCCCGGATGGACGCCGCCGCCGGCGAGGTAGAGGCCCGGGACGGGTGTTGCAGCACCGGGCCGCGCGAAGCTGCCGCTGAAACCATGCCCGAGCGGACCGTAGAGCGCCCCGCCTGTCCCGGGGAACAATGCGTGGAAGCCGGCGGGCGTGGTCGCGACCACCGCACCGGCTTCGCGCCGGATCACGAGGCCGCAGTCGCGCAGCACCGCGAAGGCCCGCTCCGCGGCCTCCTCGGCCGCAGCGTGATGCGCCGCTGCGCGGTCCCCGTCCGGCGGGGCGTTCACCAGAAGCAGCATCCGCTCGGCCGCACCCGGCGCGGGGTCCTCGCCCATGCCGCGATCCTGGGCGCAGAGATAGACGGTGGGCGCCCGCGCGATGCTGCGCCGACGGAAGATGGCATCGAACTCCGCGCGGTAGTCCTCTGCAAAGAAGACATTGTGGTGCGCGAGCGGGAATCCTTCCGTCGGTGCCGCAACGCACCAGGTGAAGGCCGAGAGTGTCCGTTGCGCGCGCGGCACCGGCGGCGCCGCATGGCGGACCTCCTCCCCGAGAAGGCCGGTGGCGAGCGCATCCGGCGCGCCGTTGAACAGCACCGCGTCGGCCTCGATCTGTTCGCCATCGGTGAGCTCAACGCCCGAAGCCCTGCCCCGGGCGAGCAGGATGCGCCGCACCTCGGCGCCGAAGCGGAAGGTTGCGCCCTGCGCCTCCGCCAGCCCGCGGATTGCGGCGGCCACCTGCCACATCCCGCCCGTCACGAGCCAGACCCCCTCCTGTTCGACATGCGCGATCAGCATCAGCGTCGCGGGCGCGAGGAAGGGAGAGCAGCCGACATAGGTGGCGTATCGCGCGAAGAGCTGGCGCAGGCGCGGGTCTCCGAAATGCTCGCCGAGCGCGCTCCACAGCGTCGCGAAGGGCGTGGTGCGGACCAGGGCATGGAGGTTGCCCAGGCCGACGCGGCGCACGAGGTCCAGTTGCGTGGGCCGTTCCGCGGCGATGAAGGTCCCGACCAGGGTGCGGTAGATGTCCGCGCTGCGCCGGCAGAAGGCGCGATATCCCGCGGCGTCGCGCGCACCGGCGAATACCCCGATCGCATCCGCGGCGCGCTCGCGGTCGGCGAAGAGGTCGAACCGGCCGCCGCGCCGCCAGGCATGCCGGGCAAGGATCTCAGCGCGCGCGAGTTGCACATGGTCCTCGAGACGCCAGCCCGCATCGCGGAAAAGCCCGTCGAAGACCCACTTCATCGTGAACACGGTCGGCCCGCCGTCCATGGCGGTGGCGCCGACCTCCACGCGGCGCATCTTGCCGCCAGGAGCGGAGGCGCGTTCGAGCACCGTCACCTGCGCCCCGCGGCGGGCGAGATCCGCCGCCGCGGCCAGCCCGCCCATGCCGGCGCCGACAACGATCACGCGCGGATCGGCCATGCGCGATCAGGCGGCCGCGGGCCTGCGGGCCGCGTGCTGCCGGTCGATGGCCGCCGCAGTGCCGGTGGTCATTTCCGATCGCTGCGGCATCGCCACGGAGGTGGGGGCCGAATCGGGCCGCGTGCTGCCGGTCGAGCGCGCGCCAATGCCACAGGATGATGCAGATGCCGGTGGCGCATGGGATGGCCCACATGACGGGGTTCAGAGCCAGTTCCGGCAGGATCCGGACAGATCCGAAGGCCATGAACGCCGTGTAGACCGAGATGCCGGCGCCGACGAGCGCCTTCACATGCTCCTTCAGCCAGTAGAGGGGGCCGGGTGCGACCTGGCGCAGGAAGCGCATGTTGGTCACCACAGTCGCGACACCGACCACGGCGATCCCGTGCATCAGCGCCTGACCGATCAGCCAGCCCTGCACGGCGCAGTTCAGCGACGCGAGCAGAAGTGCGTGCTGCAGCCCGAGGTTCAGCGGTGTGCGGTTGCGCGCATGCCCGCCGCGCCGGTTCAGCACCGCGAGCCATCCATACCAGGTGAGGTTCACCGTCAACAGTCCCGTGGTCAGCATCATCCAGCCGAAGACGCCGCGGATGAACGCGCCGTCGAACAGGCCCACGAGATGCGGATGCGTGCCGAAGGGGTCGATCAGCGTCAGCGTCGCCATCGCCATGGCGAGGCAGCCCGTGATGATCATGCAGCGATTGAACAGGCGGCCCCAGCGGCGATGGTTCACCCCGCCCTTCCGGCCCGCGACGGGTATCCAGAAGGCGATGGCGCCGGTCGCGCCGGACACGATATGGGCGGCGATGAGGCTGTGGAACAGCAACAGTTCCATCCCGCGGGATCCCGTGCTATCGTGCGACAATCAAACTTGACAGACCGATCTGTCAAGCAAAGGAATGTGGTGCCGTCGGCAGCCCGCCGCCGTGACCCCGAGTCTCTGATGAGCGCCACGCTCGCCATGCCGATGCTGCCCTGGGCGCCCTTCGAGCCGCCGCATCCGCGGTCCCTGCCGGCCGTCATCGCGCTCATCCGCGCCATGCTGGAAGGGGAGGGCAACCTGCTCGGCCTGCTGCCCGCCGAGGCCTATCGCATGCCGATCGGACCGCTCGGCTGGTCGCGGCGCTCCACCATCATCGTGAACCGGCCGGACCTGGTGCGGCATGTGCTGTCCGATCCAGAGGGGATCTTCCCCAAGAGCGACCTGATGGTGAATGCGCTCGACCCGCTGATCGGCGACTCCATCTTCGTCTCCTCCGGCGCCACCTGGCGGCGGCAGCGCGCGATGATCGATCCGGCACTGACCATGATGCGCGTGAACCGCGCCTTCCCGGCGATGGAGGCAGGGGCGGCGGAGGCGGAAGCGACGCTCGCGCGGATGGCGCGCAGCGGGGAGGCCTTCTCGCTCGACCTGATGATGAGCCACCTGACGGCGGACATCATCTGCCGCACGGTGTTCTCCACCAGCCTTGAGAGCAAGGTCGCGCACGAGGTCTTCGACGCCTTCACCGAGTTCGAGCGGTCCGTCGCGCAGGTCGAGATCCGTCGCCTGATCATGGACCGCGCCTGGACGCGCATCCCGCAGAAGAAGCATGTGCTCGAGGCCTGCGCGCTGATACGCCGGCATCTCGGCGCGCTGCTCGACACGCATCTCGCGGAGAGCGCGGAGTTCGACGACATCTGCAAGGCCGTCATGGAAGCCCGCGACGCGAAGGATCGCGCCTTCACGCGCGAGGAGCTGATCGACCAGCTTGGTGTGCTGTTCCTGGCGGGACATGAAACGAGCGCCTCGGCGCTGACCTGGGTGTTCTTCATCCTGGGCACGCAGCCGGCGCTGGTCGCGCGCCTGCGCGCGGAGGTCGCGGAGGTGTGCGGCGACGGGCCTGTGACCTTCGAACACACGAAGAGGCTGCCCTTCGTGCGCAACGTGTTCCGCGAGACGCTGCGCCTCTATCCGCCCATCACCTTCCTGCCGCGTGTCGCGAACGAGGAGACGTCGCTTGACGGCTACCGCATCCGCAAGGGGGCGCTGGTGATGGTGGCGCCCTGGGTGCTGCACCGCCACCGCACGCGAGGGCGAAGCCGCCGCCGGCGCCTACATCCCCTTCGGCATCGGGCCGCGCGTCTGCGCGGGCGCGGCCTTCGCGCAGGTCGAGGCGGTCCTGCTGATCGCTCGGCTTTTCCGCCGCTTCGACTTCCATGTAGCGGCGCCCGAGAAGGTGCGCCCCGCGGCGCGGCTGACGACGCGGCCGGTCGAGCAGATCATGGTCCGCGTCACGCAGGCGGCATGAGCGCGCGAACGCTCCTCCTGACACTCGGGCGTCTGCCGAAGGCGCTGGATCTGGCGCGTTCCTTCCACGCAGCGGGCTGGCGCGTGGTGGTGGCGGAACCCTTCAGGAAGCATCTGGCCGGCGCGTCGAAGGCCGTCGCGCGCAGCGTGGTCGTGACGGCGCCGGCCACGGATCGCAAGGCCTATCTGCGGGACCTTCTGCGCGTGGTCGAGGAGGAGGCGGCCGATCTCGTGCTGCCGGTTTCGGAGGAGATCTTGCACGTATCCGCTCTGCACGGGCGGCTGCCTGCGCGCACGCGGCTCTTCGCCATGCCGGCGGAGATGGTGCTCGCGGCGCACGACAAGGGCGTCTTCGCGGCGCAGGCGCAGCGGATGGGCCTCGCAGTGCCGCCGACCCATCCGCTGGGGAGCGAGGCGGCGGCCCTGCTTGCCGCGCGGCAGGATGTCGTGGTGAAGCCGCTGCATGCCTGTTCCGGTCGCGGCGTGCTGCGTCTCCGCCGGGGCGCGCCGCTGCCCGCGGCCGACGCCGCCGCGCCCGCGATCGTGCAGGGAATGGTCCCGGGGCCGGAACGCAGCACCTGTTCCCTGGCGCATGACGGCGTCGTCAGCGGCACGGTGGTCTATCGGGGCCTCATGCATTCTGGTTCGGTCAGCATCGCCTTCGAGCGCGTAAAGGATCCGGCGATCGAGGCCTTCGTGCGCGACTATGCGGCCGCGACGCGCTGGACCGGTTTCCTGTCCTTCGACTTCATGCTGGATGACCAGGGCAATCCCTGGGCGATCGAATGCAATCCGCGGACGACCAGCGGCGTTCACTTCTTCGCCCCGGAGGACCTCGCG
>FWPV01012100.1_pt1 | contig 13456 bp, 9 predicted proteins | sample 2228371 | NCBI WGS metagenome assembly FWPV01 (sample SAMEA103939776, study PRJEB20133) | metagenome | reverse complement strand
GAAGGGAGAGAGGTTATAAAAATGAAAGTTATGAACAACGATATTATAGCAGATATATGCTTAAAGCATAATGTTGATTTTTTTGATTTATGGAATGCCGACAAAAATAATAGTATAAAATATATATATTATCTTTATGACAGCAATAAGAATTTTTGTTAAAGAACATCATATAGAAATATACTGTGGAGGATGCAATGGGCGGTAAGATAGACTTAAGTTTTGGCGAAACTAGCTTTATTTTTGAAAAAATAAAGTCCCCACTCTATTCCCACCAGGAGAAACAGATCGGGAGGTTAAACGCGAGGTTTGTGCCTTGGGGCAAGGGGGCGCGGCCGCCGAAAACGGCGGGCGGAACGCACGAAGAGGTACCCGACATGCAATGGCTCAAGGAAGCCTATCGCTTGTTCAGCTTCCTGGACGCGGTGTATTTTGCCGGCAACTTTCTGATGCGCCGCAGTTTGCGGTACACGCTGGCGACGATGATGGTCTCGGCGGCCGGCTATTTGGGCAACTTGATCCCCGGGGTTCAAACGTACGACGCTCGCGTCGTCCTCTTGCTGCCGCTTTGCGTCGGGCTGTCCATGCTGGGGTTGGGCCTGACCTTGCGGCTGGTGCCGCTGCTCTTCAAATCGCGGCTGACGAGCGTGGCCCAGGCCGCCGATCTCGACCTCATGGAAAACTACCGCAAATGGAACCAGGAATCGCATTTGGCTGCGCTTTGGGATCGCGTCTTTCGCCACGAATGGGCCTTGGGAAGCCATGCCTGCCGCGTTCGGGAACACGTGGAGGAGTGCCCGGAATCGCTCAACGGCGAGGGAGGGCTTTCTCAGGATGCGGACGAGCGCGATCGTGAACTGTTCCTCAGACGTTGCCGGTTCGCCCTGGACCGACCGCAACCGGAACCTCGGCAGCGCTATTACCTGGGCGTGGATCTGCGATTACTGGAGGACTGGTACAACGGCGGCTACTTCGATCCCGACGATCAGAAGTTGAGCGAACAATACGCCGCCTCGATCACGCTGCAAGCCGTTCGGGAAGAGCTGGGCTGGGGGGTGGGACGCGCGCTCCGCGATCTGCCGCTGCAACTGTCGGCCAAGCTGTGGTTCCGCCTTGTGACCCAGGCTATGAGTCTGCGACTGGGGGAATCGGTGCTGCTCCTCAATCGCCGCTTCGATACCGATTATTTCAACGTCCAAGCCCTACTTTGGCCGGGAGAGGAGGACGAAGCATGGGTGGCGCAATTCGGACCGAACGCGAGACTCGCCCTGCTGGCTCAGCGTCGCCGCGTCCTGGAACGAGTGTTCGCCAATCCCACCCAAGGACGGCGGATGCTCGATCGCTTTCTGCTTCCCCGATTCTTGTTGGCGAGCGCCCTTCGGGCGGCCTACGACCCGGAGTATCTGGACGGCAGTCTGGGGCACGATCTGTGGTCGGATCTCCGCTGGGCGGGAGCGTTGAGTTGGCGAGCGGAGGAGTTTCGCCGCTTGACGCGCCGCGCGTTGCGGAATCGCGAACTGCTCTCCGCGTGCCCGGCCGCTGACGCCGTGTTGCAAGACGCAATGCGGAACGGGAGCGCAAGCGGGGCCGAGGTCTTGCACGCTCTGCGCATCGCCGTGCATGTTTCCCCAAAATTGGAGCGGCTTCTGGTGAAGAGCCGGAACGGCTCGGAACGGACCCGGAAACGGGCCGAGGTCGCCTTGGCGGAAGCGTTTCAGCAGATTCGGCGCGCGTGTTGCCGCTATACGGGACGTCTGATCGCGCTCCGCGTCCATCACGAATTGACGCGCATCCAGCGGCAGGAGTACATCCAACTGCTGGAAGTGCTGTTCGATTCCTGCCGCGGGGTCGAGCCGAGCGGCGGGGCGATTTCATCGGAGCGCGCGGGGCGAGGCGGGCGTGGAGAAGCCGATGCCGCCTCGTGGTTGGAATGGTGAACCCCCGGCTCGGCGGCGGGACGCTCCGGCAGAGAAACCGTCGGCCTTAGCGGGGACGGCGAGGTCGGCCGTTCTTGCCCTTGCGGTGCGGGGCATCGGAACGGAGCAGCCGCCCCGGGTGCCGTGCCGGCGCGACCGACTTCAAATGGGGGCCGGCGTGCCCCTCCACGACCGCTCCCACCGGCACTTCGTCGTGGAGCACGTCGTCGAGGATGATGTCGCGGACCGGCTCGCGGTCGCGTACCGTCTCCAAACCGTCCGCCGTATCCAGGTGCGGTCCCGGCGGTACGGAGCGGTCCGCATCGCCGCGTTCCTTGGCCCGCTTTTTCTCCGCAGCCTTGGCGCCGCTCCGCCAGAAGAAGTTGGAGAGCGGGCTGGCCAACAACGCCGGTAAAAGGACCAAGTTGCTGAAGGAGGAGACGGTCAACATGAAGAACATCAGGTAGCCGAATCGCTGGGTGGGGACGAACGAGCTGAGCGCGAAGGCGGACAGCCCCAAGCCGATGACTCCCCAGCTTTGGTAGATCGCCTGAGCGCAGTCTTGATAGGCGAACATGATGGACTGCCGGCGATTCATGCCGCGTTCCTGCCCGTGGCGGCACCAGAGCATGAAATGGATGGCGTCATCGACGGTCACGCCCAGGGCCACGGCCGGCGTCATCACGGTTCCCACGTCCACGACCACGCCCAACCAGCCCATCGCGCCGAAGACCACGGCGATGGGGAAGATGCTGGAGAGACCGAGCAGCAAGCCCGACGACCAATCGCGCATCAATAACATCATCGCCACGCCGATGAGCAAGAGGTCGCCGGCGAACCCGGTGAGCAGGCCGTTGAGCAGCGAATGCTGGGCTTTGTACACCAACGGCACCAGACCGGTGTATTCCGCCCGCAACCCTTCCGCGCCCTGCGCCCGGTGCCGGGCCAAGATCGGCTCGACCACGCGGCGAATGTCCGCCACGAAGTCGCCGTAGTCCAGATCGGTCAGGGCTTTGACCCGGGCGCTGATCCGCCACAGCTCCTCATCGCCCTCCGTCTGCCAGTAGTCCTTCAGTAGCTCGCGATGCCGCTGGAGCTGAACGATCCAGGTCCGTCGTTCGACCATCCCCGGCCGACTGGGGATCGTCCGCACGAAGGTCGGCACCGCCACGGCGCTGCCCACGTCCGGCAAGCGATCGACCGCCTCTTGGATCGCGCGCACCAGCCGCATCTGTTCCAGGAGGTCCAGCTTGCAGCGTTCCTTGTCGATGCGAAGTACGATCTCCATCGGGACGAGCGGCCCCAGCTTCTCCTCCAGCCAGGCATAATCTTGGATGATGTCGGCCTCCGGCGAAAACAGCTTCATGAGCTTGACGGAAGTCCGGATCTTCGTAGCCCCGTACGCGCCCAGGGCCATGAGCAGGAGGCAGCCTGCGATGACCCAGCCGTGGCGGCTCAGAATCCAGTTGCCGACGTATTTCCAACCGCTCCATCGACCGGGGTCGAAGAAGGACGACTTCCGCGGTTTGACGAGCGAACGGATGGGAAACTCTTGCAGCAGGGAGGGCATGTAAAGGCAGAGGAAGATGAAGCTCAGCACCACTCCCACCGCCGAAAAGACGCCGAATTGCTTGACCGGCACCAGTTCGCTGACGGAGAGCGAGGCCAAACCGAAGGCCGTGGTCCCGGTAGCGAGAAAAAGGGGCAACCACGCCCCGCGGACCGCGCCGTCGGGGGCGCCGACGGCGGGATCGGCCAATCCGGCCGCCACGTGATTCCGCAAGGCATCGCGGTAATAGTTGGCCATGTGGATGGCGCCGGACACCGCCGCGACATAGACGAGGGCAGGCATGGTCAGCAAAATCGCATTCATGTCGTTGCCGCTGAGCCAAACCGCCACCATGCTCAAGCCGGCGCTGAAGATGCCGGTCGTGAACACCATGGCCGTCAGCATCCAGCTCCGCAGGCACCACCAAGACACGATCAGGCCGACGACGCCGCAAACGACGGCCAGCCGAACCAGAGACCGCTGCCCCTCAACGTCGATGGCGACGTTATCGACGGGCGGGCCTCCCAGGTGCAAATCCTGCGGCTTGATATCGCAGACTTGCAACGCCGTTTCGTGGATGTGGTCGATCACGGCGTGCATGAACTTCTTGGTGGGATTGCCTTTGAAGGAACGGTCCCAGACTTCCTCGGCCCGCGGGTCGATCGTCATCACCAAGCAGGTTTGCCGGCCGTCCATCCCCACCAAAAAACCGCGGAGGCGATCGATCGCCTGCTCGCGCGTCAACCCTTGCTCCTCTTGCAGTTGACGCACCACATCCGCCCCGCTGATGACGCTCTTGAAGAAGCGGTAGGGATCATCGGCCGGAGCGTCGGGCGACGGGCGTAGACGCCGGGCCAAGAGTTCCAGCTTCGGGCTGTCCAGCGTGCAGCCCTCCCAACTGGCCAGGATGAAAAGGTCGCTTTCGAATCGCTGGCGGTACCACTCGAAGGTGGTGGTTTCCTGGTACTCGGCGGGCAGCCACGACTTGACGTCGTTTTTGTTACTCATCAAGCTCCGTTCCGTGCCCAGGTACATGAAGGGGGCAAGGAACGCGACGGCGCAAAGGATGGCGAGGCCGTATCGGGCAAAGAAACCGGGCTTTGCCGAGTCAGCGGAGCGAAAATCCGACATCGAATGTGACACCTTGGCCAGTCGTACCGTTCGGACCTCGTGTCCTCACGCTTGATCCTGATAGGCGCGTTTTCGAGACCGGGACTCCCTTCCGCGGATCGAAAAGAATCAGGCTTAACACGCCCCCTTCATCCCATCCCTAGAAGTCTCTGCCGCGTCGCTCGCGGATCGACATCGACTTTGTCGCCGCGGAGCAAGGATGCCTGCGGAAACGGGTAACCCGCGAGGGGACGCCTTTTCCCGATCGTTGCGATGCGACCTTGTCGGCAAATCACCGAAGCGTACGGTTGCGTCTTTAGTTCCTTCGGCTGCCCCGAGTCGGAAAGTACGGCATCGCGATTGCAGGCGGTATTTTCCGCAATCCCGGTAAAGCGCAAGTCGAGGCTCGCCGGTCGGCACACCGATGGATCCGGTATGTTGCCGGCGGGCGACAGTTGGGGCGGTGGGGACGCCGGGTTCCGGCCGCCGCTCCAGGACACGGCGAATCAGCTCTTTCTTTCAATTCTAATCACGAATTTCGTAGTGCGTAACCTGGCGAGGAAGAATTCATGCGAGGAAGAACTCTCCATTGGACCAGACCGAGAACGCGATGTCACCCCCCAAAGCTTGCGGCACGACGTGGCATCAGCTCTAATGAGGAGGTAAGCGCGGCCTTCTTGAGGGGATTCGCGGTCCCGTTTCCCCGCCGGAGGGAGCCATGGCCTACACGCGGACGCAATGGGGGAAGTGGTACCTGTTGATTCCGTTTCCCGCGGTTTTGCTCACGCTGGTTGACGCGATCGCGCCGGGACCCGCCGTGCCGTGGTGGATCTACCTGTTCGCCACGGGCGTGGTAGCCGCCGTCATTCTCACCTTTTGCTCCCTCACCATCCGTGACGAGGGAGATCACTTGGCGGTCCGGTTCGGTCCCCTCCCGCTTTGGGGTACGAAGATCCCTTACGGCGACATCGTGTCGGCGGAACCGGCCCGGACTCGGTTTGCGGACGGCTGGGGACTGCATTACAGTCTGGGCAAAGGGACCATCATGAATGTTTGGGGCTTTGAGTGTGTACGGATTCAGACAAAGCGGCGAGTCTATTGGATTGGGACGGACGATCCGGCGGGCTTGTGCGACTGGATTCGGCAAAAGATCGCCGCTTCTTCGGAAGGATAGCCCGCGCGACGACCGGGTGAGACCTTCTTGGCGGGCGGCTTTCGACCTAGAATTAGGGGTAGGTGGTTCGGCACGGCGGTTTCGTCCCCGCCGCGTGTGCCTCCTTGCAGCTCGCGGCGTATCGAGTTGAAGGCTTCCCTTTACATCTTCCGGCGCGAGGGTTTCCGACGTGCAACGGTATATGCTGAAATCGAAGATCCATCGGGCCGTCTTGACGGGTACCGAGTTGGATTACGAAGGCAGCATCGCCATTGACCGGCTGCTGATGGAAGCCGCCGATCTATTGCCGGGAGAGCAGGTCCACGTGCTGAACATCAACAACGGGAGCCGCATGGTGACCTACGTCATCGAGGCCCCGGCCGGTTCCGGCACGATCATGCTGAATGGGGCCGCCGCTCGACTGGGCTGCAAGGGCGATCTCGTCATTATTCTCTCATATGCCTCGATGTCGGAGGAGGAAGCCCGGTCCTACCGACCGAAAGTCGTCAAGGTGGACGCGGAAAACCGTCTCCGTTCGAATTGAGCCGGCGGCCGATCTGCCAGGACGCGAGCATCAGGCTTCCGCTTTGGGATTGAAAGTATCGGACCGCGTGCGGGGAACGGCAACGTCTCCACAAGGATTGGCCTCTGGTGCCGATTTCCCCCGGTGGGGCACTATGCGTTGGGAAGCCGCCCTCGGCTTACGTGGTAGCGCAGGGGAACGGACTGTAAAATGCACAAGCACCGCCCGGCGGCGTGCGCCGGCGATGGAAGGTATGCGCATCTTGAAAAACTAGGGGGGTGTTTCGGCATGGATACGCGATTCTTGGGAAACACCGGTCTGCGGGTTTCCAAGCTGTGCTTGGGCACGATGACCTTCGGCAAGAACCAGTTCGGCTTCGGCGACCTCGACTTGCCGGCCGTGAAGGAAATGGTCTTCGCCGCGCTCGATGCCGGCGTCAACTTTATCGACACGGCGGATATTTACGCCTTCGGCGAATCGGAAGACCTCCTCGGCCAGGCCTTGCAAGGGGTGAGAAAGGACGTCGTCGTGGCGACTAAGGTCCGATTTCGAATGAGCGACAAGCCGAACGAGATCGGGGCCTCGCGGCACCACATCCTCAATTCCGTGGACGCCAGTCTGCGACGCCTCCGCACCGATTACATCGACCTCTATCAAATCCACATCTGGGATCCGGTCACGCCGCTGGAAGAGACGTTGCGGACGCTGGACGATTTGGTTCGCTCGGGCAAGGTCCGCTACATCGGGGCCTCCAACTTCGCTGCCTGGCAGTTGATGAAAGCCCTTTGGGTTTCCGACAAGCACGGTTGGGTCCGCTTCGAGTCCTTGCAACCGCTCTATAATCTGGCTTTTCGCGATCTGGAAACGGAGCTGGTCCCGCTGTGCCTGGACCAAAAACTGGCGATTTTGCCTTGGAGTCCCTTGGCCTTCGGCTACCTGTCGGGCAAATACGACCGCGACAAACGGCCGCCCAGCTCGCGAATCGACGGTCCCCTGGCGCAATTCTTGCCCGCCGATTGGGAGCGGATCTACCGAATCGTCGATGTTTTGAAGGAAATCGCGTCCGGCCACGGCGTGACGCCCGCCGCGATCGCCTTGGCCTGGTTGCTGCACAAGCCGGGCGTGACGTCGGTGATTTTGGGGGTCCGCACGATGGAGCAACTGCGGCAGAATCTGGCCGCGGCCGATGTCAAGCTATCCGCGGAAGAAATGGCGAAACTCGACGCCGTCAGCGCCACGCCCGTCCCGTACCCGCAGTGGATGATTCAACAATACGGAGCCGACCGCTAGCCTTCGCGGCGGACACGCGGTGACCGTCCGGTACGTCCGTGACGCGCCGGTGGATAACTCATTCCACGTCCTGGCCCGATTGCGCCTCCCGGCCACGCCGGCGCGCGGCCCTCCAGTGCGGGATGCATACTCGATTGGAACTTGGGATGCGTATTCGGTTGCGAATTCTTGGAGCCTCCAGCGTGAGCTGGAGGTGTCTCCGGCGCTGCCCACGATGCAGCGTCGGCACGCACCATCGCCGGCGCGCACCACCGGCTTACGCCGGTGGCTCCAGGGTTTGCATCGTGATTGTTTGGAGGGACGCCAAGGAATGGCGCGATTATCTGGAGGGACGCGCTCCGTCGCGTCTGCCGACGTGCCGATGGATGACCCATTGCGATTCCCGGCCGCGACGGAGCGCGGCCCTCCAGTATGGCGGCCGCGACGGGCGAGCCGATTCACGCCCCCCTCCCGGAGAGGGTCCGGATATTCGGTTGACATCGACTTTTCCGATGGTAAGATGAGGGCGCTTTGTTGTTGCGCGCGGGACGATCCCGTGCGCGCTTCTCGGCGAGGAGATTGCCGCCATGAAACGCTCGCTTGGATTCGTCGTCCTCTTGCTACTGCCGGGATTCGCCGCCGCAAGCCCCTTTGAATGGGCTCCCGAGGATTACCAACCGTGGTCGGGCGGATTTCCATACCAGCGGAACATCGACTGGCAATTCGACGTGAATCCGGCAGGCGGACCCAGTCCCGCCGGGACGCCGGGCGCCCATTACGAGGGCACGGCCGACTCCTGGTTGCGTGCGAGCGATTTCGTCGCCCTCGGCGGGAGCATGACGTGGTTTTCCTCGGTAACCGGTTTGCCCTACCAGGGATTGGTCGGCATCGACAACCGATCGGGCAACGTACCGACGAGCGGGCAAATCGTCTTTCACCTGGACAATATCCCCACCGTTACCGCCCTAAAGCGGATCTGGATCGAGTGGGATTTCATCGCGTCGTCCTCCAACGTGCCCGTGACGTTCTACGTGGGCGACTCGGAGGGCAATCTGCCGCAGGCCGAATGGGTGAGTGACGTGCGGCAAATCGACGAGTTCGGCCTGCTGCGGCAGAACCTTTGGTTCGAGCTGCGTCCGAACCCCGTTTGGGAAGAGATCGTCATCCAACTGCCTTTCGTCCCGCGCGGCGGCTATTTCTTCATCGACCGTTTCCACGTGGCGACGGAGTGCATTCCGGAACCGGCGTCCGCCTTGCTCGCGGGGCTGGGCGGCGTGGGGCTGGTCTGGTTCGCCCGCAGACGACGCATGAGACCCGCTTAGCGTTTTCCGGCGGTCGAAGCGGGAGTCGATCGCGCGGTCAGTCTTAAGCGAGAATACACAAAGAGCGGAGGAGCCGGGTTCGGCCTTCCGCTCTTCGACTTTGCAACCGCACTTTCGGCCGGGCGGACGCTCCCGGGGGCGCTCAGTCGGGGATTTCGACCCAGCGGCCTTGCTTGGCGCTTTGCAGGACGGCGTCGCACACGCGTTGCGTGCGGAGGGCCGACCGCATGTCGGGTTGGAATTTCGGCCCGCCTTCCAAGCTCGCCAAGAAGTCGGCGAAACTGTTGATGAACGTGTGCTCGTAACCGATGGTGCAACCCGGCACCCACCAATTCTTCATGTAGGGATGCTCGGCGTTGGTCACGTGGATGCGTTGCCAACCGGTCAAGTGATCCTCGATCTTTTTACCGGTATCCGGGTCGGCGTAGCGGAAGTATTGCAGAATATGGGGATCCTCCAGGTCGAAGAATACGGCGCCGTTCTCGCCGTTGACTTCGAGGGTGTTGTAGTTTTTTCGGCCGCGGGCATAGCGGGTGCTTTCGAACGTCCCCAGCGACCCGTTTTGGAAGACGGCCAGAAACATGCAGGCGTCGTCGATATCGACCTTTTCGACCTTGCCGGTCTCGGCGTGAACGCGTTCCTTGACGAAGGTTTCGGTATAGGCGGTGACCTTTTGGATCGGGCCGTTGAGCCATTCGGCCGTGTCGATGGAGTGGGCCAGCAAGTCGCCGGTGACGCCGGAGCCGGCCACCTTGGCGTCCAGCCGCCAGAGCGCCAATCCTCCTTGGGGCACCTTGGTGGAGATGGTGTAATCCTGGTTGTAGGTGGCGCGATAGTGGAAGGGCCGGCCGATCCGCCCCTCGTCGATGATCTGCTTGGCCAGGGAGATGGCGGGCACGCGGCGGTAGTTGAAAGAGACCATGTTGGGCACGCCCGCCTTTTCCACGGCCGCCACCATGGCCTCGGCTTCCGCGGCGTTCATCGCCAGCGGCTTTTCGCAGACGATGATCTTGCCCGCCTCGGCCGCCGCGATCACGCAATCGTGGTGCATGTGGTTGGGCACGCAGACGTCGATCAGGTCCACGTCGTCGCGTTCGATCACTTTCCGCCAGTCGGTTTCGATGGACTCGTAACCCCAGCGTCGCGCGAACGGCTCCAGCTTGTCCATGTCTTCCTTGCGGCCGTAAATCGCCTTCAGGACCGGTTTGTGCTCCCGATCGAAGAAATGGCCGACTTGGGACCAGGCGTTGGAATGGGCCTTGCCCATGAAGCCGCAGCCCAACATACCGATGCGAAGTTCTTTCGCCATGGCGAATGCCTCCTGAGGAAAATCAGATCGAAGGTCCGTGAATCCCATCCGTCCGCCGAGCGGCAAGCCCGGCCGGCGGTCATTCCGCCTCGTACCACCCATGCGCGTCGCGCACGGCGATCATCGCTCGCAAGATGTCGTTCCAGGTTTTGGGGTCCATCATCACGGCGTTGGGAAACATGCAGCCGTCCCAGCAGATGTGCCGCATTTTCTTGGTGATTTGCCCGGTCTCGTCGCGGAGCCAATAACCGGCGGCGCGCGGGATATCGAGCTTGCCGTTGGGATCGGTGGCCAGGCAGTGCCGGCCGGTCTTGTCGTGCGATCCCGACCCGTGCACCGTGCAATCGTTTTGGGCGATGTGCAGGTCGATGGTCCACGGGCGGAGGGCGTCCGTCAATTGCTTGTAAGCGGCGTAGAAGTGCTCCTGGTCGTGCCAATCGAAATCCTGCGGCAAGAGGGCGTCCTCGGGAGCGTTGTAGCCCAGCAGATAGAGCAAGGTGTGGGCCATGTCGGCCTGGAAACCCAAGACATCCGGCCGATCGACCGACTCGAGGAGTTGGAGCATGCGCCGCCAACTATGCATACCTCCCCAGCAGATTTCGCCCTCGGCGGCCAGCTTTTCGCCGTGGTCGGCGGCGATGTCGCAAGCTTGGCGGAAGGTCTCGGCGATCTTCTTCTGGTTTCCGTCGGGGTCGGCCAACCAATCGTGGACGCCGCAGGCCGAGTCGATCCGCACGCACCCGTGGGGGCGGACGCCCAATTCGCGCAGGACCTGAGCTACGCGGCAGCCCTTGCGGACCTGCTCCAGGAATCGCGCCCGCTCGGAGTCGTCGCCCATGGCCGACCCGCCGCCCGTCGGGGGCCAGATCGGCGCCACCACCGTCCCGATTTTCAGGCCCCGCCGCTCCGCCTTCTCCGCGAGTTGCTTGATCGCATCGTCGCTTTGCACGGTGGAATCGATGTCGATGTGCGGCAGGTAGAGGAACAGATCGAAGCCGTCGAATTTGACGCCGTCCACCTCGGCGGCCGCCGTGAGATCGAGCATGGTATCCAGCTCGATGGGCGGCTCTCCGCCGTCGCCCTTGCCCACCACGCCGGGCCAGGCCGCATTGTGAAGCTTCGGATAGTTATTGCGATGGTCGGTACTCATCCGGCGGTCTCCCTCGCTCGTCAAGAACGCACAGCTACCCGAACGACGATCCTCGCGCCGACCGCATCCGACGGTGGGTCGTCGCGGTTGCGCTCGCCTTGCCTCCACGGCAAGCAAACATCGTAACAAACGCCGCGTGGGTTGTCACTACGCGCGGAAGGTTCGTGGCGACAAGCCGTCGGCCCATGCCGGCAACGGGTTCGTTTTCCAGCCGGCAAGCGCCGCCGCATCACGCCGCGGCCGGATGCGGGTTCGGCAGGCCGTCGCCCGCCGGACCGCAAGCCGTCAGTATTTGCCGCGAATATGGCGGGCCGCCTCGCGTTCGTAGAACCGCCCCAAGCGGTTGTGCAATTCGCCGGGGAGCGGCGGTAGATCGCTCGCGGCGGCGTTGGACCGAGCCTGATCCGGTCTGCGCGCCCCGGGAATGACCGTCGTCACCGCGGAAAAGTCCAGACACCATCGCAAGGCCGCCTGAGCCAAGCTCATGCCTTCAGGAAACCACGGCCGCATGCGCTCCACCAGCTCCAAGCCCTTCTCGAACGGCAATCCGGCGAATGTTTCGCCCACGTTGAATTTCTCGCCGTCGCGATTGAAATGGCGGTGGTCGGTCGGGGCGAATCGGGTGTCGCGGGTGAACTTGCCCGCCAACAATCCGCTGGCCAACGGCAGCCGAACGATGATCGCCACCCCCTTCGCCTTGGCTTCGTCGAAAAGCTCGTCGATGGGCTTCTGGCGGAAGATATTGAAGATGATTTGCAGCGACGCCATGCCTTCCACGCCGAGGCAGAAGCGTGCCTCCTCCACGCTTTCCACGCTGGCGCCGAAGGCCTTGATCTTGCCTTCCTCGCGCAGTTCGCGGAGGGCGTCGAACATCGGCGTATCGCGCATGGCCTCCAACGGCAGGCTGTGCGTCTGCGTCAAATCCAAGGCGTCCACGCCCAGCCGGCGGAGCGAGTCCTCGGTATGCCGGCGGACGACGTCGCGGGTGAAATTGGCGGGCCAGCCCGGCTCGGGGTGACGCCCCAACTTGGTGGCCACGAAAAAGCGGTCGCGATCGGACCTGCCCCGGAGGAACCGGCCGATCAGGGTTTCGCTGCGTCCCAAGCCGTAGATGTCGGCCGTGTCGAGGAAGGTGATGCCGGCATCGGCGGCCGCGGCAAGGGTATCCAGGGCCTCTTGTTCGGGGACGTCGCCCCACTCCGTGCCGCCCAATTGCCAGGTTCCCAGGCCGATTTCCGAAACCGCTCGCTGCAAACAGGGAAACAAACGTTCTTTCACGCGGACCTCCGTTTTTCTTCTCGTGCGCCGATACCGATTCGCTCGTACCGATTCCACGATTTTGCGGGATGTACCGGAAGGATATTCTGCCCGAAGCCTGCGCAGGAGGATATCCCCCCGGCCGTCGAGCCGTGCCCGGCTCGAATCCCCACCGCAGCGAAGTCCGGCTCCGCTTCGTTCGCGTGCAAGCGGGATATCGGACGCGGGGCAGGATCGGCGCGACCGGGTCTCGGCCGTCCAACCGGTTCTGGCCGCTGGGAACGAGGGATTCTACAATAAAAGGCTTGTTGTTACGGCCGTTCTCAACGGCGCGTCGCGGACGCTCGTGGGGGCGTTTTCGAGGAAGGCCGGTTCCCGCCGTTGCGGACCTCGCCGGCCCGATCTCGCGTGTCTTCAAAAACAGGACTTTCGCCATGCGTTCCGATCAAGTCAAACTGGGGGCGGCCCGTGCGCCGCATCGCAGCCTTCTCCGTGCCACCGGCGTGCAGGACGACGATTTTCGCAAGCCTTTCATCGCCGTCTGCAACAGCTACGTGGACATCATCCCCGGACATGTTCATTTGAACGAGGTCGGGCAGTTCGTCAAGGAATGCGTTCGCGCGGCGGGCGGGGTGCCCTTCGTCTTCAACACCATCGGTGTGGACGACGGCATTGCGATGGGGCACGCCGGCATGAAGTACTCGCTTCCCAGCCGGGAATTGATCGCGGATTGCGTGGAGACCATGCTCGAGGCCCACTGCTTCGACGGCATGATCTGCATCCCGAATTGCGACAAGATCGTGCCCGGCATGTTGATGGGCGCCATGCGTTGCAACATTACAACGATCTTCGCCAGCGGCGGCCCCATGGAGGCGGGACGCCTTTCCGACGGACGCAA
>FWPV01009020.1_pt1 | contig 13456 bp, 9 predicted proteins | sample 2228371 | NCBI WGS metagenome assembly FWPV01 (sample SAMEA103939776, study PRJEB20133) | metagenome | reverse complement strand
GCTTATGGCCCCAAAGCCAGGATTCAGGTTGTTCGCGGACTATATCTTCCAAAATTCTGTTGAATAGCTGAGTGTTGGCCTTGATGTCGTAATTCAAGTCGCCGGTTCGAATGACTTCAATGGGGGAAAGGAATTTGATTTTATAGCGCCCTTTGCGCATAGGTGTGAGATAGCCGGGAAGTACCACTGCTTCGGTTCGAAGTGCAAATAACGCGACACTGGTGGAAGTCGCGGCCGGGATGCCAAAGAAATCGACAAAAATGCCCTCCTGCGGACTAGTGTTTTGGTCCATCAAAATGCCTACCGCACCACCGCTTTGCAGGTTTGCCAATACGCGGCGAGCGGAATTCTTTTTGTTGATCACCTGGTTTCCTTTCGACTGACGTAGTTTTAGGAGATAGCGCTCCAGCGCTGGGTTATCCAGGGGACGGGTTATAAAACAGAGAGGATGGCCGTGCAAGGCATGGGCAACGGGTAACAGTTCCCACGAGCTAAAGTGGCCCGTGAGATAGAGGATTCCCTTGCCTTGGGCTCGTGCTGCCAAATAATTGTTCAGTCCGTTTTGAGAGTCATACTCGACGAGGGACGAGATGTTTTGGCTGTTTAGCGCAGGCAGGCGGCTTATTTCCAATAGATTCATAGCCGTATTTTGAAAGCTCTTGCGAGCAATGCTGTTTCTCTGGCTGCGAGAAAGATCTGGAAATGCGATTTGGAGATTAACCTGGGCAATACGCCGGTGATGAAAATCAAGGTAATATACAGCTGAGGCAAGTATTTTGATAAGCAAAATGCCAAGCGCTCGAGGCAGAAGACGAAATACTACAATTAACAACCTAATAAGAATGTAAACCAGATAGGAATCCAACTTAAGATACTCTTCGATTGATGCTAGAATATATTAGATATTGCTATGTGAGCGTTTAGGAGCTCACTAATATTTCGTATGTTTAACGCACAGCGCATCTTATTGCTTGCCGTCTTGGCCGTGTTTACCTACTACTCAGCCTGGGCGCGCTATAAACCCAAAAGCTGGAGCGTAGGCGATCGCAACGAGTATCCCGCGAGCCTAACCAGCGAAGGTGTCACCATTGCGGCTCAACCGCTTTACACGGACGCGCTCGCAGCACGTGTGTTCGATAAGGCCGATATGGTGACACGCGGCATTATGCCGTTGGCAATCGTTATTTTCAATGAAAACGACTTTCCCATAGAAGTCGATGGCTTGAGCATCGAATTGATTAACGGGCAGGATCGTATACGCACGATGTACCCCAATGAGGTAGTTTACCGTTTGTTTAAAAAGAACCCGTCCTGGACAAGGCAGAAGGTTCCGCAAGTTTCCCGTTCCCAACTAAATGCAGATGCCCTTGATGATTTCGACCAGAAGTTTCTACTGCGAAAAATCATCGGCCCGCGGAACAAGGGGGGCGGGTTTCTCTATCTACATATCCCGGATGGGAAAGACATGGTTACCTACCTGTCCAATTCCCTCATATACATTCCAAACGTGTACCGCCGCGACAACGGTACGCGGTTGATTTTTTTCGAGTTTGAACTTAAGCCTGCAATCCGATAAATCGGGGCAATCAGGCCCTAGTTCCGGCCAAGGCCTCTTCAGCCGGGCTGCTTTCCGATAAACCCCTTGCGCTTAACCCGTGCATTTTGCGCCTTGCAGTAAGTCCAAGTACCGGTCAATTAGGTGAAGATTTATGTCTAAAAAATCGCCAAGCGAGCGATAAGAAATGTAGGGATGCTTGCCGGCGGGATAGCCATGCCGGGGCGGAAAGAGCGAGGTGGTGGGCTAGTGTTTCGGCACCCGGCCGTGTTTATGGAGGGAGCTTGATAAACGAGATCGAGTTACGGCTGCAATATGATGGTAAGCGCTTCCCGGTTTTTACCATGGATTGAGTGACAGGGCCAAAAAACGGCTCCATTACTCAAGCAACCAATAACAAGTTTTTGAAATGATCAAAGTAGGAAACAAAATGATTGCCGAAATAAAACCGGTCAAAAACCAGGACTCGTTTATTGAGGCTTTGCACTCGGAGATCATTGCCGGGAGCGAAAGTCTTCTCGCCTGGATCCGGCAGGTTCATGCGCACGGCGCTACGGACAGTCTCTTTGGGCTGGAAGCCTGGTTGAAAGGCATTCGATGCTTTTTTAAGCTAGACCACCTTCCTCTGACTGAGCCTGAAAGAGCTGATCTGGTTAACCGCAATTTTGTTTCCGAAATCGAAATTGTGCACACCGCAATTCAGGTCTGCGAGTTGTATGCCTATGAAGTGATAAAACCGGAAATCACGGGCAAGTTTCAATTCGATCAGTTTATTGAGAGCCAGCTACGCAAGGACCGGGTCTTGGATTTCCACATCAGCCGCATGATGGAGCAGCTAACCCCGCGTGACAGCGTTGCGCAGCTCATAGAGTTTTTGAACGATTTGCGCATAGTCATAGATGCTCTCAAAAATCAACCTTCGCTCAGTTACCAGCTTTTTGTAAGCATCGGAAGATGCTTTGAGCGTGAGCTAAAGAGCTGCCGTTATATCGATATGATGCTGAGCCAGCGTTTTAGGCTGCAGTACGACCTGGTCGAAAACAAAGCAGTCGCCGATGTGTTGCGACAAATTGCCGACCAAAGAGTTCGTCGCAATGTCGTGCTGGTGCTGTTGTATCTTTTTCGGTTGCTCAGATATTTGAAGCTGATAGCGGCTGATTTGGGCCAAGATCGGCCTCTTAAACACCACTTAGTATTGTTTTCTTTGATTCACAAGGAAATGGGCGATCTTTGCGATTTCCTGACCACGCGTTTTCTTAGCACCAAAGAGTCAACCGAGCCGCTCAGGAATGCCGGCGATTTGATCGCCTATTCGATCAAGATTGAATCGCAGAGAGTCATGGCCCGAGAATTGATTTTTGCGGCTCGCGAGACCGATCCGTCAAAGATATATACTCGCATTGAAAACGCCCACGGTTTGCTGCGCAATTGCAGCCAGAGCTGTATTTTGACATTGATCCATGCCTTGGATAAGGATTTTGATGCCGCTTCCTTGTTCCCTTCCAGGGCAGAGCGGCTGATGTCGGGTGAAAAGTTACGCCAGGATTTGTGGGAGCTGCGGCAGTGGCTGCTTGACATGCTTGCCCATAGGGGCGAAATAGATTCAAACAAGATCATCGAGCGTATTACATCCTTTAAGCAGGCTTCAATGAATGCGCTCATGTATCGCGACTGGGAAGAATTTGAGTCCTTCTTGGGTGCACTGGCGTTATCGGGCAATTTCATCGAGATGCGCACCCACATAAGAAAGTTTGTCAGCTTTCTGGAAATGCTAAGTCAGGAAGTCTCAAAGCGCAGTGTTTTTCAAGAGAAAGAGGCAAACTCCTGAGGTAAGACTACTCTCCAACAGTCATTACCTTGCCCGGTAGCAAAATCCTTTCCCAAGCATTGGTTCCTTATGCCCGACATCGGTCGGGCAAAAATGCAAAAGAAATTACCCGATCAAGGCGGAGTTTGTTACCATAGCGTTCTGTTCCTTTGAAGGGAAATCGCTATGGAGGACCTGTATTTAAAGACTCTTCCGGGGACCAGGGATTTGCTTCCGGGCGAGATAGGCCGCTGGCAGGCTGTGGAAGAGCATGCTCGGCGCATTTTCTCTAACTACGCCTTTCTTGAGATTCGAACCCCGATCATTGAGGCAACGGAACTGTTTGCCCGCGGCATCGGCGGGGAAACCGACATCGTTGGGAAAGAAATGTACACCTTTAGGGATCAAAGCGGTCGCTCCGTTACTCTACGGCCGGAAGCTACGGCTTCCGTCGTTCGCGCCTACATCCAAAACACCATGTATCGCGGAGGAGGAATCACAAAGCTGTATTACATCGGACCGATGTTTCGACACGAAAAGAAGCAAAAAGGGCGGTGGCGCCAGTTCTACCAGATCGGTGCCGAGATACTCGGCTCCGACCACCCTGCCGCCGATGCGGAAATAATCGAGATTGCGCTACACTTTTTGCAGTCCCTTGGAGTTGAATCGAAACTGTTGCTTAACTCGGTAGGGTGCCCGAGCTGCAGACCGAAATACATAGAGAAGCTCAGGTCAGAACTACAGAAGCACTTACCGAAGCTTTGTGCTGATTGCAACCGGCGCGCTGCCACAAACACCCTCCGAGTTCTTGATTGCAAGGTCGAAAACTGCCAACCATACATCAATGAATTGCCATGCATTACCGACTATCTCTGCGTCGAATGCTCCGACCACTTTTCGCGGCTGAAAACCTATCTGGAGGCAGCAGGAATCGGCTATGAGCCGGCGCCGCGCCTGGTCCGAGGGCTGGATTATTACGTCCGAACCGCTTTTGAGATCGTGAGCACAGAGTTGGGTGCACAAAATGCTCTGGCCGGTGGAGGTCGCTATGACGGCTTGTCTGAATTGCTGGGCGGCCCGCCAGTGCATGCCATAGGCTTTGCCTTGGGATTGGACCGCCTGGTAACACTATTGCCCGAAGAACGAAGCGCACAATGGCAATGGAGACCGGAACTATTCATAGCCTATATGGGAGAACCAGCATTTAACAAAGCCTTAGAAATCGCGCGCGAGCTGCGTAGACTCAATTACGCATGTTATCTTGACTTTCTGCCGGGGAGCCTTAAAAGCCAATTGCGGCTCGCCAATAAGCTGGGAGCAAAGCACGTGCTGATCATCGGCGACCAGGAGCTCTATCGCCAGCGATATGCGCTGAAGAGTTTGCAAGATTCTCGCCAGTGGGAGCTCAGCTTTCCCGAGCTGGTCCAATATCTTCAGTCAGCGCGCAAGGGGTCTCAAACTTAAAAGGCGTAGGGAACCTTAATAATTGTTTTAACCCTCGTCATTATGCAATGAACAAGATAAGGGTTTTGCCGGAAATTATCGCCAATAAAATCGCTGCCGGGGAAATCGTTGAACGACCTGCATCCGTAGTTAAAGAGCTTGTGGAGAATTCAATCGACGCCCTGTGCCGATCCGTATATGTCAGCGTAGCGTCGGGCGGCAAGCGGTCGATCACGGTGCGGGACGACGGTGAAGGAATGACCCAGGATGACGCAATCCTTGCTTTTGAGCATCATGCCACCAGCAAGCTTCATCGAGTAGAAGATCTGGCGGCCATAGCCACACTGGGATTTCGCGGCGAAGCACTGCCATCGATTGCATCCGTCTCGCGCATGACCCTGCGCACTCGCCCAGCCGATGCGCAAATCATTTCCGGCACCGAAGTGGAAGTTCAGGGAGGCGTGCTACGCTCGGTTAAGCCTATATCCTGGGACCAGGGTACCGAGGTGGTGGTCCGTGACCTGTTTTTCAATGTTCCGGCAAGAAGGAAATTTCTTCGCTCCCATGAAACGGAACTGGGGCACATCAGCAGGCTGGTAACCCATTATGCCCTTGCCCATCCGGAAATCAGGTTTAGCCTGCAAAGTGAGACGCGGCTACTGATCGATGCGGTGGCGGTCACCAATTTGAAAGACCGTGTCTACCAAATATTTGGCGAACGTTTCCTTGACAATCTGGTGGAGTTTGCCGGGGATTACGGTGACATAAAGGTCCGTGGGTTCACCTCGCGCCCCAGCGAGCAGCGGACAAATCCTTATTGGCAATTCTTCTATGTGAACCGGCGCATGGTTCGGGATAAGGTAATTAGCAGCGCCGTTAGGAAAGCTTACCGTAACTGCCTTCCCGCATCGGCTTACCCGGTAGTGATTCTTTTTGTTGAATTGCCCTTTGATCAGGTCGATGTCAACGCTCACCCGGCTAAAACAGAAATACGATTCCGGGATCAAAGCACGGTCCACGATCTGATTTTTAAAGCCATCGATGAAGCGCTGGCGCGCAGCACGGTCATTCCTCCGTACCGCTACCAAGCGATCGGTCAGCAAATTGCCGGCCAAGCTAGCGATTTTGGAGCCCAAAGGAGTGCGAACCTTCCATCCGATGACGGTATGGCTTACGGCACCGTAGCCGAGCCGGTTTCATCACACCCGTTTCAACCGGCTTTGGAGTATCTATCCCGACCGGTTGCGTCTCCTCCCGAAAGAACCTACGACCAGGGCGCGTTAAAGGCGGTACCGGAAATGCTGCTTAATTCCGCGATGAAACCTGAAACGACATTTTCCCCCCCTGCCGTGCGGATCCTCGGACAACTGCAAGAAAGTTATATCATTGCGTGTGACAGCCAAGGATTACTCATCATTGACCAGCACGCAGCACATGAACGCATTCTCTACGAAAAGCTGGCCCAGCAGATCAAGAAAAACAGCGTGGAGACCCAAGGACTGCTGGTTCCGATTTTGCTTGATCTTTCCCCCCACCAGGTAGCTTGGTTGGAGAAAGTAATGCCGGAATTAGCCCAAAATGGCTTTCAGGTGGAACATTTCGGGGGTACATCAATATTGATTCGCACGGTACCCGCAATTGCAAGCGGTGTCGATTGCCGAAAGCTGGTTTCTGAAATACTGGATGGACTTGAAGCTAGCGAACGGACTGTAGATATACAAGAAGTGCGGGATAGGATAGCAGTTGCCGTCGCTTGTAAGGCGGCGGTCAAGGCTAATATGTCGTTGACGGTCGAAAAAATGCAATGGCTGCTTGACCAATTGGCGCTTACCCGCATGCCAACAAATTGCCCGCACGGAAGACCTACCATGCTTCGCTTTTCGCTCGGCCAGATCGAACGTAACTTTGGACGGATATGAACTTGCAATCACTACCGAGTGTCGATCTAAGAGTACACCCTCGCAAGCCTTGGGCCTAATTGAGCCCCGAATGACGGTGCTGTCCGAAAAACCCTCCGTTAAACCCGGATTCCGTAATTGGGGATGATGACTTCCATGTTGCCGCACCGTCGGTGCTCATTTCCGCTTGATTTGTTCATTTTTGCAAGCAAGGGCTCTTCAGGAATTTAAGCTAGCAACAACACCTAATCTGCGGAATTTCTGGTAACGTTGCTCGCGCATTTCAGCCGGCGATTTTTCCAGCATTCTTTCCAAGCACGGCCGTAATTGTCGATCCAGCAGGTCGGCTGCTGCGTCGTGATTAACGTGGGCGCCTCCCGGCGGCTCGGGCACAATCTCGTCAATAACACCAAGCAGCTTCAGGTCCGCTGCAGTTATCTTTAAGGCCGATGCTGCGGCCTCGCAATGGGCCTGGTCTTTCCACAAGATGGCGGAGCATCCTTCGGGCGATATAACCGTATAGACGGCGTTTTCCTGCATCAGGATGTAATTGCCGACCGCAATTCCTAGGGCTCCGCCGCTACCTCCCTCGCCAATTATGCAAACGATCACCGGTACTTCCAAACGCGACATTTCTCTGAGATTGTAAGCAATCGCTTCAGCCTGACCGCGCTCTTCGGCTCCCACACCCGGGTAGGCACCCTGAGTATCCACAAAACAAATAATCGGTCGCCGGAACTTTTCCGCCAGCTTCATGGCGCGCAAGGCCTTACGGTAACCTTCGGGATGAGCGCAGCCGAAATTTCGCAATTGGCGCTGTTTGAGGTCCCTTCCTTTTTGATGTCCCACGATCATTACCGGGTTGCCGTGATACATGGCCATTCCGGTCACGATGGCCGGATCGTCCGCGAATCGCCGGTCCCCGTGAATTTCAGAGAAGTTCTTGAACAGTCGCTCAACGTAATCCAAGGTGTAAGGACGAAGGTCGTGACGAGCCAGCAAGGTTCTCTGATAAGGGCTGACTGCGCTCTCTCTTCTTAATCTTTCCACTTCCGCGCGCAAGCGCTCAATTTCAGACGAGGTCGATTGCTCGATTCCCATCGGTTCTTCCTCTCTTCGCGGCCTTTAGCCCATAAAGCTGGTCAGTAGCCTGCATAGCGGTTATCTGTCAGCGGTGTCCACCCGGGTTTCCTTTGGGACAGACTCGCTTTCGCTACCCAACAGGATCCCGTCAACTCACCACGGTTACGGATCCGGGGCCGCAGATATTCTCAATCTCACGGATCAACTCCGGGCTAGATTTTACCCTGACAAAATCCGCACATTGGATGTTAACACGGAAATCACGAGGATAATACAATTGCACTTCTACTCCCGTTTCACCCGGGTTTTTCTCAAGCAAGCGATGCAACCGGGCTGCCGAGGAAGGATGAAGGTTGGTAATACAAGCACGAATTATGAGAGTTTTGGCATTTCGCTCGGTGATTCCTGACAAAGGCTGCACATCCGAGGCAATCAACTTGCCGCTGGTTTCGTTGTCGACCTCGAAACGGCCCGAGACTAAAACCGGATAATCTGCCGACAGATAAGGTTCAAACCTGGCATAGGAACTGGGAAAAACCACCGTTTCCATGGCCCCTGTCAGATCCTCTAAAATAAACACCGCCATCAGTTCGCCCTTTTTGGTTCGGCGCGTTCGGAAATCTGTGACAATGCCTGCGATTTGACACTCTACATTCTTATTATCGCTGATCAGCTCGGCGATACTTTTTTTGCTGAATCGTGATATTTCTCTGGCAAAGGGATCTAAAGGATGTCCCGAGACATAGAAGCCCAGGGTTTCTTTTTCAAAAGCCAGGCGCTGTTCGAAGCTCCATTCTGGGATATCGGGCGGTACGGGGTCCATGATTTGCGTTTCCCTCGTCCCCAGGCCGGCAAAAAGGTCCCTCTGTCCGCTTTCGCGATCCCGACGTGCTTTTTGCCCGTGTTCGATAGCAGCGTCGATCATTGCCATGCACTGGGACCGTTTCCACCCCAAGGAATCCAGCGCGCCGCTTTTGACCAGGCTTTCAAGAACGCGCTTGTTTAATGAGCGAGAGTCTACTTCCTCGCAGAACTGAAACAAGTTGCGGAAGCGCCCCTTCTGATTGCGGAACTGCAGGATTGAGCGCAAAGCTCCTTCTCCGACATTGCGAATCGCCAGCAATCCAAATCGGATGGCTCCTTCGGAGGAACGAAAGTCCAGAGCGCTCTCATTGATGTCGGGTGGAAGTACGGGAATACCCATATCCTTGCATTCGGCTATATACATCACGATTTTGGAGGTATTTCCCATTTCGCTTGACAGCAACGCCGCCATGAACTGAACCGGATAATGGACCTTGAGGTAAGCGGTTTGATAAGCAAGCAGAGCGTAGGCGGTGCTGTGGGATTTATTGAATCCGTACAATGCAAATTGCTGCATTAGCTCGAATACTTGGCGAGCAATCTTCTCGGGAACCTTTCTTTCTCGTGCACCCGCGATGAACTGATCCTCCATCGACTTCATTACGGATGCCATTTTCTTTCCCATTGCCTTGCGCAGAATATCGGCTTGCCCGAGTGAAAATCCCGCCATTTTGCTGGCAATCTGCATTACCTGCTCTTGATAAACAATCACCCCGTAGGTTTCCTTAAGGATTTCCTCCAGGATAGGATGCAGGTACTGCACCTTGATCAAGCCTTGCTTGCGTTTGATAAAGTCCGGGATCATTTCCATCGGGCCCGGTCGATAGAGAGCATTCAAAGCGATTAAATCCTCGAAACGTTCCGGTCTCAGCTTGCGCAGTTCCGCTTTCATGCCGCTGCTTTCAAACTGGAAAATTCCGTTGGTTTTGCCCTCTGAAAAAAGAGCAAAAACCTTTGGGTCGTCCAGAGGAATGGAAGACAAATCAAGGTCGATGCCTTTTTCTTCGCGGATGCGTTTAACCGTATTATCGATAACGGTGAGCGTGGTCAGGGCCAAAAGATCCATCTTGAGGAGACCGAGGGTTTCCAAGTCGTTCATGCTATATTGGGTGGTGATCTCCTCCTTATTGGTTTTATATAGCGGGATCAGCTCAATAAGAGGTTTTGGGGCTATCACAACGCCGGCGGCATGGGTTGAGCAATGCCGCGAAAGTCCCTCCAAGCGCCGGGCGATTTCAATAAGTTTTTCGATAGCCGGGTTTTTCATCTCCTCCTTCAAGCGCGGTTCCCGCTCAAGCGCCATGTCGATGGTGGCATTGGGTTCGTCGGGAATGAGCTTGGCGATACGATCGACCTCGGAGTAGGGAATATCAAGACTCCTTCCCACATCGCGAATCACGCCTCTGGCGGCCATGGTACCGAATGTGATGATCTGACAGACGTTATCCCGGCCGTATTTGTTGGCAACATATTCGATAACTTCTCCCCGTCGGTTCATGCAAAAATCCATATCGATGTCCGGGGGGGCAATGCGCTCGGGATTAAGGAAACGCTCAAAAAATAGCTCATATTGTAGTGGATCGATATCCGTGATTCTCAAGCTATATGCTACCAAGCTGCCCACAACCGAACCGCGGCCAGGTCCTACCGGGATGGAATGATCGCGAGCATACTTTATCAGGTCCCATACTATGAGAAAATAACTGGAGAACTTCGTCTGCTTGATCACTTCTATTTCAGAAGAAAGTCGTTGCTCGTAGGCCGATAACGGATACTTGAGGCGGCCGGCTGCAGCCAGGGTTTCCAGCTGTTTTCTCCTTTCGTTGAATCCTTCATGAACAATCTTTGCAAAATAACTATTGGTCGTTTAACCTTCAGTAACCGCGAAGGCGGGGAGGGAAAGGGAAGTTTCTATTTCCAGGTCACACCGTTGTGCGATTGCCAAAGTATTTCTAACCGCCTCGGGAACCTCACTCCACAAGTCGATCATTTCCTCGGGCGATTTGAAATAAAACTGATCGGTTTCATAACGCAAGCGGTCGGTTTGGCTGACAACCTTGCCTGTTCCTATGCACAGCAAAACATCGTGGGCAACGCTGTCCTGACGACGCAAATAGTGAGAATCATTGGTGCAGACCAGCGGGATACCGGTCTTTTTTGATATCTCAACGATTAGCGGATTCACCTGTTGCTGACTTGCCAGGTTGTGATTCTGTAACTCTAAGTAGAAGTTGCCCCGGCCAAAGATGTCCTGAAGCAATTGCGCCTCATGATAGGCGGCATCAATCTGTTCCATCAAAAGCTTTTGCGCCACAGCGCCTTTCGTGCAGCCCGACAAGGCAATCAGGCCGTTGCTGTATTGGGCCAAAAGCTCCTTATCCACGCGCGGCTTATAGTAAAATCCTTCCAAGTAACCATAGGAAACCAGCCGACTGAGATTACGATAGCCGGTGAGGTTTTCGGCCAGCAATACCAAGTGATTAGATTGGTCGCCGCCGCCGGTCTTTTTATGCCGGCTCTCTTTGGCCACATAAATTTCGCAGCCGATGATCGGTTTCAATCCCTTTTTCTTTGCCGCGCGGTAAAACTCGATGGCGCCAAATAGATTTCCGTGGTCTGTAAGGGCTAGGGCCGGCATGCCCATGGCAACGGCCAAGTCCACAAGATCGCCAATTTTGCAGGCTCCATCAAGCAGGCTGTAATCAGAATGAGTATGAAGATGTACAAATGATGCCAATTCCGACACTCGCTACTCCTGTTTTTTGATGACACTGGGCAGATCGGATCTAATAGCGTAAATAATCCGAGCTGTTTCCCGCATTTCTGTTGACCATGCGATTACCCAGGTTCTGCATGAGCCTATCATCAGCAAGCGCTGCCCAAGTTACGCTCACTTGTTTCACCGCCGTTCGGCTCCCGCCGAACGGTAAAATTTTCCCACGTTTGAGCATGGCGCGAAAGACATAGGTTTTCAGCCGGAAATAGAGCGACCACATCAGTGTGCTTGTGCGCTAAACGGGCTCGCTCCAAGGTGAACTTGATTGCTCTTCATAGGGTTCATAAGCTAGCGCAGCCGAAGGGCAAATTCAACGGAAACAAAGTGCCGCGCACAGCGCATAGTTTGGCTGCAAGCGCACCGATCTTATTCTTCCGTAATATAATCGTTACCGTGTGATCGCATGGCTTTAGCTTGGCAGGGAGGCAAAATGAATTACTACCTGCTGATTTATCACGTGGTGGATGATTACGTGGTGCGCAGGGCACCTTATAGAGAGGAGCATCTTCGGCTTGCACGCCAAGCTCACGATAGAGGCGAGTTGATCTTAGGAGGCGCTTTGGCGGATCCCGTGGATCAAGCCGTTCTTGTTTTTCGCGCTGCGGATCGAGCTGTGGTTGAAGAATTTGTCCGCAAGGATCCCTATGTCGGCAACGGGTTGGTAAAGCGCTGGGAAATTAGGCCGTGGAATGTAGTGATTGAGTAGTTGCAGTGAAACTTTCAAATGATCATATGGTTGGGTGCTGGTTTACAAGGCCTGCATGAGTTCGAAAATTAGATCGCAAAGCTCTGGTGCCCAGCGTCGCGGGTAGTCTAGGTCGCACTGCAAGTGACTTTGTTGCCGCGTGGGAAAATTTGCTTTAGACAATCAAAAATCCCAGCATTCTTGTGCGAACTTCTTGTCTTTGAACATACTCGGTCTGGCGGTTTGGGATGCTTGTGATGACCGGCAAAACCCTTTACAGGATCAGCTTGTTTAAGGGATATTCGATAATTCCTTGAGCACCGGCTCGCTTCAAATCGGGAATAATGCGCTTAACCACGTTTTCTGCCACAACCACCTCAAGGGCCATCCATCCGGAAAGGGTCAGCGGACTCACCGTCGGCCTCTTAAGCGAGGGAAGCAGGGCCATTACCTTAGGCAGATCGCACTCTCTCAAATTCATTTTTAACCCTACCATACCCTCGGCGGCCAGGGCACCTTTAAGCAGGATTGCGATGTTTTCCATTTTCTTGCGTTTCCATGGATCTTGCCAGGCCCTTCGGTTGGCGACAAAGCGAGTGGTTGAGGTGAGGACTTCTTCGATGATTCTTAACTGGTTGGCCTTCAGTGACCGGCCGGTTTCGGTTAATTCCACGATCGCGTCTACCAGTATTCCCGCTTTAGCTTCTGTAGCACCCCAAGAATACTCAACCCTTGCTCTTACCTTTTTTTTAGCAAAATATTCCTTTACATAGTTGACCAGCTCGGTTGCTACGGTCTTTCCTTCCAGCTCCTTGATGGACCTGATCTTTGAGTTTTGCGGAACCGCCAAAACCCAGCGCTCGGGTTTAAATCCCGACTTGCCGTAAACCAGCTCGCAAATCTCCTTAACCTTGGCGCCTGTTTCCAGAATCCAATCCTGTCCCGTAATTCCGGCATCAAACAATCCGTCCTGCACGTACCTGGCCATTTCCTGAGCCCGGATCAGCATAACTTCGATTTCCTCGTCGTCACAATAAGGGAAATAGGAGCGATCGCTTGAGCTGATACGGATTCCAGCCTTGCGGAACAGTTCAAAAGTCGACTCCTGCAGGCTTCCTTTGGGTAATCCCAGTTTGAGAATTCTTGTTGCAGCGGCCATCAAGTTTCCTCGTATAACTCTTTGCAAAGGCCAAAGAATAATACCGGCAGCCTAATAATTCCACCTGATTCGCAATTTACCAGGTGTTCCGGGCGACAGTCGCTAAGACTGCCTGCCAGGCTGCGGTGATCCCATAACCTGAGTAAGTTGGTAGGAGCACAGGCAGCGGTTTAAAACAATTAAACA
>FWPV01012099.1_pt1 | contig 13457 bp, 15 predicted proteins | sample 2228371 | NCBI WGS metagenome assembly FWPV01 (sample SAMEA103939776, study PRJEB20133) | metagenome | reverse complement strand
GCTACTTCTTGGCAAACGCTTCCATTAGCCGGATCGCCGCCGGACCGGCAAGCACCACGCCCATCGCCGGAAAGATGAACAGCACCAGCGGTATCATGAGTTTGACGGCGGTCTTCTGGGCCCGCTCTTCGGCCTGCTGATGGCGATCCTTCTGATCGGCCTTCTCAATCTCCACAGTGCCGGCGCCAGCGCGGCGGGCGACCCCCCCTACCTGAAGCAGATCCGCTGGATCGCCCTGGGGCTCGTCCTGATGTTCGCCGTGGTCTGCGTCGATTACCGGCTGATCATCCGGTGGGCCTACGTCATACACGCGACGGCCATCTTCCTCCTCGTCATGGTCTACCTGTACGGGACCGTGACCCACGGATCCCAGCGCTGGATCAACCTCGCGGGCTTTTCTTTCCAACCCTCGGAGCTGGTGAAACTGACCCTCGTTCTGGCCCTGGCCAGGTACTTCAATGATCGCAAGCAGCCGGAGGCCTTCACGCTCCGCGGCCTTTTCATCCCCATCCTCATGGTACTGATCCCCTTCGGGATGATCGTCCGGCAGCCCGATCTCGGCTCGGCGCTCCTGCTGATCATCCTCTTCGGCTCCATCGCCCTCTTCGTGGGTGTGAAATGGAGATCCCTTTTCCTGGTGGCCTCGACGGGCCTCCTTGCGGTTCCCTTTCTCTGGAATTTCCTGCACGATTATCAGAAAGAGAGGGTCCTGACCTTTTTCGACCCGGGGCGTGATCCCCTGGGGTCCGGGTATCATATCATCCAGTCGATCATCGCCGTCGGCTCGGGGATGTTTTTTGGAAAGGGGTACATGCGCGGGACGCAGAGTCAGCTCAAGTTTCTCCCCGAGCAGCAGACGGACTTTGTCTTTTCCGTGTTTGCCGAGGAGTGGGGTTTTCTCGGGGGCGTCATCCTCCTGATCCTTTACCTGGCCTTCATCCTCTGGGGGCTTAAGATCGCGCAACAGGCCAGGGACTACCTCGGCACCCTCATCGCCTACGGTCTGACGATGCTGGTCTTCTGGGGGTTTTTCATCAACATCGCGATGGTGATCGGGATCCTGCCCGTGGTGGGGATTCCCCTGCCGTTTTTGAGTTACGGGGGCTCTTCCATGGTGGGGCTTCTCACCGGGATGGGCCTTCTGATGAATGTGAGCATGAGGCGTTACCTGCTCCATCACGATTAGGGCTGGTTTCGTGACGGGGGCCGGCCACTGGCGGCGGCGTCAACGGATCCGATCGCAGGAAGGAGAGATTCCAATGCTGACCAGGAAGAAAAAGGACGACGACGAGATCAAGGCCTTTCTGGGAAAGGGCACCGAGTTCGAAGGGAAACTCGTCTTCAGCGGGTCCGTCCGTCTGGACGGACGGTTCAAAGGGGATATCATGGGCGGAGGAACCCTCATCGTCGGCGAGGGGGCCCAGGTCGAGGCGACCGTCTCGGTGGACAACCTTCTCATCGGGGGCAACCTCCAGGGCAGCGTGGAGGTCAAGAAACGGGTGGAGATCTTCTCCACGGGTAAGTTCATCGGGACGGTCACCACACCCGTCTTCGTGATCCAGGACGGCGGCGTTTTCGAAGGGGATTGCCGGATGGTCAAAGGTCCCGCCCAGGAGTCCTGAAGGAAGGTGATCTCTCCAGGAAGGTGAAGCGCCGGAAGGTTTTTTAGGGCCCCGTCACGGTGCACGGGGGAGGCTTTCGGCGCGACCCGGTACCCGCTTTTTCCGCCTGCCCCAGATCCCACCTTTTTGGAATAAAAAAAGTATTGACAAGGTCGGTCAGTTATGATTAGTAGTCAGCGCTTTGAGCAGACCTTACCCGAGAGGGGATGTCGTGGTAAATATCAGTAATATCAATTATTTAGGTTATTGCCGCCGCGATGTCGAAACAGCCCTTCTCCGGGGAATAAAAGCATCTCCGTAACCGAGAGGACGACCTATCCCCTCGGTTTTTTTTGTGTTTTTTCAACACCCTCGGAAGGACCGGGAAAATGGTAGATATCAACAGCACCGTATTCATCCAGATGGTCAATTTTCTGGCCCTGATATTCATCCTCAACGCACTCCTCTACAGGCCCATCCTGCAGATCATGGAGCGCAGAAAGGGGATCCTGGATGCCGCCGAGGAGGAGATCAGGCGTCTGCAGGAGACCATTGACCGGAAGATGGCCGAGTACGAGGCCAAGATCGCCCAGGCCAAGAGCGAGGCCATGGCCCAGCGCAACGAGATCCAGAAGGAAGGGGCCGAGAAGGGCAAGGAGATCCTCGAAGCGGCGAGGGCGGAGATCCAGAAGATGATGGACGATTTCCATGTGCAGCTGACCCGGGAAGTGGAAAGCGCCAGGACCGTTCTGAGGGGTCATTCCGAGAAGATATCGAGAGAGATTGCCGAAAAGGTTCTGGGAAGGAGTGTTTAATGAAAAGGTGTCGAGCGAGGAATCTCTGGAGGAGGTTCTTTTTTAGTGCCCTGCCGGCGGTCCTGGGGATGCTCTTCCTGACGACCGCGGCGCTCTGCGCCTCCGCCGAGGGTGAGGTCGACCACAGGGCGCAGCTCCTGGACTTCGCATGGCGGCTCCTGAACTTCGCCGTTCTGATGTTCATCCTCTACAAGATCGCCTGGAAGCGCCTGGTGAATTTCTTCCGCAATCGCCGCGAGGACATCAAGTCGTCGCTGGCGGAGGCGGAGGAGCGGAAGCTCGAGGCGGAAAGCCGGTTCAAGGAATACGAGGTCAAGCTGGCGAAGGCGACGGAGGACATCGAGGGCATCTCCGAGATGATCAAGGCCCAGGGCTTTGCCGAGAAGCAGAAGCTCATCGCCGATGCCGAGAAGGCCGCCGAGAAGATGAAAGAGGACGCCAAGGCCAGGATGGACCAGGAGATGAAGAAGGCCCGTTCCCAGCTGCGGGAGGAAGCGGTGGAGCTCTCCATCCGGGTCGCCGAGGACATTCTGAAGAAAAACATCAGCAAGGAAGACCATGAGCAGATGGTGAAGGAATACATGGACAGGATGGTGAAGGGGAATTGATCGGGAGCGACATAGCAAAACGTTACGCGAAGGCCTTTTACGATATAGCGGCCGAGGAACAGAACTACGAGGGATACTATAACGAACTCAAGGCGTTTGCTTCCCTCGTCGAGGAGAGCAAGGACCTGCGGGAGTTCCTGGCCAACCCGGTCTTCGACCAGTCGGAAAAAAAGGCCGTCGTCGAGCAGATTCTGGCCCGGATCCGGATGTCTCCCATGACGGCCAATTTCCTTCGGCTTCTGGTGGACAAGAAGCGGATCAACATCGTCGGCGAGATCACGGAATCCTACCGGCAGCTCATGGACAACAAGCTCCGGAGAGTGCGGGTGGCCGTGAAGACGGCTTTCCCGATGGATGGCGATATTGCCGCAAACCTCAAGCAACGGATCGCAGAGATGACCGGCAAGGAAGTGGAAATGACCGTCGAGGAAGACCGCTCCCTGATCGGAGGCGTCGTCGTCCGGGTCGGGGATACCCTCTACGATGGAAGCATCAAAACACAGCTGAACAACATCAGGAAGCTCTTGGGAGAGGAGATATAGGTGATGGAAGCGATCAGGGCAGAAGAAATCAGTCAAATCATCTCCAAGCAGATCAAAGAGTACGAAAAGAAGCTGGACATCAGCGAGACGGGGACCGTCCTTTCGGTCGGAGACGGCATCGCCCGCATCTACGGTGTCGAGAACGCCATGGCCATGGAGCTCCTGGAGTTTCCCGGAAACATCCTCGGCATGGTCCTTAACCTCGAGCGGGACAACGTCGGTGTCGCCATCCTCGGGGAAGACACGCACATCAAGGAGGGGGACATCGTCAAGAGGACGGGCCGGATCGCGGAGGTCCCGGTGGGAGACGAGCTCCTGGGGCGTGTCATCGACGCCACGGGCCGGCCCATCGACGGCAAAGGACCCATCGAGGCCAAGCAGACCCGCCGGATCGAGATGATCGCCCCGGGCGTGATCGCACGCCAGCCCGTGAACCAGCCCATGTACACCGGCATCAAGGCCATCGACGCCATGACCCCCATCGGCAGGGGGCAACGGGAGCTGATCATCGGCGACCGCCAGATCGGGAAAACGGCCATCTGCATCGACACGATCATCCGCCAGAAGGACACGGGCGTGAAGTGCATCTACGTCGCCATCGGTCAGAAGAAATCCACCGTGGCCCAGGTCGTGGAGGCCCTGCGCCGCAACGGCGCCATGGACTACACCGTCGTCGTCAGCGCCTGCGCGAGCGATCCCGCCACCCTGCAGTACATCGCCGCCTACTCGGGTTGCAGCATCGGGGAGTACTGGCGTGACCGCGGGCAGGATGCCCTGATCATCTATGACGATCTCTCGAAGCAGGCCGTCGCCTACCGCCAGATCTCCCTGCTCCTCCGGCGGCCTCCGGGACGCGAGGCGTTCCCCGGGGACATCTTCTACAACCACTCCCGGCTCCTCGAACGCGCCGCACGCGTGAACGCCGACTACGGAGGAGGTTCCCTGACGGCCCTGCCCATCATCGAAACCCAGGCCGGCGACGTCTCCGCCTACATCCCGACCAACGTGATTTCCATCACCGACGGCCAGGTCTACCTGGAACCGGGTCTCTTCTACTCCGGTATCCGCCCGGCCATCAACGTGGGCCTCTCCGTTTCCCGCGTCGGCGGTGCCGCCCAGGTGAAGGCCATGAAGCAGGTGGCGGGCACCTTGAAGCTCGAGCTCGCCCAATACCGTGAGATGGCGGCCTTCGCCCAGTTCGGGTCCGACCTCGATAAGGCCACCCAGGCCCAGCTCGAGCGGGGCGTGCGGCTGGTCGAGATACTGAAACAGCCCCAGTACAAGCCCATGTCCCTCGGGGAAGAGGTGGTGATCCTCTTCGCGGGAACCAAGGGGTTCCTCGACAAGTACCCCGTGGACAAGCTGAAGAACTACGAGCCCGAGCTCCTCAATTTCGTGAAGGGCAAATACCCCGAGATCATGAAGGAGATCGACGAAAAGCAGGTCATCAGCCCGGAGCTGGAAAAGAAGATGAAGGAAGTGCTCTCGGAGTTCGACAACATCTTCGTCGCGGGCTGAGGGGATCGGCCTTTTGTCAATGGAGGATAAGGGAGAAAGAAACAGGCCATGGCCGCGTTAAGGGATATCCGAAGAAAGATCACGGCGGTTCAGAAGACCAAGCAGATCACCAGGGCCATGAACATGGTGGCGGCCTCGAAGCTCCGCTCCGCACAGATGCGGATGGAAAATTTCAGGCCCTACGCCATCAAGTTCATGGATGTGCTCAACAGCCTCGCCCTCCGGGTCGACCCGAAGAGCCATCCCCTTCTGGCGACGAGGGAGCCGAGGCGGATCCGCGTCATCCTCATGACCTCGGACCGGGGTCTCTGCGGCGGGTTCAACACGAACCTGATCCGGGCGGCGGAGCGGTTCGTCCAGGCCAAGGCCAAGGAGGGGAAAGAGATCTCGCTGATCTGCGTGGGACGGAAGGGCCGCGACTACTTCCGGAAGAAGGCCAAACTCCACAACGCCCATGCCGACGTCTTCCGGAAGTTCGACATGGGTCTTGCCATCGCCATCGGCGAGGATGTCATCCCGTCCTTCATCGCGGAAGAATACGACGAGCTTTACCTGGTCTACAGCGAGTTCGCCAGCGTTTCCATCCAGCGGCCGAGGGTCGTGAGGCTCCTGCCGCTTCCCTCCGTCGGGACCGAGGAGGAAGTGGATTACGAGAAACGGCTCGATTACATCTATGAACCGTCCGACGAGGTCCTCCTGGACCAGCTCCTTCCCATGTACATCCGCGTGCTGATCTACCGGGCGCTGCTCGAGACCTCGGCGGGGGAGCACGGGGCCCGGATGGTGGCCATGGACAACGCGACCAAGAACTGCGATGATCTCACGCGAAGCCTGACGCTGACCTTCAACAAGGTCCGGCAGGCCTCCATCACCAAGGAACTCATGGATATCGTCGGCGGCACGGAGGCGCTGAAAAAGGCGAAGTAGGCCGAGCCACTCGTTCGAGCAGGGTCCTCGAGGACGCCAGTAACCGTAAAGGAGAGCAGCATGAGCAACATAGGAAGAATCGTACAGGTCATCGGACCGGTTGTCGATGTCGAGTTTGAGGAAGGACATCTTCCCCACATTCTGGATGCCATCAAGATCACGAACCCGGCGATCAATGATGAGGAAGGGAATCTCATCGTCGAGGTCGCGCAACACCTCGGTGACAACATGGTTCGCTGCATCGCCATGGACATCACGGACGGTCTGGTGCGGGGCATGAAGGCCGAGGCCATCGGGTCCCCCATCCTGGTTCCCGTCGGAGAGCCGGGGCTGGGGAGGATCCTCAACGTCGTCGGAAGGCCCGTCGACGGTCTGGGACCGGTGAACGCCAAGGAAATGATGCCGATCCACCGGCCGGCCCCGTCGTTCCTCGAACAGGATACGAGCGTCCACGTTCTCGAGACGGGCGTCAAGGTCATCGACCTGCTGGTTCCCTTCCCACGCGGCGGCAAGATGGGGATGTTCGGCGGAGCCGGCGTGGGCAAGACCGTCGTCATGATGGAGATGATCCACAACATCGCCATGCACCACGGCGGGATCTCCGTGTTCGCCGGCGTGGGCGAAAGGACGAGGGAGGGCAACGACCTCTACCTCGAAATGAAGCAATCCGGCGTTATCTCCAAGGCGGCCCTGATCTACGGCCAGATGACGGAACCCCCCGGAGCCCGGGCAAGGGTGGCCCTAACGGCCCTGACGGCGGCCGAGTACTTCCGGGATGTGCAGGGACAGGACGTGCTTCTGTTCATCGACAACATCTTCCGTTTCACCCAGGCCGGATCGGAAGTGTCCGCCCTCCTGGGCCGCATGCCCTCGGCCGTCGGGTATCAGCCGACGCTGGCCACGGACCTCGGTGAGCTCCAGGAGCGGATCACCTCGACGGACAAGGGATCGATCACGGCGGTCCAGTGCGTTTACGTCCCCGCCGACGACCTGACGGACCCGGCTCCGGCAACGACCTTCGCGCACCTGGACGGCACCGTCGTTCTCTCCCGGCCGATCGCGGAACTCGGTATCTATCCGGCCGTGGACCCCCTCGATTCGACCTCGCGCATCCTGGATCCCAACGTCCTCGGCGAGGAGCACTATCAGGTGGCGCGGAACGTTCAGCTCATCCTGCAGCGCTACAAGGACCTCCAGGACATCATCGCCATCCTGGGCATGGATGAGCTTTCCGAAGAGGACAAACTCACCGTCAGCCGTGCGAGGAAGATCCAACGGTTCCTCTCCCAGCCCTTCTTCGTGGCCGCTCAGTTCACCGGCACGGAGGGCAAGTTCGTCCCCGTGAAGGAAACGGTGCGGGGCTTCAAGGAGATCCTGGAGGGCAAGCACGACGACCTGCCCGAGCAGGCCTTCTACATGGTGGGCGGGATCGAGGAAGCCGTCGAGAAAGCCAAGAGGCTGTCTGAATAATGGAAAGCGGAGGATCCCTCAATGGCTGACGAGTTGATGGTCGAAATCGTGACGCCCGAGAAGATGGCCTTCAGCGGCAAGGTCGAGGAAGTGACCATCCCCGGTATCGAAGGCGAGTTCGGCGTCCTGAAGGGACACGCATCGCTTCTGTCGGCGATCAAGTTCGGTGAGCTGAGCTATCTCCGGGACGGCCGGAGAACCCGCTATGCCGTCAACACGGGTTACGCGGAGGTGACGGCGAGCAAGGTCACCATCCTCGTGGAAACGGCCGAGAGGGCCGACCAGATCGACGTGGAAAGGGCCAGGCGTGCCAAGGAACGGGCCGAACAGAAGCTGGCCAAGATGTCCAAGGAAGACCCCGAGTACGCGAAGATCGAGGCCGACCTCCACCGGGCCGAAACCCGGATCAAGATTGCCGGGCAGCAGTGAGCGCTTTTCAGCGGGAGGCAGGAAAGGGGCCGGGGATCCATCCCGGCCCTTATGTTTTTCTCGTCCATCGTGTATGAGGAAACATCAGATGAAAAAAAGAGAAGGCTCGTTATCCATGACGCTCCTGCGGCGGCTTTCCCTGATCATCACGCCGTTTCTGGCCGGTCTCGTCGTCGAACCCCTGCCCGCTGCTGCCGCGGCGGCAACGGACCCTGCACACCCGGGTCTCGGAGCCGTCCTTCCCCTGTGGTCCATCATCCCCTTTGCGGGGATCCTGCTGTCGATCGCTCTTTGCCCCCTGCTCACGCCGAGATTCTGGCATCATCACTACGGGAAGGTCGCCGCCTTCTGGGCGGTCGTCTTCGCCGTCCCCGCCGTCTATGTTTATCGTGAAATGGCGATCCACCCGATCATTCACATCTACCTCATCGACTACATCCCGTTCATCATCCTCCTGTGGGGGCTCTTCACGATCGCGGGGGGAATCGTCGTCAGCGGGACGCTTCGAGGAACGCCCCTCGTCAATTCCATCCTGCTTCTGATCGGGACGATCCTCGCCTCCTGGGTCGGGACCACCGGGGCCTCGATGGTCATGATCCGGCCCGTCATGAGAGCGAACCGGGACCGGGAACGGAAGGCCCACATCATCATCTTTTTCATCTTCCTCGTCTCGAACATCGGGGGTGCGCTCACGCCGCTGGGGGATCCCCCGCTGTTCCTCGGGTTCCTGCACAATGTGCCCTTCTTCTGGGTTACAACGGCCATCCTCCCCCACATGCTCTTGACCAGCGCGATCCTTTTCGCGATCTTCTACCTGCTGGACAGCTACTACTACCGCAGGGAGAAATCCCGCAGGGCGGTCCAGGAGACGGAAACGAAGAAAGAACCGATCCGCGTAGCCGGGATGTACAACCTCCTCTTCCTGGCCGGCGTCGTCGGGCTGGTCCTCATGAGCGGTTACTGGAAGGCCGGGTGTTTCACCGTCCTGGGTACCGACCTCTATTATCAGAACATCGTCCGGGACGTGGGGATTCTCGTCATGGGCTTCCTCTCGCTGTACTTCACCCCCCGGGAGCTCCGTGAGGCCAACGAGTTCGGGTGGGCCCCGATCATCGAGGTGGCGAAGCTTTTCGCCGGGATCTTCATGACGATCATCCCGGCCCTGGCCATCCTGCAGGCCGGACACCATGGCGCCATGGCGGGCCTGCTGGCTTACGTGAAGCAGCCCGTGGCGTATTTCTGGGTGTCGGGGTCGCTCTCCTCTTTCCTCGACAACGCCCCCACGTACCTCACCTTCTTCTACATGGCCCTCGGCCAGCTCGGGATGACGGAGGCCATGGTCCCCGGGGCCTGTGCCATCGGCACCCCGACCGGCAATCCCGAGTTCGTCGCGCTGCTCAAGGGGATCTCGGCGGGTGCCGTCTTCATGGGAGCCAACACCTACATCGGAAACGCGCCGAACTTCATGGTGAAATCCATTGCCGAGGAAGCGGGCATCGCCATGCCGAGCTTCTTCGGGTACATGTTCAAGTACTCGATCCCGATCCTGATCCCCGTGTTCCTGATCGTGACCTTCTTGTTTTTCTGAGCCGGAGGGAGATCGGGGAGGAAAGGAAGAACGCATGACAGCCAGGTACTATGAAGTCGTGGTCGAGGGTTCCTTCGATCTCATCAAGGGTTTTGTCCTCGGTTTTCTTCAGGGACGGGGCATCGAAGGCGAGGCCGTGTTCTCCGCCGAACGTCATGTCAGGCAGAGTGAAGGGATCGGCCAGTTGCTGCGTCAACTGACCCGCCGGGGGAACAAATCCAGCATCATCATCGGGGAGGGCGTCGGTCGATTGCTCCGGGAGGCCCTGGAAAGGACCGGGGATGAGCTGGACCTGAAAGTGCTCTCCGTCCGGGAAATCAAGTCGGCGCACTTCGATTTCAAGTTTCGGACCTACGCGAAGGCGGCGGGAGAGGATCTGAAGGAAACCTTCACGAATCTTCCGGCGGGAGTTGCGGTCGAGGGTCTCGATCTCAAGGAGGAAGTCCGCCCGGAAGCCAAGGGTGTCGAGGCCTACGCCCCCCTCCATCATTACGAGATCCGGGGGAAGGGTCGTGTAACCGGCGACGCCAAGGCCGTGATTGATTTCTACGACCGGATCGAGCACAACGAATTGATCGAGTTGGGGGAGATCGAACTGGACTTTTCCTGAGCCTTCGCGTCAGGACTCCTCGGGGATGGTGATCCCGACGATTTCGAACTCCCGGACCCCTCCCGGTGTCTGGACCGTGACGGTGTCCCCCGGCGCCCGTCCGATCAGGGCCTTTCCGATCGGAGAGGTCACGGAGATCTTTTGATGGGAGGCGTCCGACTCGAAGGGCCCCACCAGCTGGTAATCCATCACGTTCCCCGTGTCCGTGTCGCGGATGGACACGGTCGATCCGAAGACCGCCTTTTCATCCGTCAAGCCCTTCAGGTCGATCACCTTGGAGGAAGCCAGGTTATTCTCGATTTCCTGCAGCCTTCCGTGCAGGAAGGACTGCCGTTCCTTGGCGTACTGATACTCGGCGTTTTCCGCGATGTCGCCGTGACCCCGGGCTTCCTCTATGGCGCGGGCGTTTTCCGGGATGGCGACCGTCTTGAGATAATGGAGCTCTCTCTTGAGTTTTTCGTATCCCGCTTTCGTGATCGGCATCTTCTGCATGAAATCATCTCCGGCATCGCCCCACCGAGGGGCCGGTGTAAAAAAAGATATCCGTTATCGGTGTAATAACGGATGGCCCCTTTCTATAGGAGAATCCCGGCACTGTCAAGGGGATTTCGGCCCTCGGCCTTGCCACGACCCCTGAACTGTGTTAGGAAAGAGGCGATTCGGGAGGCGGTTCCAGCCATGCGCGATTCCTACAACAGGGAGATCAGCTACCTCAGGGTCTCCGTGACGGACCGTTGCAACCTCCGGTGCCTCTACTGCATGCCGAAAGAGGGTGTCTCTCTTCTCGGGCATGACGACATCCTTCATTACGAGGAGATCCTTCGGGTCATCCGACAGGCCGTGACGCTCGGGATCGCCAAGGTGAGGGTCACGGGCGGGGAGCCTCTCATCCGCAGGGGACTTCTGGATTTCGTCAGCGCCCTGAAGCAACTCCCCCTGGAGGACCTGAGCCTTACGACGAACGGGATCCTGCTGGAGGTGTATGCTGAAAAACTCTTCGATGCCGGTATCCGGCGCATCAATGTCAGTCTCGACTCGCTTCATGCCGAGAAATACGCCCGGATCACCCGGGGAGGGAACCTTCATTCGGTCCTTCGCGGCATCGAAAGGGCTGAGCGGGTCGGTTTCAGACCGATCAAGATCAATACCGTGGCCCTGCGGGGGATCAACGATGACGAGATCGTGGACATCGCCCGCCTCACCCTCGAAAAGCCCTACCAGGTGAGATTCATCGAGTTGATGCCGACGGGCAGGATCGACGCGATCACTCCGGAGCGGTATCTTTCCACCGATGTCATCATGGCCCGGATCGGCGCATTCCGCAGATTCCATGCCGTGAACGGGCACGGCCGGGGAACCGACGGACCGGCCCGGATCTACCGCATGGAAGGCGCCGCCGGCGAGATCGGTTTCATCAGCCCCGTCAGCCACCACTTCTGCGATCTCTGCAACCGCCTGAGGCTGACCGCCGACGGCCACCTGCGTTCCTGTCTCCTCTCGGACGACGAGTTGGACCTCAAGACGCCTCTGCGGTCGGGATGCAGCGACGACGAACTGCGGAATCTGATCCGGCAATCCGTCCTGAGGAAACCGAAGAGGCACGACCTCGACGGCCGCGTCCCGCCGGAGAGAAGACCCCGGAAGGAGATGCCCCAGATCGGAGGCTGAAACGGCCGTTCCTTGTCTTCCTGCCGCGAGGGGGATTTTTTATTCGGAGGGGTTCTGCCAGTCGAGGTCTCTTTCATCGAAGGGGATCGAAAGGACCCTTTGAGCGGTCTCGAAAGCGTCCTGAGGGACGAGGATCTCGACCTCGCCGAGGCCATTGATGACAATGGCATAGATCTCTCCGGCCGCCTCGTACTTCAACCGGAAGGGGATCCCTTCGGCTTCCAGCCGCCCCGCCACGATCCTGGCATTGGTCATGCCCGAGGCCCTGTAGACGACCTTCCAGTGGTCCATCGCCCTATTCCCCCCGGATTGCGATCTCGAGATAGAAATCACCCCGCTCGCCGCTTTCGCCTTCCCGGCCCAGGCCGGCCAGCCTCAGCCGGGTGCCCGTCCTGACACCGGGCGGGATGACGACGTTGACGAGCTTCCTCTCCCCGTCGCGGATGACGGTGATCATCTTCCGGGTCCCGCTCATCGCTTCCCTTGGCGTGATGGCGATCCGGCCATGGAGGTCCAAATCCTCTGTCGGGGGGGCTGGCCGGACGATCTGGAGACGGGGCGTGGTCGTCCTCTCGCGGCTCATGCGTTCCGAAAGCCCGAAGTCCGGCAGGAAGGCGGCCAGTTTCGTCAGGCCCATGCCCGCGATGAACCCGCCGATATGGGCCCACCAGGCCACGCCGCCCATCTGCGGATCGGAAACGGATGCGTAAAGGAACTGGAAAACGAACCAGATCCCGAGAAAGAAGACAGCAGGGACCTCGATGAAATAGGGGATGAAGAAAATCGGGATGAACGTCAGGATCCTCGAGTGGGGATAGAGGAGAAGATAGGCCCCCATCACGCCGGCAATGGCCCCGCTCGCCCCGATCGTCGGGATCTGGGAATCCCAGTTGAAATAGAGATGGGTCACGGCCGAAGCCCAGCCGCAGAGCAGATAGAAGACCAGGTATTTGAAGGATCCGAAATGGTCCTCCACATTGTCACCGAAGATGTAGAGGGACCACATGTTGCCCAGCAGGTGCCAGAAGCTCCCGTGGAGAAACATGAAGGACAGGAAGGGGACGGTCTGCTCGAACAGGGTGAAGTGGACCGCAATCTCCGGTTGGCTGTACCGGGCCGGAACGAGACCGTAGGTGAAGATGAAGGCCTCCATGTTTTCCGCGTTCATGAGCTGAACCAGAAAGAGGCCCACATTGACGGCGATGATCGTCATATTGACGATGGGGTAATTCCTGGACTGGATCTGGTCGCGGATCGGAATCATGGATCAAAAAAGGCTGAAGGCTTGAGGTTAAAAATTGGAGTCAACAGGCTTGTGATCCGTGCGGGATAAAATAATATCCCTTGAAACCCGACGCCTGATGCCCGCTGCCGGTCGTCTGTCTTTACCCCAAATCTCCTGGCCCGACAACGGGATTTTCATTCCGGGGTTCGGTGAACCGAAGGAAAATAAAAAGGGGCAGGTTGATCGAACCTGCCCCTTTTGACGTCAGGCCGTCGCGAAGCGGATTACTTCACGAAGGGCGCGGGGATCGGGTAGATGACTTTGCCGAAGACGGTGTTGCAGACCACGGCGCCGGCCACATACACCCCGATCCAGCCGGAAACCACGAGCAGCCAGCCGACGATCGGCTTGCCGACCGCGGGATCCATCTTGCCCAGGTCCAGACCGACGATGCAC
>FWPV01012098.1_pt1 | contig 13457 bp, 12 predicted proteins | sample 2228371 | NCBI WGS metagenome assembly FWPV01 (sample SAMEA103939776, study PRJEB20133) | metagenome | reverse complement strand
GCCCCGATTTTAAATGTCTATTTCTACTTTTGTTTTTTATTCGCTCTTTTCCATATTATTTTATAAAAGAGAACTTTAAAAACTTAAATTCTATAAAGTTATTATAAGTGAGGTGTTTTAAGAGTAAAAAACCTTAAAGTAGACGATCGTATAAATGCCCCAGAAGTTAGATTAATTGATCAGGAAGGGAAGCAATTAGGTATTTTTAAAATAGATGAGGCATTGAAAATGGCTACGGATGCAGGATTGAATTTGGTAGAAGTTTCTCCTAATTCAAATCCCCCGGTATGTAAAATCTTTGACTATAAAAAATATTTATATAGCATTCAGAGAAAGAAAAAACAATCAGTTCAAAAAACTTCAATCCTAAAAGAAGTTAGACTAAGACCAGTAATTAGTGAACATGATTTAAAATTTAAAATAAAACAAATTAGCAAGTTTATTGAAAAAGGAAATAAAGTAAAAATAACTATGTTCTTTAAAGGGAGAGAAATTGAATACCCAAGCACTGGAAAAAAAGTCTTTAACACTATTATAGAAGAATTAAAAAATTCAACTCGAATTGAAAAAGATTTGAAATTTGAAGGAAGAAATATGATACTCTTTTTAGCACCTTTAAAATCTTCTGACAGGAGAGAAAAAAATGGGAAAGAAAAAAGTTCGTCAATCAATATCTAAACGATTTCAAAAAACAAAAAAAGGTAAAATTGTATTTTCCTCAAGTGGGAAAAGTCATTTACTAAGAAAAAAATCTAAATCACAAAAAAGAAGATTATCAGTAAAAAAGACTTTAGACTCTACAAAAAAAAAAAAAGTCATTAATTTTATGTAGCTCAAAATAATCGAATATATTTTAACAATTCTTGAGGTGTTGCTATGCCAAGAGTAAAACGAGGAGTAACTGTTAGAAAAAAACATAAAAAAATATTGAATTTAGCAAAAGGCTTTAGAGGAACAAGAAGTCGTCATATAAAAAATGCTAAAGAAGCAGTTTTGCATTCCTTGGATTATTCCTACCATGCAAGAAAAAGGAAAAAAAGAGATTTTAGAAAACTATGGATTGCTCGTATAAATGCAGCAATTCGTCAAGAAGGTCTAAATTATAGCAGGTTCATTCATCTTCTTAAATCTAAAGGTGTTCAGTTAAACAACAAAATCATCTCCGAAATTGCTATAAGAAACAAGACAGTTTTTGATGAATTAGTTAAATTGGCTAAAGAATCTTAGCAACTTCCTATAATTTTATGATATCTCTATAGTTTCCCCAAAAAATTTTAAGCATATAAAAGGAACTGCATTTATCTCAGACGGTTGCATTAATAAGCGATGTTACCATAATTACATAATAAATAATTTTATATTAATGCTTCTTTTTCTCTTGCAAACACTCTTCCCAATTCATATTTAACCTAAAAGTTATTATTGTATGTTTAAATATTGTTTTGCTATTCACGGCTGAAAACTTATTTGAAAATGTGCCAAATGAGCTTGTTTCACAAGTCAAAAAACGAAGCTGCGGGTTTTAATCTGCATTAGAAAACCCAATAAATAAACACAGAATAAAGTTGGTTTTTCCCATAAATAAGCAAAAAAGGAGTTGCTCAAGATGCCAAATGACTTTAAACTCCTTGATGACAATTTACAACATCAAAGGCAAATCTAACCATTTTTAGAACATCGTATATGGCATCTGTAAATGCCCTTAGCAAAAAGGCTTATAAAACTTAAGGTCACCCAATTTAGGCTTGGTTACCATCGTTTTAATACTTATGTATATGATATTGAAAAATATCGAAAAGTTCTTATAATCTTTGATATAAGGTATATTTCTATAAATTTATTATTTAAGGAAAAATGCTTAGATTAGACCAAACTCAAAAACCAATACAAGTTCAAAAAATTACTCCTAATTTAGTTCTAACTCAAAAAGTACTGCAGTTAACTGCACTGCAAATAGAGAAAGAAATATATCAAGAACTTCAAAACAACCCAGCCTTGGAACTATCTGAGGAAACTATATGTCAACAATGTGGTTTAAATATTCAAAGTTGCAATTGCGAAAATAAAAATATTGAAAACATAGAAGCAATAACCAATAGACTACTACAATTAGCATCAAACAACTATCAATACGAAACCTCTAATGAGGAAGATGACTATAATGAACACAACATTCTAAAGTATGAAAAGACCTTCCAAGAATGTCTAATAGAAGAACTTAAATTTCTAAAACTTAAAGAAGAACATTATAAAGCTGGAGAATATATAATTTCACTAATAGATGAAAATGGTTTCTTGAATTTAAATTCTCTTGATTATGAAGAAATATCTAATAAATTTGAAATTAGTCCTGAAGAAATAAATAACATAATTAGAAAAATTCAATCTTTAGAACCTATTGGAATTGGTGTTCAGAGCCCTAAAGAAGCATTACTAAAGCAACTTGAAGAACTTGAACTTTCAGGAAAAGTTAATTCAATATCAAAAACCATTTTAAAATACTATTGGGATGATTTTTTGAAAGAGGATATAAAAAAACTATCAAAAAAACTAAAAGCAAAAACTGAGGAAGTAAAAAAAGCAATAAATTTTATAAAAAACAACTTAAGCCCTTATCCAATTAATGTCTTAAATTTTCGAAACTTCAAACTTCATAATTTAAATACAGTAAAGCCTGATGTTATTTTTACCATAAGAGATGGTAAAGTATGTTCCGATTTTACTGATGAGGTTCGATTAAATGTCAAGATAAACCCTTTATATTTGGAACTATATGAAAAAATTAAACATAACAATTCCAATCTAAAGAAAGAAGAAAAACAGCATATAAAGGAATGCATACTACGTGCGAAGGCTTTTATAAACTGTATCCAGACCAGAAAAAATATTTTAAATGGTATCTTTAATACAATTGCAAAACATCAGGCTGATTTTATCAAATACGGTTTTTCTAAGTTAAAACCCTTAAGGAGAAAAGATATTGCTCGAGAACTTTCTATTAGTGAGTCTACGGTATCCAGAGCTCTATCAAACAGGTATTTTAGCCTACCATCGGGAGAAATAATGAGTTTTGACTCATTGTTTGACAGTTCACTATATGCAAAAGAATTTATAAAAAAAATTATCGCTAACGAGGATAAAAAAAAGCCTTTTTCTGACGAAAGTATAACTAAAATAATGAATCAAAATGGTTTTAAGTTGGCAAGAAGAACTATTACAAAATATAGAGAGGAATTAAAAATATTACCTGCTAATCTTCGAAAAGAAAAATGAAAGAAATAAACGAAAAAGCAATAGAATATCATGCCAGAGGAAACACATATTTTGCAGAAGAAAAATATAATGAGGCAATAAATGAATATTTAAAAGCCATAGAAATAGAACCTGAATATGCTATTGCATATTTTCACCTTGCAGAAGCCTATGAAAAGAAAAAACTTGATGATAAAGCTTTAAGTTGCTATTGTAAAGCAATAGAATACAATCCAGCAATTGCAGAAAATCAAATAGCATCAGGCTTGGATTCATTACTCTCTGGCCCCTTTAATGAAGCAATTAAAGAATATAAGAATAAAAAACTAGGACAACCCCCGAAAAAACAAGAACCTCATCCTCAAAAAGATGAAACTCCTTCAAAAATATTAATTAATCCACCTTCAGACCCACACTCTGTTGTTGGAACCATTTCTCCTGTCACCGTAAAAATTTTATCTTCTTCAAACAGACCATTAAAAGATATTAAAGTTCATTTTTCAATACCACCTTTTAATAAAGGATCTGATAACTTTATTTTAAAAACACTTTCTTCATCAAGTGAGGGTAAGGATAATTTGACCATTAATACAAACCAAGATGGGTGTGCAACAGTTTACTTTAAGAGAAAAAATGTTGTCGGTAAAAACTTTCTTTTTATATCGTTAGAGGGCAAAACCAATCCTTTAAGATTTGTTGACACAACCGTTGCTTCAACTCCAAAATCAATTTTTCCTTTATTTAATAAAGAAAAAGAATTTCCTGCAGGAGAAGAAGAAACTTTTTCTTTTAAGCTAGTAGATAAATATGGTAACCCAGTTTGTGATCATGAAGTATGCGGGAAATTAACTAAAGTTGAAGGTGGAAAACTCAAGCTAATGAATTCACAAAAATTGCGAACTGATACCAATGGAATTGTTAATTTTAAATTTTCATTTCTACCAAAAGCAAATGAAGAATATAGAATTGAAATTGATTCTCCAATTCATTTTGTTTATTCCTCAAAAACAGTTGCAAAAGGTGTAAAAAAATTAGTATTTTTAACTTCTTCGCAAAAAGTCAAAGCAGGACAAACAATAACCCTACAAGTTAAAGTCTTAGATAATATGGATAATCCTGTCAAAAAAGAATTTATCGACTTTAAAATAATTGACTTTAAGGGTAAAAAAGGCACTTTTCCTCAGGGTAGCACAGCTTTTTCCGATGAAAATGGCATTGTTTCTGTATCTTATATGCCTTCCCAAAATGATGGCGATTTTGCTATTATTTCTCCTTCCTCTAAAGAATTACCTGCATCTAACGATAACACAATCACAATTGAAACTATCAATGAACAGAAGTCACCAAATAATAAAACAGTCGAAAAAATAAATTCAAAAACAGAAAAATCAGTTTTAGAAAATCTGATCCCAATCGATATAAACGATAAATTTGCTTACACCCAGGAATCTAATGTAAATTATAAAGCTCAAACACATAAAAGTAATTTGCTTACTAAAGAAGAAAAAATAGAAGGTAAATTTCAATCTTTCAAAAATAAAACTGAGATTAAAAATATTAAGGAAACAGTAGCTAAAACTATACCTAAAGTTATTGAAAAAATAGATGTTTCAAATAAAGAATCAAAAATTAAATCAAGTGAAATTTTACCAGCAAATTTGAAAAATGATTTAAAGAAAGAAATTGTAACTTCCCCCTCAACCCTCCCAATGTTTAAAATCCAAGTAGAAAAAAAAGAAGAGAAAAAAAATTCCTTCCAATTAGAAAAAGCCTTGAAATTCTTTAGCATTATATTGTTTTTAATATTTCTATCACTTTCTGGTCTTGTGGGATACGAAAAATTTATTTATCATTCATGGTTAAATAAAGGAAATAAACTTTTCATTCAAAACGAATATAAAGCTGCATTAAGTTATTTCTTAAAATGTAACCAAAAAAAACCTACCGATATTAATGTATACAAAAAAATAATTGATACATATTTACAAATTGCTAAAATTGAGATTAAAAAGAAAAATTACTCACAAGCAAAAGAATATATTCAAACTGCTGAATCATTGAGCTATAAATTAATAAAATTACATCCTTCCTATATAAATCTGCTTTTTTCAATTGGTGATTCTTATGCAGAGCTCGAAGAGTACGAAAAAGCAATAAGTTTATATAGTGAAATAAAAAAGAAAAACAAAACTGATAAAATAGCAGATTCAAAAATAAAAAGTATCAAATTAAGGATGGAAAAATAATTATGGTTCGAGTCAGATTTGCACCAAGTCCAACAGGTTTTTTACACATTGGATTAGTAAGAACTGCTGTGTTTAATTGGCTTTTTGCAAGAAAAAACAAAGGGAAATTTATTATACGAATAGAAGATACAGATGAAGAAAGATCCTTTGAAGAATCCATCAAAATTATTTTAGATGGAATAAGCTGGCTTGGGCTTGATTGGGACGAAGGTCCCATCGTCGGTGGCAACTATGGCCCTTACGCCCAATCTCAAAGACAACATATTTATAAGGAATACATAAATAAATTACTGGAAAATGGTTCGGCTTATAAGTGCTTTTGTTCTGAAGAAGAAATTAATAGGAAAAGAGAAGAAGCACAAAAAAATAAAAAACCTTATAAATACGATAGAAAATGCTTAAATTCAGATGTTAGCAAATTTATTAACACTGAACAAAATTTTGCTATTAGATTCAAAGTTCCTGATGGAGAAACATCATTTAATGACTTAATCAGAGGAAAAGTAAAATTCTCAAATTCAACAATTGGAGATTTTATTATCGCTCGTTCTGATGGTAAACCAACTTATAATCTATGTGTTGCTGTGGATGATTACTTGATGAAAATTTCCCATGTGATAAGAGGAGAAGATCATATATCAAATACCCCAAAACAAATAATGATTTATAATGCTTTAAAAGTTAATATACCTGAATTTGCTCATATACCTTTAACACTGTCTGCTAATGGAGCAAAATTAAGTAAACGTTCTGGTGAAGCCTCTTTTCAAAAATATATTGACGAAGGGTTTCTACCCGAAGCAATGCTCAATTTCATCGTTTTCTTAGGTTGGAATATTGGAAAAGGAGATACAAGAGAAATACTTTCCAAGGATGAATTAATAAAAGAGTTTTCACTTTCTGGTATTTCCTCTGCTTCAGCAACTTTTAATTTATCTAAATTGGAATGGCTAAATGGCAAATACATTAGAGCTTCTTCTTCAAACACAATTGTAGAAAAAGCAATACCATTCTTAATAAGAAGCAAACTTATTAGTGAAGAAACTTTGCTGGCAGAAAAAGATAAAATAGCCAACATAATACTATTATTTAAAGATAGGTTAAAGAAATTTTCTGAAATATGCGAATTAAGCAATTATTTCTTTTTAGATGATATTGAATATGATGAAAAAGCAGTAAAAAAATTCCTTAAAACTACTAATATTAAGAATATCCTCGAAGATTTATTAAATCTTTTGAGTTCAATATCTGAATTTACATTAGAAGAATTAAAATCTAAAATAGAAAAATATATAATAGATAGTAATTTAAAATTGGGGGAAGTTTTACAACCACTCAGGGTCTGCATTACAGGTAAAGATGCTTCTCCTCCCTTGTATGACGTTTTGTATTTACTGGGAAAAGAAAAGGTCTTGAAAAGACTAAAATTTGTTTTAGACAATATAATAAAATGAACAAAAGAATATTAGTAATTGACGATAATGCAACTGTAAGGGAAATTTTAAAAAGTACTTTGCTTGAAGGGAATTATAATGTAGACACTGCTGAAGATGGTATGAAAGGCCTTGACATGATGTTTGAAAACATTTATGACCTTGTAATATGTGATATTGATATGCCAAATTTATCTGGATATAGCGTTGTTAGATTAATTAAAACAAATATGGAATTAAAAGATACCCCTGTTTTAATGTTAACTGGAAGAGAAGAAAAAAAGGACAAATTCTGGGGGCATAAAGTTGGAGCAAATGCTTATTTAGTCAAATCCCCAAATGTAATTGACAAAGAGATTCTGTTCAATACTATTGAAAGTCTCTTTAAGGAAAGTAGTGGGGTACCCAAAAGGCAAGCAGAAAAAAAATTAGGGAACTTAAGTTATGAAGTCCCAAAAGAAATAGAAAAACAAATCAGAGATATATCAATTTTCAATGAGATTTATACTGTTTCTTCAGTTCAATTCGATTTTGACGCTATAAATGAAAAAATACTGAATGTAATTTCTCAAGTTTTTGAAAATGATATCCTTGCTTTTTTTATTTGCGGAATAGATGAAAAAGAAGCAATTATAACTTTTTATATCAATAATCCTGTTTCAAAAGACTTCCTACAAGCAATTAAGCGCATGGCACTTACCGAATTTAATCGCTTATCAAACAACCACATCCTTTCAGAAAATCTGACTGTAAAAATTTATGATAAAAAAAACAACTTACAACGAGGTAAAATAAAGGATATTACATCTACAATGGTAAAAATGTTACCTCTTGAAACAAAAGGAAAAATAATAGGTATTTTGTCCATTGGGAATGAAATAGCTCGAGATATTAGTTCCGACGATTTAGACCTTTTAAAGAGAATTCTAAATCAGGTTTCTCTTATTTTTGAAAATATAAGACTTTATGAAAAAGTAAAAAAACTATCTGTAGTAGATGGATTAACAAATTTATACAATCACAGATATTTTTATGAAAACTTAAAAAAGGAATACTTAAGAGCAGAAAGATACAACACACCTCTGTCTGTTTCTATGCTTGACATTGATTTTTTTAAAAATTGTAACGATAAATATGGGCATCAATTTGGTGATGAAGTCCTTAAAGAAATAGCAAGGATTTTACTAAAAACAGTCAGGGAAACAGATATTGTCTCAAGATATGGAGGCGAAGAGTTCTCAATTATTTTACCCGAGACAGAAAAAGAAAATGCAAAATTTGTTTCAGAAAGGATAAGAAAAAGCATAGAAGCCCATAAGTTTATGGCAGAATCAAATGAGGTTAATATAACAATTAGTGTAGGTGTTTCAGGGCTTTTAGAAGATGCAGTTAAAGATTATAAAGACCTCGTTACTAATGCCGATAAAGCTCTATATTATGCCAAACAAACAGGGAAAAACAAAGTTTGTGGATTTAACGAGAAATAATTGAGTCCAAAATAAAAAGTATAATCTTAATTTTATAAAATCAGGAGTCAATTATGTTATCTCATACAATCCTTGTTGTTGATGATAGCGCTGTGCTTGTTGAGGCTATAAAAACCGCTCTAATTCAAGATGGCTATCAAGTGGATACTGCTTATGATGGCATTCAAGCATTAGATATAATAAGAAAAAAAAGGTTTGATTTGATACTTTTAGACATTGATATGCCAAGAATGAATGGTTATCAATTATGCAAACTGATAAAAAGCGATGAGAAGCTTAAAAATATTCCAGTTATCATGCTTACTTCAAAAACTTCTGAGGCAGATAGAATATGGGGTTTGAAAGCTGGTTCAGATGAGTATATTACAAAGCCTTTTGACTATTCAAAAGTCAAAAATGCAATTATTAAACTCTTAAAATCCGAAATCCAATAGCATTTTCATCATTATCCATACAAATTATGGCCTTCACCAATAAAGAATTTCAGAAATTTAGAGATTTTATTTATAACGCAACTGGAATTTGGTTCTCTGAGAACAAAAAAAACTCTTTATTTAACAAAATCTCATCAAGGATGCAAAAGATAGGAATAGATAGTCTGAATGATTATTTCTCTATTATAACTTCAATTGATGATAGGGGAGAATATGAAAATTTAATAAATGAAATCACCACAAACGAAACCTACTTTTTCAGGAATAAACCCCAATTTGACGCATTAAATAATTTTATCCTTCCAAAAATTATTTCAGAGAAAATAGCTAAAAATGAAAAAAAAATAAGAATTTGGAGTGCAGGTTGTTCAACAGGAGAAGAACCATACTCAATATCTATTTCTTTACTCGAACAACTGAGATTTGCAAGCATGTGGGATATTTATATATTAGCTACCGATATCTCTACCGAGGTCCTTTTAAAGGCTGAAGAAGGAAGATATAATGAAAAAGCAATCAAAATGATGGATAGTAATATTTTGAAAAAATATTTTGAATATAATGATTCTTCTTACATCATTAAAGACTCCGTTAAAAAATTAGTAAAGTTCGAATATCAAAACCTTGTTGATGTTATATTTGAAAAAGATATGGATATTATTTTTTGTAGGAATGTCTTAATCTATTTTAAAGAAGACTTCAGAGAAAAACTATTAGATAAATTTTACTTTTCTTTAAAAAATGGGGGCTATTTCTTTGTTGGTCACTCTGAAATGATTAGAGACAAACGATTTAAAATGATTTTTTTTAAAGATACCATTTTATATCAAAAAGTAGAAGGTTAAAATTTATTAAAAGTCATGAGCGAGTTTCTTACTGAAAAGACACTGAAATTATTTATAGATGAAAGTAAAGGTTACATAGAAAACCTCAGCAAAGATCTCATAGATATAGAAGAAAAAAAAGCTGATAAATCAACTTTGGATAGAGTCTCAAGAGCAGTCCATACATTAAAAGGCTCTTCTGGTCTTTTAGGCTTCACTACAATAAGTAATATTTCTCATAAAATTGAAGATTTATTGCAAAAAGTAAAAGCTACCTTTCCAGACTTTGAAAGTAAACACTTAGATAATATTTTCATCTTAATAGAAACTATAGATAGATTATTGGATGAAATTACTCAAGGCAATTTTACAAATGCTCAAGAAGGAAGTATTCCAGAAATAAACAATGGTAATTCAAAGACCGAATCAAAACCAATAGACAAAAACGAAAAAAGCACACCAAATGAGCCAAAAGATGCCACCTTAAAAAGAATTTCATTGTTAGAAATTATCAGGGGGGTTGAAGATGATTTGATCCCACGGACCAAGAACATGCTTCAAGCAGTTGAAAATATGATACTTTCTTTTGAAGATAACCCCCAAGATGAAGATCTTTTAATTAGAATATCTGATGCAGCTTCATATCTTTATAGAGTCTTTTCTTCTACCGGGTTATCATATCCCATTTCATTATTATTTTTTATGAAAGAATTAATGGGCTCATTAAAAACTAAAGAAAATAAAGCTACCAAAGAAATAATAGATTTACTTTTCAAAACAATAACCTCAATAAAGGCAATTATTGATGATTATAATAAACCAATAGATATACCTCTAAAAGAAATTATTGAAGAGTATGAGAAATACCTCCAAAAGCCTTCATTTGATAAGTCTGTTATTACTTTTGAAGACGCAAATGAGGTATTTAAAAGACTAACAGTAAGCGATAAATTCAAAGATTATTTTGAACCTTTTGAACGCTGGAGAATATGCAGAGAAAAATTAGAAGGAAAAAATGTATTTGAAATAAATACAAAATTGAACTTAATTAAAGAAAAATTGGATGTCAATCTTATCGAATTCATTAAACCTTTTGGAGAAAGAATCCTCGTTTCAATGGTTTTTGAAAATCTCAATCTAAAAAAAGAAGTCAATCTTCTTATATATGTTATCAGTGAATCATATGATGAATTAAATGAAAGCTTTGACTTTTTAAAAGAAGTTGGAGTAGTTTCAATTTTACAAATCGGAATTGAAACAGCCTTAGTAGAACCAAAAAAGGAAGAAAAAAAAGTAGAGATTAAGCAAACTACATCAATCACAAAAGATAAATTGTTAAAGCAAACTATTAGAGTAGATGCAGATAAACTTGATAACTTAATGAATTTAATTGCAGAGTTAGTAATAATTAAAAATAGACTTTCTCAAGATGTAAAAAAATTAAAAGAGAACATTTCTTTCTTAGAACCTCTTTCAGAAAGCATTCAAAAATTAATAAAAGAATCCCAAATGTACATCGATTCAGATTTACATATTGCTAACTTCACTTATCAAGAATTAACCAAGACAAAATCTTATTTAATAGCTCTTAAGGAAGTGTATAAAAAACTAATTAGAGACTTCAGCCAAACAGACTTTAACATAGGAAGAATTTCGGATGAACTTCAAGATGAAACTATGAAGGCAAGAATGATTCCAATTTCACAAGTTTTTGGGAAATTTCCAAGAAAAGTTAGAGACATTGCAAAGCCCCTCAATAAAAAGATAGATTTTATAATGGAGGGGGAAGAAACTAAGCTTGATAAAACACTGGTTGAAGAACTTGAGGAGCCAATTTTACATTTAGTTAGAAATTCCATAGACCATGGTATTGAACCTCCCGAAGAAAGAATTAAAAAAGGAAAAAATGAAATTGGAACAATAAAATTACGGGCGTACTATGAAGGAAATAGTGTTGTCATTAGAGTTGATGATGATGGAAAGGGAATAAATATTGAAAAAATTAAAGCTACTGCTCTTAAAAAAGGCATAATTAGCCAAAAAGATTTAGAAGTAATGGAAGATTCCCAAATCAGAAACTTAATTTTTACACCAAATTTTTCAACAGCGGATAAAGTAACAGAACTTTCTGGAAGAGGAGTAGGAATGGATATTGTAAAGGCAAAGATTGGCGAATTAAAAGGGATAATAGATGTTATTTCTGAGCCTGATGTTGGCACAACTTTTAAGTTGAAACTGCCTATCACAATATCTATTATTCAAGCTCTGGTTGTATTATGTAATAATTTTAAATATGTTATACCAATAGACCCCATTATAGAAAGCTTAATAGTTTTAGAAGACCAAATATATACTGTTGAAGGGAAGGAAGTAATTCAATATTCAGGCTCTATTTTACCAATCATAAGACTTAGAAAAGTATTTTATGAAGATATTGATTATATTTCTCAAGAAAAATGTGCAATTTTAGTTTTGGGAGTTGGCAATAAAAAATTTGGACTTGTTGTAGATGAATTAATCGAAAAACAACAAGTAGTAATTAAAAGCCTGGGTGAACTCCTAAAGAACATAAAATATATATCAGGAGCAACGATCTTTGGAGATGGTTCAATTGCTTTGATAGTTGATGTGGGAAGTATCTCAATGGATATTTCTATACTATCCAAAATAGATTTATCGCGCAAAAAAGAAAAGAGAAAAATCATTTTAGTTGTAGATGATTCAATTGCAAGTTGCAGATACCATAAAAATATACTACAAAAAGCAGGGTATAGAGTTCACACTGCCGCCTCTGCAATTGAAGCAATAGGTAAAATAAAAACTTTAAACTATGATTTAATTATAACCGATGTGCAAATGCCTAAAATAGATGGCTATACTTTTGCTTCGAAAATTAGAAGCATGGATGAATACAAAAAAGTTCCTATTATAATGGTTACCTCTGATAAAGAAAGAGCAGATAAATCAAGAGGTTTCCAAATTGGAGTAAATGAATATTTAATTAAACCATATTCCGACGATGAATTAACAAGAACACTAAAAAAATACCTTTAACTAAAAAGTTGTGATTTTTTGCCATAAGGTTTATCACAACCTACTTTAATGTAGTAAGCCACTTCAGGGCTATCGCTGGCGGACTTAAAGTTACTTGCTAAATTTTTCAAATAAGTCTACCTGCATAAGTATTAAGTTAATTTTCAAATAAGAATTATCAATTGTAGGGTATTCTTTTTATACGCTTGTATATGAAAAATATTAAAAAATTGAACGAAAAAACAGAGGTTTCAGATAAATTTAATCTAAAAAGAACTTTAGTTTTTGATATGAAAGATGAAAAATATGGAATTGATGTCTCATATGCTCAATCAGTATTTGAAGGAATTCATGTCCACCCTGTTCCTAATACACCAACATTCATAACAGGAATAATAAACGACAGGGGCATTTTAAAACCTGTAATAGATATCCGTAGAGTTTTTGGTTTAGAAAGCAAAACAGGAAACATTATAATTACCCTGCATGTTGAGAACATTCCATTTGGAGTTATGGCTGATAAAGTTGATGGGGTTTTTGAAATTGATTTTTCTAAACTTCTGCCTGCTCCACATTCACTGGAGAGAATCGAAGCAGAATACATTGTTGGAATAATACCCAATTTCAAAAGAAGTGTTTTAACCATTCTTGATATTGTTAAAATTATCAAAACTGTTAGAGAAAAAATGTTAAAATTTTAGGTTCATCTCCAAAAAGTGTTGAATAGATAAAAACTAATAAAAAGAAA
>FWPV01012096.1_pt1 | contig 13459 bp, 9 predicted proteins | sample 2228371 | NCBI WGS metagenome assembly FWPV01 (sample SAMEA103939776, study PRJEB20133) | metagenome | reverse complement strand
AACCCGGCTGAAGAACTGTACAGTTCCACCGACGACCGCATCTTTTACTGGCAATTGAGCAAAATGGCAGAGGCGCGAATCGAAGTGGCGATCGCGTCGTGGTGGGGAAGGACTCACAAGACCGACGCCGCGATGCGGTACATCTTGCGAGACGCCATGCACCGCCCTGACAACCCTTATCCGAATTTGCGCTGGGCTATTTACTACGAAAAGGAGTCAACCGGCGACCCCTCGCCGGACGAGATCACGTCGGATCTGGAGTACATCCGGGAGACCTTTGCCTCCCAACCGGCTTACCTGAAAATTGCCGGCAAGCCGGTGGTCTTTGTATACGCCGCAGGCAATGATCAGTTCGGCATGGCGGCGCGCTGGGCTGAGGCGCGGCGCCGCAAGGGTTTCTACATCGTCCTGAAAGTCTATTCCGGTTACCGCAATGATCCGAATCAGCCGGATAGCTGGCACCAGTACGCGCCCGCCAACCGCAGCGACCGGCAGACGCCCTATTCCTGGATGGTGAGCCCCGGTTTCTGGCTGGATGGCGAAGCGGTGCGCTTGCCCCGCGACATCGACGCATTTCGCAAGGCGGTGGCGGAAATGGCGGCGGCGAATGTCGAGTGGAAGCTGATTCAGACGTGGAACGAGTGGGGGGAGGGCACCTCGGTCGAACCGGGGGAGGAAGTAATTCAGACCCTCACCGGCAAGGCGGCGCCCAATCCGGATGGCAAGCCTTTCCGCAATCTTTACATCGACGCTTTGCGGGAGCTTCTCCCGCCGCTGGAGAAGGGAACCGGCGTGCGACAATACGACAGCCGCATCCGCAGCGCGGCGAGCGGCTTGGCAGGTCCCGTCAGTCCAGGCGAGTTGGTGAGCGTCGCGACCAGCTCTGACACAGTGTCGATTGACTGCGCGCCAGTGGCCCCGCTTGGCCGTGACGGCGAGCGGGCTATCTTACAGATCCCGAAGACCGTCGCCGGCCGGGCCTACGTTCGGGTGGACTCCGGGACGGATTGGCTCATGGCGCCGGTCGTTTCCGCCAATCCCGCTTTGTTTCATTTCAACGGACGCGCCGCGGCGCTGAATGAGGATGGTTCCGTCAATCGTGAAGACAACCCGGCTGCTGCGGGCAGCATTGTCTCTCTCTTTGCCACGGGCGCCGGACTCGAGCCTCGCCCGCAGGTCGTCGTGGAATTTGGTGGCGAGGCGGGGGAGATCCTTTATGCCGGAGAATCGGGCGTGCTGTTTCAGGTGAACGTCCGTTTGCCAGCCGGCTTGCCCGGGGACGAGATCCCGGTGGTCCTGAAGGTCGGAGAAACGCCGGCGCAGCCAGGCATTACGATATTCGTCAAGAAAGGCGGCTTATGAGAAAAGCGCTTTTGGTCGTGTCCTGCACCCTGGTGGCGGCGTCCCTGAGGGCGCAAAGCGTCGATCCGTCAACGCTCGACGGCAAGGTTTTGCTCGGCTATCAGGGGTGGTTCAATTGTCCGGGCGACGGGAATCCGCAGCCCACATGGCGGAGTTGGGCGCGCGGCGAGCCTTCGCCGCAAACGCTGACCATCGACATGTACCCGGACTTGCGGGAATTCGATCCCGCGGACCTTTGCGCCGTACCCGGCTTCACCATCGGCAAGCAGCCGGCTTATCTGTTCTCCGCGTGGAACCCCAAGATAGTCCTTCGCCATTTTCAGTGGATGAAGGATTACGGGTTGGACGGCGTGCTCGTACAGAGGTTCGTCACTACCATCCCGGCGCGCCGGTCGGGCGGAGACGTGGTGCTCAAGAACGTTCTGGCGGCGGCGAGGGAGACGGGGCGCGTTTTCGCCATTGAGTACGACGTCACGGGATCCAAAGCCGATGCTTTCCTCGAAGTGATGCAGGAGGACTGGAAGTATCTGGTGGACGAACTCAAGGTCACGGCGCACCCCGGGTATTTACGGCATAAGGGGAAGCCGGTGCTGTCGGTTTGGGGGATGGGTCTGGAGGATCCCCGGCATCCGCCTAGGGAGCCGGAAGCCGCCAAGCGCGTGGTCCGGTGGTTTAAGTCCGAAGCGCCGCCCGCCTATCGGGTCACCTATATGGGCGGAACGCCGTCTCGGTGGCGCACGCTTACCGCCGACGCACAGCGAGATCCGGGTTGGACCGAGGTTTACGCCATGATGGACATCGTTCAACCATGGACCGTGGGCCGCTACCGCGATTTGCCCGGCGCGGACAAGTGGCGGAAGGAGTATATCGAACCGGACCTGGAATTAACCAAGAAGAACGGGCAAGGTTACATGCCGGTGATCTTTCCCGGATTTTCCTGGGCAAACCTGAAAAAGGACGCCAAGCCGAACCAGATTCCGAGGCTCGGCGGGCGCTTCATATGGCGTCAAGCCTTCAACGCTCGCGAGGCGGGCGCCAAGATGTTGAAGATCGCTATGTTCGATGAAGTCAACGAAGGCACTGCGGTCTTCAAGCTGGCTGCCAAGCGCTCCGATGCCCCCGACCAAGGCTATTGGCTGACCCTGGACGCCGACGGAGAGGATCTGCCGAGCGACTGGTATCTGCGGCTTTCGGGAGAGATCACGCGCATGTTCCGGAATCAGCGTCCGGTTTCGCCGGAGCTCCCTCGAAAGCCGGGTCCCCCTTGGCCGGCGCGGGAGCGGTAAGCGCAATGGAGGCTGCATAGCGAGGTGCGGAGGCATTTGTGGTAGAATCCGGTCGGGTAAGCTTATTCTTATGGACAGCCGAAGAACATTCCTCATGAGCGCGGGGGGCGCCGCGCTGACGCACCTGACTCCTGGCAAAGCCTCCGCGGCGAACCGCATCCGCGTGGCTGTGTTGGGCGTCAACGGAAGGGGCAGGGACCACATCGCCGGATTCATGAACGTGCCGGATGCGGAAGTGGCCCTGCTGTGCGACCCGGACGGTAAACTCTTGGCGGAACGCGCCGAGCAGTTTGAGAAACGTTACAACCGCAAGGTCGAAACCGTGGCGGATCTACGCCGCGTATTCGACCGGAAGGATATCGACGCCGTTAGCATCGCCACTCCCAACCACTGGCATTCGCTCGCCGCCATTTGGGCGTGCCAGGCGGGCAAGGATGTATACGTCGAAAAGCCCGGCTCCCACAACATTTGGGAAGGCCGTAAGCTGGTCGAGGCGGCCCACAAGTACAAGCGCATCGTGCAGCACGGAGTTCAGTTGCGTTCTTCGGAAGCCGTGCAGGAAGCCGTCGCGCATCTGCGGAAGGGCACCATCGGCAAAGTCTACATGGCCCGCGGATTGGTGTTCCGCTGGCGTCCCAGCATCGGCAAGAAGGGCCCCGAACCTGTGCCGAGCTATTTCAATTACGACTTGTGGCTGGGCCCCTCGAAGGAAGTTCCTTTCTCCCGGCGCCACGTCCACTACAACTGGCACTGGCATTGGGAATGGGGCAACGGCGACGTCGGCAATCAAGGCATTCACGAGACCGACATGTGCATGTGGGGTCTCGATGTGGGCTTGCCCACGCGCATCACGTCCTTCGGCGATAAGTTCCTGTTTGACGACGACAAGGAAACACCGGAGGTTCAGACTTCTCTGTACCACTATCCCGACCAGAAGAAGATGATTCAGTTCGAGGTTCGCCATTGGTGCACCAATGACGAAGGCGGCGTCGGAGTGGGCAACATTTTCTATGGCTCCGAGGGGATTCTGGTAATCAAGGGCTACGAAACATACGAGATTTATTTCGGCCAGAAGCGCGAGAAGGGCCCTGCCCGTAGAGCCGGTGGCGACCATTACGCCAACTTTATCCGGGCGGTCCGCAGCCGCAAGACCTCGGATCAGAACGGACCGGTGGAGACGGCGCACCTGTCGAGCGCTCTGGCTCACTTAGGGAACATCTCTTATCGCCTTGGACGAACGCTGACCTTTGATCCCAAGACCGAACGGTTCGTGGGCGATGAGGAAGCGAATGCGATGTTGAAGCGGAATTACCGGAAACCGTACGTAGTTCCGGAAAAAGTGTAGTCCCCTCCCGCAAGGGAAACTCGCTGAGGCGCCGGTCGCCGCGGGTGGCCCGCAACACCCGGCGGCGCACCGGCGCCGATTTCTTTCTGCCAATTTTGGAATATGGGGCTGGCGCAAGCGGCCATCGGAATTTTGTCGGGATGCTGGGCAGCGTTTTTCCTATACATGCTCGTGCACCACATCCGTGTGCGCCGCCGGCGCGGAGCAGAGCCGCCTGCACCCCGCCCGGGGGAACTGCGCGCTCCGATCTCCATGCTGGGTTTGTTCCTGGAGGGCGTGGGCGTTTTCCTTTGCTTTTGGAAGCCGCGCCCGCCTGCCGAAATTTGCGCTGCGGCGGCAGTTGGAGCGATCGCAGTGGCGCTCTTGTCCACGGTTTTTGGTTGCGCCGCCATCCGGCGTTTGGGCATGCAGTGGCGCATCAAGGCGGTGGTGACCCCGGGTCACGAACTGATCACCTCCGGACCTTACGCTTTCGTGCGCCATCCGGTTCTCTTGGCGTTTTTCGGCCTCACATTCGCCTCCGGGCTCCTCTTCGCCACCGCGGGGCGTTTGGCGCTGGCGATGGCGGTGTTCCTTGTGGGGACCGAAATACGCGTGCGCGCCGAAGACAAATTGCTCCACCGCCGCTTCGGGGAGCAGTTTGACTCCTATCGCGCCAAGGTTCCGGCTTATTTGCCGTTTCTGCGCTGAAGCAGTTACTTCACAAGGGCGCAGAACCGGGCGTAAGCCTCATCCCAACCCGCGCGGGACTTCGGCTCGACCACGGTGACAGGGAACGAGGCTTTCACCACGGCGCGCGCCTCTTCGAGATTCCTTAGCGCCCCTGCGCCGATGGCTTGGATGAGAATATTGCCCGCCGCCGTGGCTTCGGTCGGTCCTGCTACCACCCGTCGCCCTGTGGCGTCCGCCACGAACTGATTAAGGGTTTGGTTGCGGGAGCCGCCGCCGACGATATTGATCGTATTCAGCCGGCGTCCGAGCACGTCTTCGAGGCTCTCCAAAACCTGCCGGTAACGGAGCGCCAAGCTCTCCAAAATGACGCGCGACATTTGCGCCGGACCTTCCGGCGGCTGTTGACCCGTCTTCTCGCAGAATGCCGCAATCTTTGCCGGCATATTGCCGATTTCGAGGAAGGCGTCAGGGTTGATGACTGCGGCGAACGGTTTCGCTGAAGCCGCCATTTCCGCGAGCTGCCCGTAGTCGTACTGCTGCCCTTCCGCCGCCCACGCTTTCCGGCACTCCTGCAAGAGCCATAGTCCGGCGATATTCTTCAACAGCCGGATCGAGCCGCCGTAGCCGACTTCGTTGGTGAAGTTCAGCGCCAAAGTCTTCTCGTTGATCACCGGCGTCGCCTGCTCCACGCCCATCAACGACCATGTGCCCGAACTGATGTAGCACCAATCGTCGCCCTCTCCCGGTACGGCGGCGACCGCCGCCGCGGTGTCGTGTCCCGCCGTAGCATAGACCGGAACGGAGCCCGTGCCGCAGCTCTCAGCCACTTCGTCGAGCAGCGGACCGAGGAGCGTTCCGGGAGGAACGATTTCCGGCAGGATCCGCACCGGCAAGCCCAGCCGCTCGAAGATCTCCGTCGCCCAGCGCTTCTCCGCGGGGTTGTAGAACTGCGATGTGCTGGCGATGGTCAGCTCGGCTTTCTGCACACCGGTGAGCCAGTAACTGAACAAGTCCGGCATGAACAGCAAGCGCGCCGCCACATCGAGCGCCGGCGTCCCCGACAGCTTGATGGCGTAAAGCTGGTACAGCGAGTTGAGCTGCATGAACTGGATGCCGGTGTGGCGGAAGATCTCTTCCCGGGGCATCACCGCAAAGGTGCGCTCCAGCATGCCGTTGTTGCGCGCGTCCCGGTAGTGGCGCGGGTTATCCACCAAGGCGCCGTCGGGACCGAGGAGACCGAAGTCGACCCCCCACGTGTCTACCGCGATGCCGTCGAGCTTCAACTTCCGCTCGCGCCCGGCTTTGGTGAGACCTTCGCGGATTTCATGGAACAGCCGGAAGGTGTCCCAATACAGACCGGTCGGTATCCGCACCGGCTGGTTCGGGAAACGGTGGATTTCCTCAAGGACCAGCTTCCCCTGGCTGAGCGTCCCGAGCATGGCGCGTCCGCTCTCAGCGCCCAAATCGATTGCGACGAAAGTGTTCATGGCCACAGAGTGTGTAGTATATCGCTCTCCACCCGGCCGCCGCTGAGATCGCCTGCTCCGGCGTCACAGCCCGGCCCGCAGGCTAAGGCAGAATGGGGAAAGTGAAGATCCTTTACACCGCGGCGCATGGGGGATATGAGAAAGCCGCTGCGCCTCTCGGCGGCGGCGCGGCGATCTGCGAGCGTCTTTGCGCCGAGTGGCGGCGCACGCGTCCCTTCGAACTCGAATTGCTGACGCCGGCGCTGCTGGGCGAGCAGGCGCCTGCGGCGCACGAGCTTGTGGGTTTCGGCGAGCGTGAGTACGCCAATTTCTGTTATGCCTTCAGCCAGGCTGTGACCAGCGAAATCTTGCGCCATGACCCTCGCAGCGTCATTGTGCTAGCGAACGACATCTCCGAGGGGCCGGATTTCAGGCGTCTTCATGAAGCCGGTTTCTCCGTATACGCCATCTACCACGTCGACGTAGTCGCTTATGTCTCGGCTATCTATGCGCGCGGGCTTGTACACCCCGCCACGCTGGCGCGGTGGTATGACCGGCTCGCCGCGTCGCCCTTCCGGGGATTCCTGCCGCGCATTGCGGAGTTGATTTTCGAGAAGCAGCGGCAAACGGTCCGATACTGCCGCGGTTTGATTGTGCCGTCTCCCGCCATGAAGGACTTGTTGCGGCGCTGTTATCCCGGACTCGCGCCGGAAAGGGTGCATGTCATCCCTTGGGGAGCGCCGGATCGGGATTTCGACGAAGCCGCCGTGCAGCGCGAGGCGCAATCCCTGCGCCGGCGGTGGGGCGTTCCTGACGATGCTCAGGTGCTGCTGACCCTCAGCCGGTTATCCCCGGAAAAGGGCCAGGACATTCTGCTCCAAGCGCTCTTGGAATGGGAACGGGAGGGCGGTCCTCCTCAGCCGCTGTGGGTCTTCCTGTGCGGGGGCGCAGCGTACATGATGGGGCAAGCCTTTGAGCGCAAGCTGCGCCGGTTGGGCAGCCGGCTGCACCGTGTACGCGCAGTGTTCCCCGGACACGTCACTGGACTCGAAAAACAGGCATATTTCCGGATGGCTGATCTTTACGTCTTTCCGTCCCGCCACGAAAGCTACGGGTTGACGCTCATGGAAGCGCTGGCTGCGGGGTTGCCGGCTCTATGTTTGGATCACCACGGCGCACGGTGCGTGATGAACCCCGATCTCGGCGCCTGCGTTCCCCGGGGCGGGCTGCTTCCGGCGCTGAAACAGATGCTTGGGGATGCGCAGGTTCGCAAACGTCAAGGGGAAAACGCGCGCCGGTTCGCCGCCGCCCATCCTTTTGCCGCCTCCGCCGCCGCTCTTGCCCGCATCCTCACCGGCGGCGATGAATCTCCGCGCGCTTCAGCCAGTTCACCAGAAACAAGACAGCGATCCCAAACGCCGGACCAGCGATCGTGAGGATCCAGATCGCCTTCACATCCGCGGCAATCGAGTGGCGCAGCACCATGGTGGCATAGAGCGCCCCTGCGCCCGCAAAGAACGCCGCTCCGATCCACTCCCACCGCCACGCTAGCACCAGCGCCACCGCTAAGGCGACACTGGGAATCAGGTGCATCAGGAACGCTGCCAGCGTCCGCCAGAAGCCCTGACCCGTACCGAATACATCCAGCGCGAACACGCTCAGGAACGCGATGAACGCGATCGATAGCGCCCGCGGCGCCCAAAATAACGCTTGCGCGGTTCGCTGGGTCATCGTTGCGCCTTTGACGGCTGCTTTGCCGCCGGTGCTTCCTTGTATTCCAGAATCTGGCCGTCCGCCAGCAGCCGGGCTCTCAGCTTGTCGTATGGCACATCCTGCACCGCCATCTTGCCGTCGATCGCCATTGCCGCCGCCGTCGCCGCCGACTGCCCGAGGATCATGAAAACCGGCTCCATCCGGATCGACCCGTAGGCGATGTGGGAACTCGAAACGCACACGGGAACCAGCAGATTGGACGCCTGTCCCTTTTTGGGCACAAGCGAGCCGTAGGCGATTTGATAGGGTCCCTGCGTGCTCACGCCGATGTCGCCTTCATTTTGTACGTAGCCTTCAGGCGTGATATAGCGCTGCACGTTGTGCGAATCGATGCCGTAAGATCCCATGCCTACGGATTCAGGCGTCGGACGCCGCTTAAGGAGTTCGTGCTCGGTCATGACATACTTGCCGATCATGCGCCGCGCTTCCCGCACGTAAATTTGATGTGGCCAGTTGCCGTTGTCCGTGAACTCGTCTTTCGCCAGTCCCCATTTCGCCATTGCCGTACGGACGTCCGCCGGGACTCTCGGGTCGTTAGCGATGAAGTAGAACCATCCCTGCTGATACGTGATGTGTTCCTGGATGATTTCCTTGCGCCGTTCATAGGAGGCTTCCGGGTAGTCCCAATTGCGCCCGATGTTATCGGTGCTGAACGGACCGTGATTATTGGTGTCCGTTTTGGCGTTGGGAATCGGGTCAAACTTGTGGAACGTTTCGCGCCACCCCGCCTCGAAGATTCGCAGGAGCAGCTCGTACTGGCTCGGATCGTAACCCGCCGGCTTGGGGAAGGGAACCCGGTTGGCTTCCACTTGGGTCAGGCACACGCGGAAGCAGTACGCCTGCACCTTTTTGTCGCCGTCGCCATAATTTCCCGGGTGCTCAGTGCTGATGCGCGGCAGCACGCCGCTTTTGGGATCGCCCGGAATCCGGTACGGCGAGATGGGAGTCTTTAGGACTCCGAAGTGATGCCGGTGGTGCAGTACGCCCGTCTGCACGCCCGCCCACTTCTCGCCATAGGTCTGCATCGATTCGCGCCCGACGTGATAATCCACGCCCGCCGCAGCCATGAGGTCGCCTTCGTAGGTGGCGTCGATAAAAACTTTCGCGGCGAACGTCCGCCCGTCCAGCGTGCGAATCGAGACGATCCGGTCGCCTTGCTTCCTCACGCCCTTCGCGCGGTCGAGCCACGCGTTGCGGATGACCGGCACTTTGGCTTCCTTGATCCATTCCTCGAAGATGTTTTCAGCTACATGGGGCTCGAAGATCCACATCGTGCGGGCGCCCTTGTCAATCGCTTCCGTGCCTTGCCCCCGGTTGCCGTACTCTTCACGCTTCTGCCACTTCCAAGCTTCCGGTTTCTCGTAATGCTTCCACACGCGGTGATAAAACTCGCGCGACAAGCCGCCGATCACCGCCTTGTTGCCCGTGTCGGTGAATCCCAAGCCGCCCGCCGAAAGTCCGCCCAAATGGCGCTCCGGGCACACCATCAGCGCGGACTTTCCCATCCGGGACGCCTGCACCGCGGCAGTGACCGCGGCCGAAGTGCAGCCGTAAATCAGAATGTCAGCTTCCCGCGGCGCCGCCGCCTCGCCCACCGTCAATGCCCCTAGCATTAAGCACCCAATCGCCTTCATCAAAGCCTCCAAGGATTCCGTATGAGTTTCAATTGTATCTAAGCATCGCCCTGATCGCCGCGCTGCGTTACACTTCTACCTATGTTGAGACCCCTGCTCTGTTTGTTTGCCGCCCTGCCTGCGCTGTGCGGCGTCACAGCCATCCGCGTCGAAGAACGTTCCGACGTCTTGGACGGCGCGCCCATGGGCAGCGCCGGGCCTTACGAGCGCATCATCGCCAAAGCCCATTTCGCCGTGGATCCGAAACTGCCGGCCAACCGCATCGTATGCGACATCGGCTTGGCGCCGCGCAACGCTCAAGGCTTGGTGGAATTCTCCGCCGATCTCTACGTCCTCAAGCCCCGCGATCCCTCCCAAGGCAATGGGACGGTGCTCTTTGAAGTTTCCAACCGCGGCGGAAAGGGCATGCTAGCCATGCTGCAAGGGGCGGCTTCGAGCATGGACCCCCGCACGCCTCCACAGTTCGGCGACAATTTCCTGCTGCGGCAAGGCTTCACGCTCGTCTGGCTCGGCTGGCAATTCGATGTGCCGAAGGAGCCCAACCGTTTGCGCCTGTACGCTCCGGCGGTGACCGGGCTCACGGGTCTGGTGCGCTCCAATATCATCGTCGACAAGACGGAACAAGTGGTCTCCCTCGCCGACCGCAATCATGTGCCCTACCCGGTGGCGGACGAGAAGTCCGCTACCCTCAGTGTGCGCGACCGCATCGACGCTCCGCCGCAGCTCATTCCGCGAGCTCAGTGGCGGTTCCCCGACTCGGGCAGCGTCGCACTCGACGGCGGATTTCAACCGGGGCGCATTTACGATGTCGTGTATCGCTCCACCGATCCCACGCTTGTGGGACTCGGTCCCGCCGCTGTCCGCGACTTGATTTCGTTCCTCAAATACGGCGGCGTGGAGACGCTGCTCGGCGATCAGCGGAGGCATATCAAACACGCTATCGCCTACGGCGTGTCGCAGAGCGGGCGCTTTCTCCGGACGTTCCTCTACTACGGCTTCAACGCGGATGAAAAAGGACGCAGGGTCTTCGACGGAGTGTGGGCTCACGTTGCCGGCGCCGGGCGCGGCAGTTTCAACCACCGTTTCGCTCAGCCCTCCCGCGATGGGCATCCGCTTCTGAACGTCCTTTATCCGACCGATATTTTCCCCTTCACCGACCTGAACCAGAGGGACCCGGAAACCGGGCTCGAAGGCGGCATCCTGAATGCCGCGGTCAAAGCCGGGGTTGTACCGAAAATCTTTTACACCAACAGCTCGTACGAGTATTGGGGGCGCGCCGCCGCTCTCACCCACGTCGCTTGCGACGGTTCCGCCGACGCGCCCATACCCTCCACCACGCGCATTTACTTCTTCGCGGGAACCCAGCACGGTCCCGGCTCTTTCCCGCCGCGCCAAGGCGCAGCGCGCCATCTGCCCAACCCGAACAATTACCGTCCCCTGATGCGCGCCCTGCTCGTCTCCTTGCACCGTTGGGTCAGAGACAATAAGGAGCCGCCGCCCTCGCGCTATCCCACACTTGCGCGCGGCGAGCTTACGCCGCTCAGCTCTTTCCGCTTTCCAAAGCTCGGCAATGTTGCCGTGCCCGCCCGCCCGCAGCGCGCTTGGCGCGTCGATTACGGACCCGACTTTCTCACCAAGGGCGTCGTGATTTTCGAGCCTCCGAAGCTTGGCAAGCCTTTCCCCGTACTTGTCCCCCAAGCCGACTCCGACGGAAACGAGTTGGGCGGAGTGCGTTTACCCGAAGTGGCCGTTCCGCTGGCTACCTACACCGGGTGGAACTTACGCACTCCGAAAATCGGCGCGCCGGATGAAATGTATAGCATGGTCGGCTCGTGGCTGCCCTTCGCCGCCACCAAAGGCGAGCGTGAGAAGGCCAAAGACCCGCGTCCCTCGGTAGCCGAACGCTATCCCAGCCGGGAAGCATACTTGCAAAAGATCCAGGAATCCGCCGCAGCCTTGGTCCGCGAAGGCTTCCTGTTAGAGGCGGATGTCCCGGCGGTGGCCAAACATGCCGCCGCCATCTGGGACTATTTGCAACACGCACGTTAGGGAACTTTGGCGAAAGGACGCGGCGTAGCTCCGGGTGAGATCTCCCCGCGGCGGCGGTTCCGTATCACCGCAACCGTACTTCGGGCGCCGGCTCATACACGATCTCCGCTTCGCGCCCGCCGTTGAGGATTGACAGCCGCCCCGCTTCGATCACCAGCTCATTAAAACTGCTGTTTGCCGGAGTCGCCATGATGCCGGCTTCATCGATCTGCCGCAGAATCGCCCGGCGCTCTTCCAGGCTCTGGGCTTCCGTTTCCAGCCGGATGGCGCTCTTGATGATGAACTCGACGGACCGGTAACCATACCCCACCGGCGCCAACCCTGGTCCGCCTAAATCAACGTACTGGAAATAATCGGGGCTCGGCTCGGCGTAAACCGTCGCGCCCGCCCCCGCCGGGCGGCGCGTGTAGCAATATTGCAGTCCCCGGTACTGATCCGAATGCGACAGCCACGCGCCCGCATCCGCACCCGCACAGTACATCGTCAATCCCTGCGTGTTTGTCCCGGGCGCCTCATCCGGAAATCCCAAGGCGTTCTGAACATTCAGGCACGCTCCGTTGTTCCAGATCACGCGCGCATCCGTCCACAGGAATCCCTCATTTCCGTTGGGATACTTGTCCCGGATGCCATACACGCTCACCCGCACCGGCAACAGACCCGTGATGAAATGCACCAGATCGACATAATGGCACCCGATGTAAGTGAAAGCGTCCGAGTTCTCCACCGTGCACCAGTTCTGGAAGTTCGAGTGACGGTAGTACCACTTCTCAAGCAGGCAAGCCGTGCCTAACCGGAATTCGCCGAACAGCCCGGCGCGGTAACGCTGCCTCGCCATGTGGCTCCGGTCGTCGAAGCGTTTGTGGTATTCGACGCCCACCAGCAGCCCTCGCTTGCGGGCTTCCTCTTCAATCTCGCGGGCGTGCTCGATCTTCAACACCAGCGGCTTGACCGCCAGCACATGCTGATCATGCCGCAACGCGGTCATAATGGCGTCGTAGTGAAGCTGATCCGGTACCGCCACGACTACGATCTGCCGCGGCGGCAGCTTGGCGACCACCTCGCGGAAGAGATCCGGATACTTGCCGTCGTCGTCGAGCGCCGGGTAGGGTGTGAAGCTCTGTCCGGGGAAAGCCCTGCGGAGAGTTTCCGATGCGGCTAGATCGCGCAGCGGCGCTCCGGTTAACGCGCACACCGAAATCTCTCCGATGACGCCCTGCCGCTGCATGTGATAAAGCGACGGCAGGAGCTGATCATGAGTGATCATCCCGCCGCCGATCACCGCCACCTGCGGCTTCATGCGTGGACCTCCTGCCTCCGCTCAGCGAGAACTTCCGCGAACGCCTCCGCGAGCACGCTCACGCCCTCGCGGACGGCTTCTGCCGGCGTAACCAGCGGCGGGGCGATCTTCACCGTGCTTCCCATGGGACCCACCGGCGAAAACATCAGCAAGCCTTTTTCGACGCAGCGGCGCACGACTTCCCACGCCAAGTCGCCGTCCGGCTCCTTCTTGCCCGGCTTGACGCAAGCGACTCCGGCGACCATGCCTCTGCCTGCCACCCAGCCGATCTCCTCAAGCTTCGCCGCCAGCTTGTGCAGCTCCTCTTGCAGCAGCGCGCCCACCCGCGCCGCGTTCTCCACCAGATTCTCCTTCTCGATCACCTCGATGGACGCCAGAGCCGCCGCGCAGCATACCGGGTTGCCCGTGTGCGTCGAGGTCATGCTGCCAGGGGGATGCAGATCGAGAATGTCGGCGCGCCCCGCCACTGCGGAAATCGGAAGCGAACTCGAGATGCCTTTGCCGAACGTGGCGAGGTCCGGTACGATTCCGTAATGCTCGAATCCCCAAAACTTGCCGGTGCGTCCAAAGCCCGC
>FWPV01012095.1_pt1 | contig 13460 bp, 11 predicted proteins | sample 2228371 | NCBI WGS metagenome assembly FWPV01 (sample SAMEA103939776, study PRJEB20133) | metagenome | reverse complement strand
AACTTGACTAATTATTTTTGACTTTCTTTTTATTAGTTTTTATCTATTCAACACTTTTTGGAGATGAACCATTTAAAAATTAATGAAAGATGAATGGTAAAAGCAAAAAAGGTAGAGCGTTAATAGGATTTGATGGTTTTGTAGATGAAATAATTCAAGTCGTTGACCAGAGAGAAAATTTCTCTAAATTTTCTCGCGTAAAAACAATTTCTGCTTTTTCAGAAAGGATAGCAAGTGCAGCAAGGGAAAGTGCAAATATTGAATTGGTTGTTAGTAAAGTTAAAATTGGTGGGAATGGACCTATAATGGCAAATGCAATGGCAAACTTGCAGGTTAAGGTCTCTTATATTGGAAGTTTAGGATTTCCTGAAATCAATCCTGTTTTTTTACCACTACAAAAAAAGTGCAAAATATATACCCTTTGTGAACCTGCTCATACTGATGCACTTGAATTTGAAGATGGAAAAATTATGTTGGGTAAGATGAGTTCTCTTAACGAAGTTACCTGGCAAAATTTACTTGATAAAGTTGGGTTGGAAAAATTGAGAAAACTTTTTTCTGATGCAGATTTAATTGCATTGGTTAATTGGACGATGTTGCCTCATATGTCGGACATATGGGAACATATCCTGAAAGAAATATGTCCGTCAGTCGATAAAAGCAAAGAAAGATACGTTTTTTTCGACTTAGCAGACCCTGAAAAAAGGACTTTTTCTGATAAAAAAAATTTGATTTCGTTAATTCCTAAGTTTTCAAAATATTTCAAGGTGATATTAGGCTTGAATGAAAGAGAAGCAAGGCAGATAGCAGAAGTAATAGAGATTAGCAAAAATTGGAATACTAAAACCTCAAACAAGCCTCAGATTACAAAGGCTGAAGATTTATGTCATTTTATTTTTGATTCTCTTAGAATTTATTGTGTTGTGGTTCATCCAATTAAGTATGCAGTTGCAAGTGAGGGTGGGAAGTTATACTATCAGGACGGTCCGACAACTAAAACGCCAGTTATAACGACTGGTGGAGGAGACCATTTTAATGCCGGCTTTTGCACAGGAATGATTTTAAATTTAGGGGTTCAACATTCCCTGTTGATGGGTGTGTGCTGTTCAGGGTATTATGTAATGACAGGTAAATCACCATCTTTAGAAACCCTTAATAAAGCAATAGAAATGTGGGAGAAAAATAAAAAGCTTGACTTAAAAAAATTAAACGATTAATAAATAGTTGCACTATCCTATATGTCATTTTTGCAAAGGCAAGAACCCATTGCACATACTTTGTGTAATGATTTATTCATTGCTTCTAATTTTAGATAAACTCAGTAATGGGGGCAGACCCCCAATGGTCTCAGGAGGGTGATGACATTGGTAAGCAGAGTGTATTTTACCGATATGCGTGCGAGTTCTCAAAATAATATAATAAAAAAGATTTCACGACTATTTAAAGAAGCAGGATTTGACAAAATATTTTCAAAAAATGATTTTGTGGCTCTTAAAATGCACTGGGGAGAATATGGAAATATTGCAATAATTCCTCCACCAATTATTCGGTGCATAGTTGATAATGTAAAATCTTATGGGGGGAAACCATTTCTTACCGATACTAATACACTCTATTCAGGTGGTAGGCGAAATGCAGTAGATAATATTTTCACTGCTGCTTTTAACGGATTTTCTTTGTTATCTGTAAACGCACCTATAATAATTGCAGATGGACTGGTAGGAAAAGATTATGTGAGAGTAAAAATTGATGGTAAACACTTTAAAGAAGCAAAAATTGCAAGTGGAATTTGGCATGCAAATTCTATTTTAACAATAACTCACTTTAAAGGACATATGCTTTTTGGATTTGGGGGAACAATCAAGAATTTGGGGATGGGAAGTGCAGTTCCTGCAGGTAAACAAACTTTACATTCTGATGTTTTGCCTATCGTTGAGGAAAGCAAATGCGTGGGTTGTGGGTTATGTATTCAGCACTGTCCTGAAAGCGCTATTGCTATTAATTCTTATGGGAAAGCAAGAATTGAAAGCAAAAAATGTATTGGTTGTGGTGAATGCACTGCTATCTGCCCCCATAGGGCAATTCCTATAAATTGGAAGTCTGATGAAAAAACTGTTCAAGAAAAGACGGTAGAATATGCTTTAGCATCCTTGAAAAATAAAGAAGGTAAATGCGGTTTTTTTAACTTCCTTATTAATATTTCTCCAGATTGCGATTGTGGAAATTGGAATGATTCTGACATTGTTCCAGATATTGGGATTTTAGCTTCTATCGATCCTGTTGCAATTGATGTGGCTTCAGTTGATTTAGTAAATAACGCAATACCTCTACCAAATTCGAGATTGGAAAATAAAATGCAGGCAAAAGATAAATTTGTTGCAATTCATGGTAAAGAATGGCGGTTTGCAATCGAGTATGCAGAAAAAGTTGGACTTGGAAGCTCAAAATATGAATTAATTAAAATAAAATGAAAGATTGAGAAGATAAGAGCAATCTAAACTGCAGGTAGAAGTTTTTGACAAAAGAGAGTCAGACTCTCTTTTGTCAAAAACTCAGGTTATTGACACCACAAGTAGTGTCACTTCAACCACACCCCGTCTCCGCCGAGGCGGAGCCACCCCTCTCAAGAGGGGGATATATCAGTAAATTCCCATTCTTATAAGGGGTAGATGGTGAATAAGCAACAGCCAGTGTAGTTTGAACTATGCCCTGGATACCTTTTTGAAGTTGGGCAAGCCACTCCTTCCGCCTCATCTTTCCAATGTGTTCTTTTTTTAAAGATAAACTCACATCATACACTTATAAAAATCAGAAATTAAAGCAATTCTTAAATTTTTTTTTTGACAAAAAAAGACAAAAAGAATAAAATAATTTCTAAAAAATGAAAAAAGAAATCGAATTTGACATATTTATTGAACAAGATGGAACAATCAACATTGTAAATTTTTCAGAAACTGCATTAAAAGTCCTCCTTGCTTTAAATCCAAAAAGTGAAAATCTCAATAAGATAAATAAGATTTTAAAAAAAAATAAGATAAAGGGAGAAGTATTTTGTGGATAGCAAAGGTATAACAAGTCAGGTCCAAGAGGAAATCAAGATTTTAATCAGAGCAAGGTATCCAATTTTATACATTGTATCCTATGAAGAAAATAGAGTGACCGAAGTTTTACAAAGAATTGCTTTAGAAAGAGGGAAAACTCTATATACCTGGACAGTTACAAAGGGTTTAATCGAGCCACTTCAGCACAAAAAAATTGCAGGTGACGATCCCATTTCTGCCTTAGATGAAGTATTAAAAATAATGTCGCCTTCTATTTTTGTTTTTTATGATTTCCACCCATATTTAAATGACCATACAATCATCCGAAAACTTCGGGAAGTTGCAAACAGCATAAGCAACACATATAAAACTCTCGTTTTTGTATCTCCTATTTTAAGAATACCGTTAGAACTTGAAAAAGATATTTCTGTTATTGACTATCCATTGCCTTCTCTTGCTGAGCTTCGAAAGCTATTACATGATATTATAAGTGAAATAAAAGACAACCCAAATGTAGATGTTCAGTTAGACGAAGAGACAGAAGAAAAAATACTTCATGCGGCACAAGGGCTTTCTTTGAAGGAAGCGGAAAATGTATTCGCAAAAGCCTTAATAATAGATTCAAGGCTTTCAAAAAATGACATTCCAATAATTTTATCAGAAAAACAGCAAATTGTTAAGAAATCACAAATATTGGAATATTACGATGCGATAGAGGATTTTTCAAATGTTGGTGGATTAGAAAATTTAAAGAATTGGTTATTACAAAGGGGAGTTGCCTTTACAGAAAAGGCTAAAGCATTTGGACTTCCCGCACCAAAGGGGGTTTTACTGATTGGAGTGCAGGGTTGTGGAAAATCACTCTGCGCAAAGGCGATATCTTCTTTGTGGAAGTTACCTTTATTGAAATTTGATGTAGGAAAGATATTTTCATCGCTTGTGGGGTCGTCGGAAGATAACATCAGAAGAGCAATAAAAATTGCAGAATCAGTATCACCTTGTATTTTGTGGATTGATGAAATAGAAAAAGCATTTGCAGGAACACAATCATCAAACTTTTCAGATGCAGGAACAACCTCCAGAGTTTTTGGGAGTTTTATTACTTGGCTACAGGATAAAAAAAGTGATACTTTTGTGGTTGCAACGGCAAATGATATTTCCCAATTGCCTCCTGAATTAATGCGAAAAGGGAGATTTGATGAAATATTCTTTATTGACTTACCAACTGCGGATGAAAGAAAAGAAATATTCTTGATTCATTTGGCAAAGAGAAAAAGAGATCCCAAAAAGTTTGATCTTGATTTACTTGCAAAAAAATCTGAAGGCTTTTCTGGAGCAGAGATTGAACAAGTTGTAATATCTTCTTTATTTGATGCCTTTCATCTTGGGAAGCAATTATCAACTGAGATAATCATATCCAATTTGGAGAAAAGTATTCCACTGGTAAAAACTATGTCCGAAGAAATAAACGCCCTGCGAAAATGGGCTGAAGGTAAAGTTCGATATGCAACTCCAAAAGAAAAAGATGAAGAAAAAAATGCAAAAAGAAGAATTGAAATATAATTTGTGAGTTTCCTCTGAGAAGTATACTTTTCTAATTTCTGTAGTAATCAAACTTTTATTCAATCGGTATTGGAGTTCTTAAAAATGGCTTCTTAGAGTGAACTCATTTATCTAAACCTGATGATTTAAAATTGAAACAAAGCATTTCACAATCGCCAAATAGCTTCAATAGATGTATGGGTAATGTTAGCCTTTCATCTTTACATTAAAACTCAAAACAAAGTGACACAATAGATGTAATTTTGAGCATGCGTGAACCCTCATTATTTGTATCTCATTGCGAACCCTAATAGTGTCATTTCAGCTATTTAATATTGTTTCACTCTGAACTACTCTCCAACACTTGCCACAATGAAGGAGGAGCAAATTTCATGCTTTAAATTTATACTTTTGTCTAAAAAAAACACCAAAGTGGTGCTATAATTTAAAATGTTATATTGGAAAGTATGAAAATTGCATTCAAATTCTATAAATTGTGATTTTGCCTTTAAGGGGGGAATCAAGAATGTCTGCATGCATTGTTTTGTTTCCATTAATTGCGCCAAGTGCTTGGCCTTTGTTGGTCTCCTCCGCTTCTTTTGTTGCTCATGCATTAGGCTATTCCTTCAGCAATCAAATTTCTCATAAACAAAATCTTGCTCATGCAGTTGATTCCCTCGAAGAACAAGTTGAATGGCTTGTGCAAGATACAAAAGAACTTGGGAAAACATTGTCTCAAGATGATGAATTTACAATCAAATCCAAAGATATTGTCTTTACTTGTAGAAAAACTGCAAGAGGAAGATGTAAAATTACTGTCAGGGGAAAAAATAAAACAAAATTAGAACTAAAAGAAGAAGGAGAAAAAATACTTAATCAGATAATGCAAAAATTTTCTTATGAAATGGTAAAAAGAGAAATTGAAAGGCAGAATTTAAAAGTTGTAAACGAAGAAAACTTAGAAGATGGCTCAATAAGAATAAGAGTTAGAAAGTGGGTATAGCAATTATTATGATGAGTCATTTTGTTGTAATTTTTATTTTTAAAGAGTGAGTTTTAAAATTAGATAATTTTCTACAAAAACTTGACTGTTTGATTTCCTTATTTTTTTGGCAAAAGACTGCAAATTTGTTTAACAAACAGAATTAAAAAGCTTCATAAGAACATCAAATTGATAAAAGAGGGGGTGAGTAGTTATGAAAAAAGACAAAATTTTAATGTGCACATTTTTAGTAATCATTTCAATTTGTATTTTCAAAACGCAAACTTCTATTATTCTGGCTAAATCGGAGTTAAACAAAATTAACAAGGAAAAAGTACAGGTAAAATATCTTGATAAAGTTGAATTTGATGGTAAGACGATGAAGTTTACTTATACGCTTTTAAGCAAGTGTCCTGCGAAGTATCATACTCCTTCTATTGAGTTAAATACAAATATTGTTTTTTCAAACGGGAAAAAGCAACTTGATACTATAAAAGTTGTAATAAATGATACGATTGAAAATTCTATCCGTTGCGTAGAGACGGCATATGTTCAAATTAATTCAAGCATAAATCTTTACAAACTAATTAAGGAAAAAACTGATGAATTAACAAAAGAAAAAGTGTATGTAGGAGATTATTATGCTATCATTTTACCACAGGTAAGAATATCTTCAAGTAAGGATGAAGAAGTATACGATATTTCGTCCATAGCAGCTCCTTATGATGGTTCTGATGAGGCTTATGAAGAGGAAGAGGAAGAGGAGGAGGAAGAAGAATCGTCGAAAAGCAAAAAGTTTTATAGCATTGATGATTATTTTAAAACTCCTGACGAAAGAGGAAAAGTTAAAGTTACGCGAAAATTTTACACATCTCTGTGGTATTGTCAATTGTGGAAGAGGGATGGGTCAAAAAAGGACGGCTTTGATGGTTATGGAAAAACACTTGAAGAAGCACGAAATGAATCTATAAGAGGTTGTAAGAGAACAAATAATCCAAAATGTGCTGAATTTGCAGTTGACCCACAACATACAGAATGCAAATTTTCAATTAAAGAAGAAGTTGAAGAAAAAGAATATTCTGAAGAAAGTATTGCATTGCTTAGACTTAAACCTACGCAATCACAGTGGACATGTTACTTTTACGATAAAACCACCGGCGATAAAATTACTTCTTCTTCGCATGCTACTCAAGAAAGTGCAATTAATGACTTAATAAAACAATGTAATAAAGAAAAGTTATATGGCTGTGAAGAGGCTCTTAGTGACTCTTTATATAGGGTCTGCAATGGCTCTATGTATATAGAGGAACCTAAGCCAAAACTCAGATGGAAATGTATCTTATTTAAGAAAGATGGTTCGAAAAGAGATGGGTTTGAGGGAGTTGGTGATACGGAATTTGAGGCGCGAAATCAAGCGGCAAAGCAATGTCAATATACAAACAACCCAAGATGCTTTGAATTCTCCACCGACCCCAACCATACAACATGCAATATGGAAACAGTTTATGATTAAAAGAAATAAAAAAATAGAAAATAAAAAGTTAAAAGAACTTATTTCATATTTAAAGACTTTAAAAAGTGTTGTCGTTTGTTATTCAGGTGGAGTAGATTCCACTTTTTTATTGAAGTCAGCAGTTATTTCGCTTGGAAGAGAAAATGTATTTGCTGTTATTGAGGATTCAATTTTATTCCCAGATTGGGACAAAAAATTTGCACTAAAATTCTTAAAGAAAGAAAAAATAAAGTATAAGCTGATTAAAAACACACAAATTTTAAATGATTCACTTTTCAAATCAAATCCAACCGACAGATGTTATTATTGTAAAAAGCATTTATTTTCAGAGGTAAGAAATTTTATTAATGAGGGTGTAAAAGGAAGTAGAAGTGGTAGCGGATGTGTAGGAAACAATCCAAAAGTTTTGCAAAATGGCAATAAATGGAATTATATATTAACTGCAACTAATTATTCAGATAAAAAAGACATACGACCAGGACTAAAAGCAGAGAAAGAAGAAAATATAATTTCCCCTTTAAGCTTATTAAAATTTACAAAAGAAGATATAAGGGAGGCGTCAAAGGAACTTAAGATAGAAGGTTATTGGCGGGCATCTTCTGCTTGTCTCGCTTCCCGCATACCTTTTGGAGAGGAAATTGACGAGAAAAAACTGAAAAGAGTTTTAATGGCAGAAAAATTTTTAAGAAAACTTAATATTAATTTGGTAAGAGTTAGGCTTTATAATGGTAGTTTAAGTAAAATTGAAGTCGGTAGTGGAGAAGAAAACAAAATAATAAAAAATAAAGAAAGAATTATAAACTATTTCAGAAGAATTGAAGTAGAGGAGATTCACTTAGACCTGTTAGGCTACAAGCCCGCAGGGATGAGGTTTACAAAATCGATTGTAGAGAGATAATCGTGGATTTTTTTGAAGTAAACACCAGACATTTAACGAGCCTGATGCAAAACCCAATTTTTGTTTACCTACACAAGTAACCAACTTTATTCTACCTCTATATCTATTTATGCGATTTTCTAATTCAATTTAAAACCTGCAACTTAAAATTTATTGCCTTGTGAAAACAGGCTCCATTAACTGCTAATTTAATCAACAAACACTAATTTAGTGATTTTATAATTTTAAGGAGGTGTTTTTTTATGCCAATAGATGTTCAAAAAGCATTATCAGCTCAATTTGAGCCAGTTGTATTTGAATATACAACAAAGGATGTCATTTTATATGCTTTAGGTGTTGGTGCGGGAGATCCACCAACTGAAAAAGAAGAACTTCAATTTTGCTATGAAGGAGGTTTGAAGGTTCTTCCGACATTTGGAGTTATTCCAATTTTTTCGGCTCTACCACAACTCACAAAAGCTCCGGGAATTCAAATAAATCCTATGATGATAGTTCATGGGGAACAATACCTTGAAATTAGAAAATATCCAATTCCTGTAAGAGGGAAATTGATTAGCAAACAAAAGATTGGTAGTATTTATGACAAGGGCAAGGGTGCCTTGATTAATCTTGAAGCAACTACAGAAACAGAAAAGGGAGAAGAAATATTCTTCAATATCTTTTCGATATTTGTAAGAGGTGAAGGTGGTTTTGGAGGAGAGAGAGGAACTTCTCAAACTTATGAACCACCCGCAAGACCGGCTGATGAAGTGGTTGAAATGAAAACATCTCCCACGCAAGCCTTACTTTACAGATTAAGTGGCGATTTAAATCCTTTGCATGCTGACCCTAACTTTGCCAAAATGGCAGGTTTTGAAAAACCAATTTTGCATGGACTTTGCACTTTTGGCTTTATTGGTAGAGCAATCATAAAAAAATTCTGCAATAATAACCCTGATAAAATAAAATCGCTGAGAGTGAGATTTGCTTCTCATATATTCCCAGGTGAAACAATTGTAACTGAATTTTGGAAGGAAGGCGACAAAGACCTGATTTTGAAAGCTAAAACAAAAGAAAGAGGAAATGACATAATAACAAATGCAATTGCTTCCTTGTATTGAAAAAAATTGGAAAATGTTTGGGGTGAAGTTGGGCTCTAAACTCAGAAATTTAGTTTGAGTATTAAATTTATTTTCGTTTAGTTGAGTTTTTGACAAACCAGAGTCTGACTCTGGTTTGTCAAAAACTCCTTATTTTAAGACTTTTGATTTCTCATATCCAAAACAAAAAGGCTTAAAAAGTTCATTATTTATGAAAAACTTATTTAACCGAAGAAAATCAATTCCGATAAAAGTTGGTAACATTACAGTTGGTGGTGAAAGTCCTATTTGTGTCCAAAGCATGTGCAAAACAAAAACAACCGACATTAAAAGCACACTATTTCAGATTGAAAAATTAATTCAGGCAGGCTGTGAATTGGTTAGAATAAGCATTCCAGATGATTCTTCAATTTTAGCATTAAAAAAGATAAAACAGGAATTAGCTGAAAAGAAAAAAGAAATTATCCCCCTCATTGCTGATATACACTTTAATTATAAACTTGCAATAAAAGCTGCCGAAATAGCAGATAAAATCCGCATAAATCCAGGAAATATTGATTCAGGATTAAAATTGAAGGAAATAATAAAAGCAGCAAAATACAACAACATTCCAATAAGAATAGGCGTGAATGCAGGCTCGATTGAAAAACAATTTTGCAATTTAAAAAACGAAAATGCCCTTGTTAAATCTATGCTTAAGCACATTACTTTTTTTGAAAAATGTAACTTCCAAAATTTAATTATCTCTTTGAAATCCTCAAATGTAGAAGAAACAATAAAAGCAAACAGGGAAATTGCTAAAAGATGTCATTATCCAATTCATCTTGGCATAACTGAGGCAGGGAATGAATTTTCTGGAACTATCAAATCAGTTGTAGGGATCGGGATTCTTCTATACGAAGGTATTGGAGACACAATCAGAGTTTCATTAAGTGCCGACCCTGTAAAAGAAGTTAAAGTTGGAAAAGAAATACTAATTGCACTCGGACTAAAAAAAAGCATAGACATCGTATCTTGTCCAACTTGTGCCAGAACAAACATTGATGTCGTTACAATTTCCAACAAACTTGAAAGCCTTATAAAAAACTCCAAAACAGGTCAGAAAAATAAAAAAAACAGCAACTTAAAGCCAGTTCAAAATCTTAAATCTAAAATAAGCAATTTCCGTCATAGCCGTCTTACCGACAACTCAAATTTTAAAATTAGTATTATGGGATGTTGTGTAAATGGCATAGGGGAGGCAAGCAAGGCTGACATAGGAATTGTGGGCATAAAACCCAATTGGGCTTATTTATATGTTTCAGGGGAGAAAAAAGAAAAAATCCCAGAAGAAACTATAATAGGGAAAATCAAGACAATTTATAATAAATTGGTTGATAATTTCTAAATGGTAGTGAACGGTCTTTAGACCATTCATAGTGCAGGGTCTAAAGAGCCAGTACTACCTTGTTAATTCGTTTGCATTTGCCTCTATCCACAGCGAAGGAATATAATATTTGAGTTTTAATTTTGATTTTATTGAAATTTTTCTTGTTTTTTTGCAAATTTTGGTATTATAAAATTAAGTAATTTTTTCTCAAGGGGTAAAAAAGAAATGAATACTAAGAAACAAAAGGTCTTCTTATTCCTGAAAAATATTTAAAAGATTTTGGAGATATTGAGATTATTCCAGAAAGGCTACGAATTATTGTAAAGCCTAAAAGAGCTTGTTGCGCAACTCTATTTTTTTATTTAGTCTGCGTCTATTTATGTGGTTTTTTAATGCAGGTTAAAATTGCTGCTGCGAGTTACCGACAAATGTAGGGCAATCCTTCAGAGGCTGTCCGATAACCCCTATTTTGGCTAAAAATTGTATAAGTTTAGTAGGTAAAACTTATACAAAAATGTGTAGTTTTTTGAACTGTCGGACAGCCTCTTCAGGTTTGCAAATTGCAAGTCTAAAGCCTTTGTTGCTGAAACAATCCTATGTGTCCTCTGTAATTGCGAATGAAGTGAAGCAATCCCCTGTATCTGTGCAGATGCGAGGCAGATACAAGAAAGATTGCTACGGGCTTTGCCCTCGCAATGAGTTTGTCGAGTGAGGTGGGCACACTGCTTCTAAAAGAGCGCAATTACTCCCACACTCCATCTCTAACAGAAGCCTTATACAAGAAGGTAATCTTTTGTGACAATTTAATTCAGATTTAGTCTTGTGAACTTTTTTATTAAAACAGGGCTCTTATGCTAAATCTTCTCATATCCTTTTGCTGTGAAAATAAAATCATTAATAAAATTTGTCATGTTTGGGTAATGATTAATTTGTGTTCGAGAAAGTTTATTTCCTTTATTTTTCCTTCAATATTTTTTAATTGTCCGAGAATATTTCTCAGTTCAATTTTATCATTTACCACCTTTAAGTTAGTTACATCCTCAAGTAAAAGTTCTTCTTTCCCTTCTTTTATTAAAAAAGCATTTGTTTCACACATTTTTTAACACCTCCAGAATAAAAATTTGACAAAATCAATACCGGGAAGAAAATTATACAACTCTGAAAACTACAGCAATTTTCCATATTTTTTAAATGCCATATCCATCAAAAAGAATTTCGACCAGGGAATACCTATTGCTTGAGGCTGGACATACACCATACCTATCAACCCTCCTTTTTTAACTCCATCTCTTCCATAAGAGAGTAATTTTATCATTTTCTTTACTTCTTTTCTTATTATTTTTCCGTTTGCTCTGGGAAGTGTTCTCTGGAGGTCAAGTGGTGAGTAGATGCATAATTTACCTGCACAGAGGTCTGCAAGTTTTTCAACTCCCACACATTCGGGGTCGTCTTTTTGAAGCACATCAAGTCCAATCTCAATAAGGTCAGGAATAATTAACTGAATGTCTCCACAACTGTGAAGAATGAATTTCATCCCCTCATTATGGGTTGTATCAATTAGTTCTTTGTATCTGGGTTTAAAAATCTGACGCCACAAGTGTGGTGAAATCATAAGCCCTTTTTGCATTCCCCAATCGTCTGTTGCAATTACACCATCAAGTTTCATCTTGGAATACATTTTTATAAGTCCTTTATACCATGGCATTATCTTATCAATCAACGCACATACTTTTTCTGGAGCAGTAATAAGATCTTGCATAATTTGAATATAGCCCCTCAAAAAATGTGCTCTCTCCCAGATGCAATTTCCTATATTTCCAATTAAGAATTTATCCTTCCCAAAAATTCTTGCAAGCGTTTCAAAAACCTGAAATCTTTCATGGCGAAATGGGTCTGGAGGCTGAAAGGATTCAATCTTTTCCCAATCGTCAATTGGATGTCCAACGCATTCACCAATTGTATGTGATATCTTTGCCTCCCAAATACATCCAAATTCATCTACCATTTTTCTTTTTTTTTGAAACAACCATTTTGGGCTAATTGTTTTTTTTAACCTCCAATTACCAATCAAAAAGAGATATTTATCAATATAAGGCAAATACGGTTCTTGGGGCTGCCAATTGCTCGCAGGATAATAGGTTATGTAAAATATATCACTTCTCCAAGGCAAAATACTGAAAAAAGGCACTCTATCGGGATTGTTAAATTCTATTGCTTTTAATACTCTTTTTCTACTATCCATTATTGATTCACTTACCTCCGTTGATTTCTAATTAGAGTCCGTCCATAAACTTAATATTTAGAGAAAATATTTTGGAGTAAGCCGTGTCCTCACGGCGTTCAGAATGGAATATCTCACTATCTGAACGGCGAGAGGTCTCGCCTGACTCCAAAAGGTAATCCGACTTTATGAACAGACACTAATTAGAATTTTTAACAAATTTTGGTGAGCTGGAATTGAACTATTAATAATTTTTAATTTAATCTGGGTTGAATTAAACTTGGTTGGCTTGAGCTGGGTTGAATGACCTTAGCGTGCCTTAGCATTGCTTGCTTTAGTTTGGTTTGCCTTGACTTGCGCTGTGTTGCTTTGGTTTGCCTCGGTTTGGCTTGGCGTCTTGGACTTGGTCTTGGATTTTGGCTTGGTCTATTTTCTTACAGAAAGATTCAAATCTGCTTTTTTCAAAATTTAAGCCGTGAAAAAACAATCACTCTACACGTTACTAAAAAAAGAATAGGTCTATAAAATAAGCATCTTTTACTGAAATAGTTTAAGTGGCTACAGCTCCAAATTTTACCTCCTACATTTTTTTATTAAACTCTAACTTTCTTGAGATTCACCAAATTTTGAAGTCAATTTTCTTTTAATTATCTCTGCATTCTTATCGCTGTTCTTTTTGAAATAATTAATAATTGTTTTCTCTATTTCTTTAATTAAATCATCAATTTGAGAAATATTTCTTTTTCTATCAAAAACTGATTTGACTTCAATTTCTGGATCAACTAAATAAGTTGGTCTAATAATTTGTTCAACAA
>FWPV01012094.1_pt1 | contig 13462 bp, 8 predicted proteins | sample 2228371 | NCBI WGS metagenome assembly FWPV01 (sample SAMEA103939776, study PRJEB20133) | metagenome | reverse complement strand
ACCTCCGTTTGATGTCGATGTGGACACCGAGACGCGGGAGATTCTTCAGGTTCGGGTGGCATCGATGGAACCCATAGGCAGGGTTCCTCATGTGTCGGGTTTCGAACTGGCTTACGAAGCTGGTTCGGAAAAGGTTGGTGAGGACGCCGAAGGAACCTGGCTGCAAGAGTGGGACTGTGTGCATGTGGAGGCGTATCCTCGCGGTGTGCGGCTGACGGTTGAGGTGACCCAGGGACGACGCGCCTTGTCGCAGACCTGGCATTTTGTGCTTGGTCCAGCCTTGACGGCTCAAGGGATGTAAGGGGGGGTGTTCCTTGCCCATGACGGACGAAGCCGTTTCCTGTGTGTCTGTCAAGGGACGCGGAAGGAGCCGGTCATTGTTGCGCGCGGAAAGAGTTGACGTGAATTTTTCCAACGAACTTCGACACGGAAGCCGAAAGGCTCAAACGCGGAAGGAGGCCGGTGCCGTTCTGGTTTACACCTTATGGATTTTGGCCGGGCTGTCTTTTTTAGCGCTTCAGGCAACGGCCGTTTCCAGGTACCGGGCTTTTGAAGTTCGCTGGGTTTGGGATGAACTCCAGAAGAGGGAAACGATCCATTCCCTGGTACGCCTGGCCCTTCATTCTCAGGAAATCCAAGGAATGCTTCCCCTCAACCGCTGGGTCACCTGTTCCATCGGGGGGATTTCCTTTCAGGTGCGTCGCGAAGACGAAAAGAGCAAAGTTCCTTTGAACCAATCGGACCCGAACAGGTTGAGAGGCGCCGTAGAAAAAGTCTTGGGTCCTGGAGCGGAACCTGTGGAAGTGGATCGGCTGGTGGATGCCATCTTGGACTGGCAGGATCAGGACCAGTTGAAAAGAATGCACGGCGCGGAAAGCGATGACTACCTTCGCCTGGGACTGCCGCCACCGGCCGACGGCCCGTTCACCAGCGTCTGTGAATTGCGCCTGGTGCTTGGAGTGACCCCCGAGCTTTTATGGGGTCGCCCGTGGGATGAGGCGGTGCGGGAGGCTTTGGCTGCACGTGAAGGGGTAACCAGCCTTGAGGAGGCTCCAAGAAGCCTTGCGGAAAGTCTTTCGGCTGTTGGCAGTTCGGGGACGCGCCTGACGTTTCTTTTTCCGCGATCGACTGAGGGCTATGAGGTGGAAATGGTGGTTTTCAGTGAGTCCCAAGGGCAGTGGAGCCTTCTCGATAGATGCCGAGGGTATGTGCATGGGTTCTGACAGAAGAGGCAGAGGCGGGTTTGGAGCACCATGTTTTCTGTGATAAGGCGTGGCGCGCGAGAATTGGTGGCCGTTTATTTTTCTGAGGAGAGCCTGGAGACCTTGGCTTTGGTGAAGCGGTGGGGGCGGTGGCGTCGAGCTTTCCGTGGAACAGGCTATGGCCTCGAAAAAAAGATCATCGGAGCCGGGCTAAGGGGTTTGGAAGAGTTTCTGAAGGATTTACCCGTCAGCCGAGACCGCCGAATCCATATCGGCATGCCACGGGACAAAGTGTTTGTGCGTGACGTCGTTCTTCCGCCCATGGCGCTGGAAGATGCTCTCGAAGCCGTCCGAAATGCTTTCGGCGTGCATTGCCACCTGCCTTTGAATGAAGTTTTTGTGGATGTGCGTCTTCATCGACTACGTGATGCTTCCGTCCAAGCCACGGTGGTTTACACGCCTAAAAAGAACGTGGAAGGCATTCTGAGCGTGGTGTCGGAAACAGGCCATGCGCAGGAGCTTCAAGGAATCTTTCCGGCGTCTTTTGGATGGCTGTCATGGTTTCGCCGGCTTGGAATGGATGCACCGGCTGCCGTCGTCGTCCCTGACGGAGAATGGACGGAAGTTTTTGCCGTGGGCCCCGAATCCCGTGTGCATTCCTGGCTGCTGTCCCGCAACCCAGAGGAGCCTTTCTCGGTTTCGGAGATCATGGGAAAACTCCAGCAGGCCGAAATCCCCCCGGATCGTGTCTTTTTCGTCGACGGATTCCAAGGACAATCCCTGCCGGCAATGGAGGATTCAAAGAGTGAATGGCCTCACCCTTTGAAGAATCGGGCCGGGCTGACGGCAGCTGTGGCTTTGGACGGCCGCTTTGACTTTTGCCTCAACGGAAGTCCTCCCAAGATTCGAGTCCTCCATCCGGCCAAAGTGGTGCTTCCATGCATGGTGGTGCTGGCACTCACGGGATGGGGCCTCAAGGCCGAAAACGACCGAAAGATGCAAAAGCTCGAAAGAAAAATCGAAAGGACAATGGCGACGATCCAAAGTCTGGAGCAGCAGTTGGAGCCCATGAAGAAAAACGTGGAAGAGATGCAAAGGGTACGGACCTTGCTTGCCGGGGCGGAAGGTTTCATGGGGCAGAGACCGAAATTTTTTTCTTTTTTTAACGACCTGGCGACTCGAAGTCCCGACGGGACGTGGGTCTCCAATGTGCGCTACGACCAAAACCAATTTGTGCTTCAGATGGTGACCCCCGATTCCCTCAAATTTCTAGAAGGCTTACGGGCTTCTCCCTTGATCAGGGACGTGCAGATTCGCGGGGCCGTGAATCGCCGCCCTGATGGAAAAGAAACCTTTCAGGTGGTGGTTGAGTTGAAAAAATGAGGTTTTTTTGGGGAAAGAAATGGCGTTCATGGGGTATCATTGCGGTCCTGAGCGGATTGGCTTTTGCCGTGTGGATATGGGTGGACTATTTTCCGGCGGCTGCAGAAAAAGCTTCGTTACAGACCCGTTTGGACGCGCTTCGCAATAAGGAATCCGCCTTGAGACGCCATATCGTGAAGCTTCAGGAAGATTTGGCTCGAGGTGGCTTGGTGGAGCAGGATGTGGCCCGCATTGAACGCATGCTGTTGCCGGCGCGTAGCCTGGAAGAAGCCGGCTCCAAGATGCAGCAGATGCTTCAGGAAGTTTTCGAGAAAAGCGGTGTCACGGTGCAATCCTACAGTGTTTTGGGGCCGACGTTCTGGGAAGGGATTCCCATGGCGGTCACGGAATTCCGGTTGAATGTGACCCCTGATGGTTTGGCTTCAGTGCTAAGGTTTTTGGAATCGGAAGAAAAATTGGTGCGTGTGGAAAGCCTATCCATTGTGTATCGAGGAACCCAAGGGGTGCCGCTTCTTGCCACCCTTCGTGTGGGAACCCTTTTTGTGGATGTGGAGACGCTCAAAGGCTATGTGGCAACCCGCAGTTAGGAACAAGCTGGGAACAAAGGTGGAAGAAACGCTTTGTGATAGAGGGGCCAAGAGGGTGATAAGCTTCATGAGGGGTTGGAAACGTGGGAGGATGTCTCGAGCCGTCCGATTCGAAAGGGTGTGGTCCGCGGTGGTCTTATTGGCTTTGGGCCTGACGCTCAGCGCCTGCTCTTCCACAAAAGTGCAGACCCCACCTTCAGGAGGCGGGCCGGCTTCCACGTTAACGGCCCAGAAACCCACCATGAAAAGTACAGAATTTCCCGAGGGTACGGAATCGTCGGGGGGTGTGGTCACCGTGAGGCCCATGGAGGGTGTCGGTGCGGACAAGGAATCCGGTCCACGTCGGCCTCTCTCGTATACAGCAAGCCCACGCGGAGGGCCTGGCGCTCGAGGGCGTTCTCAAGAAGCCGCAAAGCCGGAAGGGGCCCAAGAAGAGAAAATAGCCCTGGATTTGGCTTTCGATGCTGCCGACATCTACCAGGTGTTGGACGCCACCCTTTACCAACTCTACGGCACCTCCTACATCGCCGATCCCAGTCTTCAGGCCAAAGTGACCTTTAGGCTCAAGGGAAATTATTCCCGTGCCGAATTTATTAATGTGCTGAATGATGTGCTCCAGCTCAACGGGTTGGCGCTGGTGCCCGGCCCGGGGCAAATGGTCAAGGTGGTTCGCAAGGATCAAAGCGCGGGACTTGCCCGCGACAGGGACCCGAGCGAACCGGGCGTTCCTCTGACAGAAGTCACACGCATGGTGCGTCTCTTGTATCTCGATGCAACCACCGCCGCCAATAACATCCGTCCCTTTTTGTCTCCAGGGGCTGTGGTGGTGCCGGAAACCGCCGGAAACACCTTGATCCTGACCGATACTGCCGCCACGATCGATCGAGTCCTAGGTTTGCTGGCGGCCATGGATGTGGATTACATTCGTGAAGTTTCATGGAAAATCTATCCGCTCAAACATGCGAAAGCAGAAAACGTGGCTGAGGAAATCGGCAAAATTCTTACAGCTCAAGGACTTTACACGCGCCAGGGGGCCGACGCGGGAGCTTTTCAGGTGTTTCCCATCAAAAGCTTGAATGCAGTGATGGTGGCTTCCCGGCTTCCTTCGGTCCTAGACCAGGTCCAGCGCTGGATTCCTTTTGTGGATCAGCCGGGAGGTGGCGGGCAAGGGGTTTACGTCTACTTTGTGGAAAACGGTTCCGCCGAGGATCTGGCCGAACTGATCGGGCAGATCTACGGCATAGGCACAACGAGTGCTCGCAAAAGGGACGAGTCTCGAATGAAAAGCGTGGTCTCTCCTTCCTCGCTCAGTGGGGCTTCGAAAAGCACATCCACATTAGGGTCCGGAACATCCCTGGGGTCTGGGACGTCCACAACAGGTTTGAGCTCTCGAACGGTCGGCGGAAGCCAGGCGGGACTCAGCGCCATGGAAGGGAAGCTGACAGAAGAGGTGTCCTTGGTGGCGGATCCGACCACCAACGCCGTCATCATTCGAGCCACGGAAAGGGATTACCAGGAAATTTTAAGTGTTTTGCAAAGGCTGGACATTATTCCGCGCCAGGTTCTGATCAGTGTCATTATCGCCGAGATCAGCCTTTCGGGGTCTGTGGAATACGGCATAGAATGGTTTTTGCAAGGTCATTGGGACAAATATACCGGGCGATGGATTTTGGATGACAAGCGCGAAGCACCGAAAATTCTAGGGAAAAGCGCTGGCTTTACGGCAGCGGTTCTTGACGGGACGGATTTCCTAAGGGGGCTTATTTACGCTCTGGGGAAAGATTCCGAGGTGAACATTCTATCGTCTCCTAACATCATGGCCAGCGACCACAAGGAAGCCTATATCGAAGTGGCCGAAGAAGTTCCTTTGGTCACGGGAGAAACCACCAGTCAGGAATTGACGGCCACAACCCGAACCATTCAATACCGAAAAACCGGCATCATTCTCAAGGTAACCCCCCACATTAGTTCCAAGGGTTTGGTGAGACTGGATATTTCCCAGGAAGTGAGTGAAAGGGGGGAAAGGGACGTGGAACTCAAGACCACGTCCATCGTGAGCCGCAAAGCCGAAACATCCCTCGTTGTTCATGACGGTCAGATGATTGTCATCGGGGGCTTGATGCGGAACCGAGATGCCGTGGGTCGCTCCGGGATTCCGGGTTTGCGGGATATGCCGGTTTTGAAATATCTTTTTGGAGCCAAGAGCAAGGATAACGCCAAGTCGGAACTCATCATTTTGATCACACCGAAAGTGGTTCGCAGTCGTGCGGAAGCGGATGTGGTGACGGAAGAATTTTACGGGAAGGTTCAGAAGCTTCGTGAACTGGTTGATAAAAAGGGTCCTTGAGCGGAGGGGAGCGTGTTCGCCGTCCGCGTTACGGCATTGACATGTGCCTGGTGAGAAGCAAGGGAGGAAACCATGAGACACAGGGGGGCACGAGAAAGGTGGGGAGTGACGGCACTGGTTTTTTTCTTCATGGTGGCTTTCTGGGCCCATGGAGGGCACGCCGACATTGTCGTGGAACCCCAAAATGTTGCCTTGGGAACATACACGCTGGGTCCAGGCCAGACCTTGGGGCCGCTTCAGTTCACCATTTCCGTTGCGAGTACAGACAATGAAACGAAAGAATTTGTAGCGGCCAGTAACGCGTCATGGCTGACCTTAGAACCGGCAAACGGTGATATCCCCGGGACCATCACAGGTGAGGCGACTGTATCGGCCACGATGCAGGGCAGCTACACGGCCGAGGTGACGGTCACCGGTGTCGATGACAACGGAATTGCGAAAGGAACTCAGACCATTCGTGTGTCCTTGACGGTCACGCGCACAACCGGTTCGAGCCTTTCCATTTCTCCGAATTTTGTGGATCTCGGAACATTGCGCTTATTGCCAGATGAAGAGTACGGCCCCAGCAGTTTTACGGTTTCCATCAGTGGAGGTCCGACGCCCCCGGAGGGCATGGTGACAACCTTTACGGCGTCCAGCGATCAGCCTTGGCTTCAGGTCAATCCTGCAACGGGCAACGTTCCCGGAACCACGACGGTGAGTGTGACCGTCTCAGAGACCATGGTGGGAGAATTTCTGGGCACGCTCACCATCACCACATCCACTCCGACACCGACAGGTGACCAGATCACAGGTTCGGGAACTGTTATTGTGAAGTTTACCGTAGAGCGGGTGATCGGCAATCTCCTGACCGTATCGCCTTCGGTTTTGGAGGTGGAGTTCACGACCCAGGATCTTTCCCCGCAGGTTTTTCCGCTTCAGATCCGTAACGCCGATCCCACCTTCAACGACTACGATTGGTCGGCGGAAGTTTTGGTCCCATGGCTTCGAGTGGATCCGGTTTACGGACATGGCAACACCACAGCGACCCTGACGGTGGACCCCAGGCTCGTGCCTTTGACATTATCCCTAGAGGCCGTGGAGGGCAAAATCATTTTTCGTTCGAGTATGCACCCGGATCCTGTGGAAGTGATGGTTCGACTTCGAGTGGTGGTGGTGTCGAATGAGACCTTGTCTGTGTATCCATCGTACCTCTATTGGAGTCTGCAAAAGTCAGCGGAAGGTTTTCTGGAAACGGTGGGCGAGGAAATTCTCAGTGTGGCGTCCCAAAACGACGGCTGGATCGTCTGGACCGATGTCCCCTATGTTGTCCTGACCAATCTGGAGATGATCGGGGGTGTCCTGATGGGGTCGGGTGTGGGCACGCGCCTCAGTGTCCGTCTGGACCTTCTCGTTTTGAACGGGTACGGATACGGTCGCTGGGAAGGGCGCATCTATGTGTCCAACCTGAGCGGCACAGCCCTTCGGGTGGTGCCGGTCATTGTGGATATTCGTAAGCCTGGGGATCCGGTCACACCCCCCTTACCGCCGAACCTGGTGTTGCAATCCAGCCCGGGGTATGTCTTGGTGGAAACGGTGGATACCGCGTGGTTTGAAATGCTGCTGAGCGCTCCGCAGACGGTGGTGCGTTACAGCTCGGCGGCAAGCTGCCAGGCTGCCGGCGGAAAATGGATAGATCCTGACGGGTTTCCTGGAACACTGGATGAGATGTGCAGTCTGGATGAAAAAGTGTACGTGCTGGCCTCAGTCCCGGACGCCATTCCCGGAAGGGTTTATGTGCTTTCCGCCCATTGCCCGGGAGGACTCACGGAAGCCTACCTCAACGGTGTGCCTCTGCCGGGGGCGGACCAATGGTATTACGCCGCCGGCCCGGTGCCCTACATTCCCATAGGGCCTTTGCAGTTACTTGGGCTTTACGGAAGAATCCATGTCAGTGTTCGTGTGGGCTCCGATCTTTCTTCGGCCCGCGAAGGGCAAAGGGTGCAGATCAATGTCCGCACCGTGGAAGGATCGTGGCTGGTCACGGAAACATACCAAGGAACCCAGTATTATTACGGTCCGGAACGACCTTTGGTGATCCAACGCCAGCCGGGTTCTCCTTCTTATACCGGCACGTGGGATGGAGTGACGATAACCTGCAGACCAGGGGATGGCACGCAACAACTTTATGTCATGGACTTTGTCGACAAGGGCGTTCAATATCAGTATGAAATTAATCGAATGTCAGCGGACAAGATGAGTGGTCGATGGAGGTTTGCTTACGACGGCCGGTGGTCGACGTGGGAAAAATTTGAGGCGAGCCGTTGGGCTTTTGGACCCTGAACGGTGCCGAAGTGCCTTGCAATCAAGGGGGATGAACATGAGATCAAAACTCTTTCTGATCTGCACCCTTATGGCCCTGAGTGCGGGATGCGGCACGACGGTGGTGGAAAATGTGGTGCCGGTGACGCGGCAGTCGGCTGCCGGAGCGGCTCAACGGGTGGTGGTCATGCCTTTTTCCGATTATACGACCGACAATTCCCTGTATGACTATTGGTATCGTAATATCCTTGTCAATGAAGCTCTCAGCGATGAACTGAATCGCTACGGATTCAGTTCCGTGGTTTATGAAGACGTCGTGGCTTACCTCTTGTCGAAAGGGTTCATCAAGGAGGCGTCCCCGGAAGGACCGCGTACACCTGACATGGAGGTCCTTGAACGGGAGTTGGCCAAGGAATGGTCGCCGGGCATGAAGGCGGAATTGTTTCGAGCCCTTTATATGACCCATGCCGGGAAAGCCACTCAAGGTGAGCAGAAAGGTCGAAGCTACTGGGACGATGAAAAACGCATGGTTCTCGACACAAAGGCGGTGCGGGAACTGGGACGCTACTTTGCCGCCGATTACGTGCTTCGAGGCCGAATTGTGATGCTGAAATCCGGGCAAGAGGACAGTTTCAATCCGTTCCAGACAGGTGTTTTGCCGTTCCTGTTCAAAGTAGGACAGAGGACGGTGTTTGGTGTCGCTCAAAGTGATGCCTATGAAATGATCGACAAAATGGCCATCGGTGGCCTTCTGGGAGCTGCCATCGCGCCGGACAATTGGCCCTTGAAAGATGACGACAAAAAAGTCACCGGGCATCCTCGTTTTGGGGGACAAGTGGTCAGCGAAGAAGATTTTGCGGAGTGGAATGCGGCCATTTGGGGGGCAACGGGTGCCGGCCTGGCTTTCCTGGCGCATAAAGGAGGACGGGTGGACAGCGTGGTTGTTCAGCTGCGTGTCATCGCTCAGGAGGTGCGTACCGGCTATATCGTGTGGTCGAACCGCGCAGAAATCAAGGTCACTCCCAAAACCTTTTTCGGGGACAAAGACGTGGACACTTTGACTTCCCAGGCGATTCAGCATGCCGCGGGACGTTTGATGGACAATTTTGTGGCCACGTTGACAGGGCGGGAGGTTGTGCGCAGCCGAGTCGACGGATCGTTCTATGTCACGGCCGCCGGGGGGACCTTGGCTCCCGAAAAAACCCGCTATGGCACCATTTTTGTCGGACCACCTGTCCCTGCGCCGCCGGTCAAGGATCCCTTGGGCGACACGTGAGCAAAACATCCATCCAAAGGAAGCGCCTGCCGGTGCCATGGTAACGGATCGGATCCTTGAGGAGCATCATAGCCCCCGGCCGACACGATCGCTGCCGATCCCTCGAGGTGTTCTTGTTTTTGCCCCTCATCCGGACGATGAAGTCTACGGATGCGGTGGAACCCTGTGCCTGTGGGCGCAACAAGGCGTTCCCGTGACGGTGGTGGTGTGCACGGCCGGCACTCAAGCAAGCCCGAAGGGAAACCCTCGGCTTCGCCTGGAAGAATCCCGCTGCGCCGCAAGCCTCCTGGGTTATGCTTCCCCTGTTTTCTGGAATCTTCAGGATCGCGAGGTTCGGTACGGAGAAGGTTTGGTGCAGCGAGTCCGGCAATGCCTTGAGACCACGCAGGCCGACTGGATCTTCGCTCCAAGCGTTTCCGAAAGGCACCCGGATCATCAGGTTTTAGGAATGGCTGTGGCCGAAGCGGTGCGACGTGCTCGAGGAGGTCGAACACTGGCCTTTTATGAGGTGAGTGCTCCCCTTGCGGCCAACTGGCTCGTGGATATTTCGACCGTTGTGCAGGCTAAAGAACAGGCCATGCGTTGTTTTGCTTCGCAAGAAGCCCTGAACCCTTATTGTGAACGTGTTTTGGGTTTGAATCGTTATCGCGGCTTGAACGGCGATGCGGCCTGTGGCTGGGCGGAAGCCTTTCTTGTGGTCAAGGATGCCGACTTGCAGTATGGGTTGCGTCCCGTCTATGGAGGGTATGTGGATCAAAGGATTCAGGCCGGGGCGGCTCTGGAGACGTCTGAACTGCCTCTGGTGAGTGTCATCATTCGCAGCATGGATCGGCCGTGCGTGCGCGATGCCATTGCTTCTGTGGCCGATGGAACGTACCCGAACATTGAGTTGGTCCTTGTGAACGCCAAAGGAGGGACCCACAGTCCGCTGCCTTCCCTTCCGCCTTGGTGGAGCGTGGTTCTTACGGACAATCAGGAACCGTTGGCGCGTAGCCGCGCCGCCAACGTCGGTTTGGCCCATGCCCACGGGGAGTATCTCATCTTTCTCGACGATGACGATCTCTTGCTGCCTGATCACATTGCACGTCTTGTGGAGGAACTAAGGAAGGCTCGCAAAGATGTCGTGGCGGCTTATGCGGGAGTTACCGTCCTTGACGAAGCCGGTCAGGTGATTTGGGAATACGACCAACCGTGGTCTTTTCCGAGGCTTCTTGCCGCCAACTACATTCCCAACATGGCCCTGCTGTTTCATCGCAGCCTGGTGGAAGAGAAAGGCTGTCGATTTGATGAATCCCTTGAGGTTTTAGAGGACTGGGATTTTTTCCTTCAGCTGGCGCAGCATGGGGATTTTCTCCATGTGCCTGGCGTCTCGGCGGTGTATCGGTACGGATTGGGGAATTCAGGGCTATCGGCGCAACGTTGTGAGGAATACTACCGCGCCCATAGAGCCCGAGTGATCACCAAATGGGCGGAGGTTCTCGGTATTCAAATCCTAGACGAATCCCTTTATGTTCTGTCGCAACAGATGGACCAACTGCGGGCCCGGTGGAAGGCGGCTCAAGCTGAGATCTCGGCCGAGGAGGATCTTCAGAAAACCTTGACCGACCAGGTGAAAACCCTGACCGACCAGGTGGAAGCGCTGAAGACGGAAAAAGCCTTCTTGGAAGAGACCGTAGCGTCCATGCGGCGGGAAATAGAGGCACGATCCGAAGCCGAAGCAGATCTGGCCTACTGGCTGCAGGAGACGCGTCGACATGCGGCCGACGTGGAACAGCACAAGGAAGCGGCCGAAGCCCAGCTACGCGAAATTCTGAATTCCAGATTTTGGAAAATCACACGGCCTCTTCGCAGTCTCATGCGCTGGGGACGGTGCCTCTTTTCCACAAGGCTGCGAAATTCTCCCCCGTAGGGCGCATGAAGGCGAAGCCGGAATGCGCCACCCACAACCATCAAACCCAGCCCATACCGTAGGGCGCATGAAGGCGAAGCCGGATACACTCTTTCCCACAACCATCAAACCCAGCCCATACCGTGGGGCGCATGAAGGCGAAGCCGGAATGCGCCACTTGCCTCACGCCCCTTGACTTTAATAAAGATCGGCATCCGCCATGGTGCCATAAAAGCTTTGAGCCGCTTCCTCAGGGAACAAAACGGGAGACAACGGACGCTGCACATAGGCAGGAACAATGTGAAGCGCCTCCTGCGCCTGCCGAAATCCCAAGGCGTGAAACATTTCTGGAAGATAGGCACGCTGAGGAACCCATGCTTGTAAAGACGTCATCCCTTTGGAAACGAGATCGGCACAGCTTCGACCTATCAGGGCCTTCAGGGCTGCTTCGGATCCGTCCCAAAAAAGGTCCACAAGGATTGCCTCACCATCCATCGCTCTCCAAACCGCATAGCCGCGCAGCTGCCGTTGCCAGGCACGCCGGCACGTCCACACACGGTAAGCACCGCATGGGTGTTGAAGAAATCGCCACTGAAAGAACACGGCATTTCGAAGCACCGAAAAGGCAAGGCTGTGTGAGGCGCAACGAGAAAGGGTTTCGAGGTCCTCGGCATCAGGGATTTCCTCAACAATTCGCCACAAGGGGTAGTATTTCATTTTCATCTTGTGATGGTTCGCAGACATGGCATGGAGCGAACCCGGCAGGGGTTTGTAGCCCAGCATGAGGTGCCCAAGGCGGTAGTGTCTTTCTCCGGGGTAACCATAGATGAAGCAGATTTGGGAAGAAGGAGCCTGATGGGCAAGGAAGTGTTCCACCACCTGGACAAACAGACCTTTGCGGCCGGAAAGAACGCCGCGGTATTTGGGATGGGACATGTTGTCCACGGCATGAAGGATGCGAATCAAGTGTCCGTGATAAAGCGCCGAATAGGGAATGCCGCCGAAACAGGCCACCAAGTCGCCGTTTTCGGCGTAACAGAGGGTCATGAGCATTCCGAAGGGGTTGTTTTCGAACTTCCAGCGCCGAATGTGCGGATCCAGCGGCCGACCGAAGGCGGCGTTCCATAAAGTGCTGAACGCCTCGATGTGTTTCCCATCGAAGGGGACGATACGAAAGGCGCCGTGGGAAGTTTTCAGGAGTCTGTCGGCACTCATGTTCTCGAAGTTTTTCCTTGAATACTTGGAAGAAGGATTTTTCAGAGATCAGAGTCTTTGGTCCATTCCCAAAGGACCACAGGGCCACCACGAGGACTTCGAAGGCGACAGTAATAGGTTCCCGGAGCCAAACCCATCCAGATGGATTCCGGCAGAACGAAGCTTTCCCCTGTGAAGTCCGCTTGCGCAAACGGAATGAAATGGGGTGACAGGGCAAATTCGAAATAGAGAGGCCTGGAAAGTTCCTTTGCCTTTGGCCAAAGAAAGACGGGAGCGGTCCTGGTCTTTTCCAGACGAAGGAAGCAAGGGCGGGTGTCGCTCGAAAAGGAATTCAAGAAGCCTTCCACGCCAAGGTGACCTGGACAAACCTTCTCGTGGAAGTGTTTCCAATTCTGGATTTTTTCAAAGGAAGCGTGGACCGCTTCGGCGGGAGAATCAGCCTGGTAGTACTTGTTGTAGAAAGCTTTATGAGCATCTGCCATCAGAGCGGCTTTAGGAGTGTTCGGCTCGGGAGACTGATTCCAGTAATGTACGGCTTCGGCACGAGGGTCACACAGGGGTAGCCGCCCCGTTTGGAGGGCTTTGAGGCTGAGATCGGAATCTTCGTAGTAGAGGAAAAATCGCTCATCAAGCACGGTGTCGTCATGGCGGGCCAAAGCCCGGCGGTCCAGCACCATGAGCGCTCCCGAAAGAAAGGGTTCCACAAAAGGGGCTGTATGGGACCAGAAACGATCGTGGCGCATGATCCAATACTGTTGAAGAATCTCCGCGTCCAGCGGCGAATATCGGGCAATATGAAGGGCCAGGTCCCACCAGAGACAGGCTCCGGTCGCCGGAGGAAGCCGAAAGGTTTTTTCAGAATCCCAATAGAAACGAGGTCCCACGAGGGAAGCTTTCAAGGTGTGTGCGGTTTCCCAAAGTCGGCGCAAGCACTGGGGTTCCGGACGTACGTCAGGGTTGATCACAGCGACGTAACGATGCTCGGCATGGCGTACCCCCGTATTGACGGCAACGGCAAAACCCACGTTTTTAGGAAGCGGCACGTACCGCACAGGGGGCGAAAGAAGGCTGGCAAGATTGGCACCATCGTCCGGGCTGTTGTCCACGACAATGATATCCTGGACCGATGGATCGCGTAACAATTGGAACACGAGCTCTTCAATCAGATGAGCTGTTCGGTAATTGACGATGACGGCGCTCATGCCCATGGATGATGGCTCCCGCTGAGGATGCCTCGCGGCGATACCGAGGACACCGGACTTC